>ERZ772957.502-NODE-502-length-31117-cov-8.588372_pt1 | contig 31117 bp, 26 predicted proteins | sample MGYA00580682_ERZ772957 | MGnify/ENA primary metagenome ERZ772957 (study PRJEB29015, sample SAMEA2737921) | human oral metagenome | biome: human oral; feature: human-associated habitat; material: dental | place: China | collected 2025 ...
TGGCATTTGACAGTTTCCAGAGATTCCTAAGAGGGAATTAACTGAATTACCCTACTTTAACTCCTTAACTCCTTAACTCCTTAACTCCTCACAATATGACCATCCTACAAATCTCCGACACCCACAATCGTCACGGCCTATTGCAAGACATGCCAATGGCAGACGTACTGATTCATTGCGGCGACTTCACTGACAGGGGAACGGAAGCAGAGGCGTTGGACTTCCTTAACTGGTTCATCTCCCTACCCCATCCGCACAAACTCTTCGTAACAGGCAATCACGACCTCTGCCTTTGGGATGCCGAGGGCATAGACGACCTACCCCCAAACGTGCTGTTTCTTCAAGACAAGGCATGCGAGATTGGGGGGTGTAAAGTTCTTCGGACTAGGTTACAACCATTCCGAAAGACTGATACCCAACGCCGTTGACGTGCTTATCACCCACGAACCACCCATGATGATACGCGACAAGTCTAATGGAACACATTGGGGTAACCTGCCACTCCGCAATCGCGTAATGGAAATTAAGCCCAAGTTCCACCTCTTCGGCCACGCTCACGAGTCGTATGGCACAGACGTATTTGGCAATACCGTGTTTTCCAACGGCGCAGTATTAGACGACCAATACCACCTAGTCAACGCCCCCGCACTGCTTACACTCGAAACGTAAACAAAGGGTGGTTAGTTGACGAGTTGACAAGTTGACGAGTTGACGAGTTTATCAAGACGTTACCGTCTTGCAACAAAGCATTTGGCTTAACTCCTTAACTCCATAACTCCTTAACTCCTCTTTCCCTTTTACAATATAAACACATCCCCATCCCTCATCACAGGGAACGTGCGGCGCAGCCCTTCCAACCATTCTAGCGAGAGCGTGGCGCGTGCCACATCCACCTCGTTTGCTCTGCATTCGGCCAGCGTTTGGCCTTGTGGGTCTAGCGCAACGGTGCCGCCGCTGTAAGCATTAGCAGGGTCGTTGCCCACACGGTTAACGCCCAACACAAAGCATTGGTTCTCGATGGCGCGCGCCCTAAGCAACGTTTGCCAAGCAAAAAGGCGCGCCGTGGGCCAGTTGGCCACATATATGGCCACATCGTAGTCGCCTCGGTTGCGACTAAACACGGGGAAACGCAGGTCGTAACACACCTGCAAGAGAAACCGCAAACCACCATAGCGCACCACAACGCGGTCTTCACCCTTAGTGTAAAGTCTGTCTTCGCCCGCGTATGTAAAAAGGTGGCGCTTGTCGTAATGCCATGTCGCACCGTCGGGCGTAACGAAATAAAAGCGGTTATGCCGCCTTCCGTCCACTTCCACCGCCACACTGCCAGCCACGGCGCAGCCCCTACGCCTAGCCACATCCACCATCCAACGATACACTTGCCCTTCTTGTAGCTCGGTAACAACATCTCCGCCCACCATAAAACCCGTGGCAAACATTTCGGGCAACACAAACAGTTGGGCTTGTGGATGTTCGTCCATCAGTCGTTCCACTCGCATTAGGTTCTCTTCCTTATCGCCCCAAGCGATGTCGGTTTGCAATAGTGCTATTTCCATTGTTTCATTCCTCATGTTTTGTTTCTTCGTCATGCTTTGTTTCAACCGCAAAGCTAGCATTTTTCAACCGAAATACCAAAAGAAAACCCCACAAGTAACCTTATCAACTTACAAACTTATCAACCCCAAAACTCATCAACTTAAAAACTCAAAAACTCATCAACTTAAAAACTCATCAACTTAAAAACTCAAAAACTCATCAACCCAAAAACTTAAATCCTTAACTTAATCTTTACAAAACACCATCTTATTTCCACACCATTCTAGGAGAAATAAGGGGCTAAAACATGCAATTTGACCCATTTTTTCCATTCGCGCGCCCCACTTTTTGTTCAATCTTAAGAACAAAAAGTGCATTTTGCACCACTTTACCTTTCTAGTTGATGCCCGACACGCAAAAAAATCATTGGCAAAAACCAGCTCTTTTCACCGAAAAAAGCACGTTTAAAGCTACTTTTGCTCATGTTCAGCACAAGTTTTCTATCTAATAAAAATACATTAAGCCGCAACACCCAGCGCATTTTCATTCATTTAGCCCTATATTTAGCAGCAAATTGCATTGCGTTTTGCACCAAATTGCATTGCGTTTTGCACCAAATAGCACCGCGTTTTGCACCAAATTGAAGTGCGTTTTGCACCAAATTGCACCGCGTTTTGCACCAAAATGCGGCGTTTTTTGCTGCAAACAGCACACTTTCATGTTATAGTTGCAATTTTATGCAATATCAAAGGCCTTGCCAGTGCTTATAGACAACCGCCATTTTGCACAAAAAGAACGCTCGCGAGAATTGATTATTTGCGCCCGAGTGAACGTTTGGTGAATTACAAGCCACTCATAATGTTAAAATTTATACCATAAAATTTACAATACCAACCTTCCCCCTCAATCTTAATTACAAAACTAATCGCCCGCTTAAATCAGTCATTCGTTTAAAACTTCCAACAATACTAATTGTACGAAAAAATGGCAGAATTGTCCACAATTACCCTTGACTTATGAAAAAACCACGCGATATTTAATATTATTTAGATACCAACATGATGAAATCTGTTATTAAAGTTGTACTTTTGCCATAAATTAATACTTTAGAAAAGTAATACATTATGGCAGAATCTTTAGACATCCGTGAATTAAACCAACTTATCGAGCAACAAAGCGCATTTATCACCAACCTGACAACAGGAATGAACCGCGTTATCGTGGGGCAAAAACACCTCATCGACTCGTTGCTCATCTCATTGCTTAGCGACGGACACATCCTCTTGGAAGGTGTTCCTGGACTTGCAAAGACACTTGCAATTAAGACTTTGGCGCAACTTGTAGACGCCGATTACAGCCGTATACAATTTACACCCGACCTCTTGCCTGCCGACGTTATCGGTACGCTCGTATATTCGCAAAAGGAAGAAAACTTCCAAGTGAAGAAAGGACCCGTGTTTGCCAACTTCGTGCTGGCCGACGAAATAAACCGTGCGCCCGCCAAGGTGCAAAGCGCACTGCTCGAGGCCATGCAGGAACATCAGGTAACCATCGGCGAAAAAACCTTCCCCTTGCCCAAACCCTTCCTCGTGATGGCCACACAAAACCCCATTGAGCAAGAAGGAACCTACCAACTGCCAGAGGCACAGGTAGACCGATTTATGCTTAAAGTGGTGATAGACTACCCCACCCTGGAAGAAGAAAAGCTCATCATACGCGAAAACATACACGGCGGACTGCCACAGGTGTTGCCCGTAACCACGGCCAACGACATCATGAAGGCTCGCGGAGTGGTTAACCAAGTGTATATCGACGAAAAGATAGAGCAATACATTGCCGACATCGTTTTCGCATCGCGCTATCCCGAACGCTATCAGCTTGCCGAACTAAAACCGCTCATCAACTACGGCGGTTCGCCACGTGCAAGCATCAACCTCGCCAAGGCCGCCAGGGCTTACGCCTTTATCAAGCATCGCGGCTATGTTGTACCCGAAGACGTACGCGCTGTGGTTCACGATGTAATGATACACCGCATCGGCCTATCCTACGAGGCCGAGGCCAGCAACGTAACCAGCGAAGAAATCGTCAGCAAGATTATTAATAAGGTGGAGGTGCCTTAATGGATGCGCTCGAACTGTTTAAACAGGTACGGAAAATAGAAATAAAAACCCGCGGGCTAAGCAGTAACATCTTCGCGGGACAATACCACTCGGCCTTCAAGGGACGAGGCATGGCCTTCTCGGAGGTACGCGAATATCAGTTTGGCGACGACGTGCGCGACATCGACTGGAACGTAACGGCACGCTTTCGCCGACCTTTCGTCAAGGTGTTCGAGGAAGAACGCGAACTCACCGTGATGCTACTCATCGACGTGAGCGGCTCGCTAGACTTCGGAACGACACAACGAACCAAACGCGAAATGGCCACAGAGATGGCCGCCATCTTAGCTTTCAGTGCCATACAAAACAACGACAAGATTGGCGTCATCTTCTTTTCCGACCGCATTGAGAAATACATCCCACCTAAAAAGGGACGTAAACACATACTGTACATCATCCACGAGATGCTCGACTTTAAGCCGCAAAGCAAACGAACAAACGTTGCCGCGGCCATCGAATATCTCACAAGGGTGATGAAACGCAGGTGCATCGCATTCGTGGTGAGCGACTTCTACGCCGAAAACAGTTTCCAAAAAGAACTGCAAATAGCCAACTCTAAACACGACGTGGTGGCTATTCAGGTGTACGACCAACGTGCCAAAACCCTACCCAACGTGGGGCTGATGAAGGTGAAAGATGCCGAAACAGGGCACGAAATGTTCATCGACACGGCCAGTGCCAAATTAAGGCGCGCACATACCGAATATTGGCTCGAAAGAATGAACACACTCAAAACAACGTTCGCGCAAAGCAACGTAGACTGGGTGTCGGTGGCCACCAACGAAGACTATGTTAAGGCAATGATGCTTTTATTTATGCAAAGAGGACAAAACAGATGATTAAACGACACATAACGCTGCTTATTGTCGCGCTCTTGGCTGTGGCAGCCAAGGCTCAGGTGTCCGTTGAACAGAAAATAGACTCGTTCGCCATCTACATCGGACAGCAAACGGCACTGCGCCTAAGCGTAACGGCACCGAAGGGACAAACGGTGGTGTTTCCCAATTTCACGCCCTCGCAAGAAATGGTGCCAGGCATTGAGGTGCTGCAAGCCAGCGAGGAGGAAACCACCGAGCTAGACAATGGCATGCAAAAAACCACGAAAAGCTACACGCTTACCTCGTTCGACGAGAAACTATACTCGCTGCCTGGACTGAAAGTAAAGGTGAACAATAAGGAATACGAGGCTAACATCCTGGCACTTAAAGTGGTTACGATGGATGTAGACACGTTGCACCCCAACCAATTCTTCCCACCGAAAGACGTGCAAAACAACCCTTTCTCGTGGACAGAAGAGCCTTGGGCGTCCATGTTCTACCTTAGCGTGCTGATGTTGTTGCTTGCCGCACTAGGCGTTTACCTCCTTGTGAGGCTCAAACAAAACAAGCCTGTTATCACGCGCATACGTATCGTGAAGAAAATACTGCCCCATCAAAAGGCCATGACGGCCATCGAGCGCATAAAAGCCGAGAAGATGACCGCATCGGAAAACCAAAAGGAGTATTACACCCAACTAACCGACGCGCTAAGGCAGTATATCAACGAACGTTTTGGCTTTAACGCCATGGAAATGACCAGTGCCGAAATCATCGAACACCTGAACGCCAACGGCAATCAGGAAATGATGAACGAGCTGAAAGAGATTTTCCAAACAGCCGACTTGGTGAAATTCGCCAAATACGCCACGCTGATTAACGAGAACGATCTTAACTTGGTGAACGCTATCCAGTTCATCGACAAGACCAAGATTGAAAACCAACCCGACACAGAACGCATCGTACCCGAACTCACCGAGGCCGACAAACGAACCAAACAAACGCGCGTGGCACTCAAAACGGTGATATGGACCATCGCCATCTGCGTGGCGGCCATCATGGTTTACATCGTGTATAGCCTCTACGACGTGCTGGGTTAACAAACCTTCAAGGATAAATACCAATATGGAATTTGCAAACAAAGAATATTTCCTGCTGCTTGCGCTCCTAGTACCTTATATATTTTGGTACTTCATCTATAAGAAAAGGGGCGAGCCCACCTTGCGCATGAGCGACACCAGAGCATACCGCTACGCTCCTAAAAGCTGGCGAATGCGACTGATGAACCTGCCCGTGCTGCTTAGGTGTGCCACGTTTGCGCTGGCCGTAATCATCTTGGCCAGGCCACAAACGCATACATCGTGGGGCAACAAGCAAGTAGAGGGAATCGACATCATGCTGGCGATGGACGTTTCTACGTCGATGCTGGCCGAAGACCTCACGCCTAACCGTATGGAGGCGGCCAAAGACGTGGCCGCAGAGTTTATTGCCGACAGGCCAAACGACAACATCGGGCTCACCATCTTTGCAGGAGAGGCGTTCACGCAGTGTCCTATGACAACCGACCACACCTCTCTGCTCAACATGCTGCAAACCGTTAGGACAGACATTGCGGCCAAAGGGCTCATCCAAGACGGTACGGCAATTGGCATGGGACTGGCCAACGCCGTGTCGCGACTTAAAGACAGCAAGGCCAAAAGCAAGGTGGTGATATTACTTACCGACGGTTCGAACAACATGGGCGACCTCTCGCCGATGACTAGTGCCAACATCGCCAAGAGTCTAGGCATAAGGGTGTACACCATTGGCGTGGGAACGAACAAGGTGGCGCGTTATCCGATGCCCGTGGCGGGGGGTGTGCAATATGTAAACATGCCTGTGGAAATAGACACCAAGGTATTGAAAGACATTGCAGCCACCACCGACGGAAACTTCTATCGCGCAACGAACAACCAAGAGTTGAAACAGATTTACAAGGACATCGACAAGTTGGAGAAGTCGAAAATGAGCGTGAAGAAGTTCTCTAAGCTCTACGAGGCTTACCAACCTTTCGCCATCTTGGCACTCATCACATTGCTTGCCGAGATATTGCTGCGCACCACAGTGCTAAGGCGAATACCGTAAAAAGAAAGGTGAAAGAGTGAAAAGGTGAAAAGGTGAAAAGGTGAAAAAATGGCTTCGCTTAACGCCAGGACAATTTGTAAAATCGTCAACCCGTCACCTGACAAAAACCATTTAATCGGAAAAAGAAATGTTTAGATTCGAAGACCCTATATACCTATGGTTGCTACTACTAGTGCCAGTGCTGGCATTAGTGGCCCTCTTGGCACACCGCAAGAAAAGAAGGCAGCTCAAAGCCTTTGGCGACCCCGAACTGCTTAACGACCTAATGCCCGATGTTTCCACTTACCGACCGTGGGTAAAGCTGGGCTTGGCCACCACTGCCTTCGCCTTGTTGGTGGTGATGTTGGCTCGTCCGCAGATGGGTACGAAGATAACCCACGACAAACGAAACGGCATCGAGACCATCATTGCCGTAGACATCAGCAACTCGATGATGGCACAAGACGTGGTGCCATCGCGCTTGGAGAAAAGTAAACTGCTTATCGAGAACCTTGTAGACAACTTCACACACGACCGCATAGGGCTTGTGGTGTTTGCCGGCGACGCTTTCGTACAACTGCCCATCACCACCGACTATGTTTCGGCGAAAATGTTCTTGCAAAACATCGACCCGGCACTCATCGCCACACAAGGAACCGACATCGCCAAGGCCATCAACCTTTCGATGCGCAGTTTCAGCCAACAAAAAGACATCGGCAAGGCAATTATCGTGATTACTGATGGCGAAGACCACGAGGGAGGCGCACTAGAAGCGGCCAAAGCTGCCAACGAACGGGGCATCCACGTGTTTATCCTAGGCATCGGCAGCACCAAGGGCTCGCCCATCCCCACGTCAGAAGGAGGCTATCTCACTGACCGCAGCGGACAGACGGTACTTACCGCACTGAATGAAAGCATGTGTAAACAGATTGCGCAGGCAGGTAACGGCACCTATATACACGTGGACAACACCAACGATGCACAAGAAAAGCTGAATAACGAACTGGCCAAGCTGCAACGCGCAGACACGCAAGCCGTGATTTATAGCGAATATGGCGAGCAATTCCAGGCCGTGTGCATCATCGTTATCATCTTGCTCATCGCCGAAATACTCATCCTCGACATCAAAAACCCAAAGTGGCGCGACATCCATCTCTTTGGTTCGAAGAAAAGCGCAGCCATGTTGCTCTTGTTTATTGCGCCAACATTGGCCTTTGCACAAAACGACAGGCACTTCATACGCACCGGCAACAAACTCTATCGCAACCAGAACTACGCCAAAGCCGAGGTGGAATACCGCAAGGCCATGTCGCAAAACGGCAGCAATGCGCACGCCGTTTACAACTTGGGAAACGCGTTGATGATGCAACAGAAAGACTCGGCGGCCATTGCGCAACTAGAAAATGCAGGTAAGATGGAAACCAACAAAACCCGTAAGGCTATGGCCTACCACAACATCGGCACCATCTGCCAAAGGCATCAGCTATACGGCGACGCCATCAAAGCCTACCAAGAGGCGCTGCGCAACAACCCCAACGACAACGAAACGCGCTATAACCTTGCCCTATGCAAGAGGCTGAACAAGAACAACAAGGACCAACAGAAACAACAAAAACAACAAAAACAAGAACAAGAACAGCAAAAACAGCAAAAGGAGAAAGAGAAACAACAACCCAAACCCAAGGAGCAAATGAGCAAGGAAAATGCCGAACAGCTGCTCAATGCTACCATACAAGATGAGAAAGCCACACAGCAAAGGCTGAAGAAGGCAATGCAACAGCCGTCGAGAAGGACGGTTGAGAAGAATTGGTAACGATGCGGTTAACCACACTCACCTAAAAAAACAATTGGTTCTATGAAACGAATGAAGAGACATATCCTATTGATGGTGGCCTTGGTCAACGTCATGTTCGTGGCAGCACAACGCCTAACGGTGTCGGCTCCATCGAAAGTGGCCGCCGGGGAGAACTTCCGAATAGCCTATACCATCAACACACAAGACGTGGACGACTTCAAGGCTGGTAACATCCCGTCGGCAATCGAGGTGATTGCCGGACCTTACACCTCGTCGCAATCGAGCTACCAGATGACCAACGGGCACACAAGTTCAAGTTCGTCGGTGACATATACCTACACGCTTTATGCCACAAAGAACGGAACTTACACCATTTCGCCCGCCAAGGCAATGGTACATGGCAAGGCCATTATGTCGCCTGCCGTGAAGATTAACGTGGTGGGAACGGCCAAACCCTCGGCTAGCGGTGCACCGAAGATGCACGATTACGACAACGACGAGGACGCCATGCGAGCCGCAGGCAGCAAGATTTCGGGTAGCGACCTATTTATTAAGGTGAGCGCTAACAAAAAAAGAGTGCGCGAGCAAGAGCCCGTGCTGCTCTCTTACAAGGTGTATAGCCTAGTGGAGCTAACACAACTCAACGGGAAAATGCCCGATCTAAACGGTTTCCACACCCAAGAGGTAAAGCTGCCCACGCAAAAAAGTTTCCATATGGAAAGGCTCAACGGCAAAAATTACAAGTGCGTTACATGGAGTCAATATGTGATGTACCCCCAAATGAGCGGCGAACTGAAAATCCCCAGCATCAAGTTCGATGGTATTGTGGTGCAGAGAAACCGCAACGTAGACCCCTTTGAGGCAATCTTTAACGGCGGAGCAGGATATGTTGAAGTGAAAAAAGAGATTGAGGCACCTGGTCTTACGCTGCAAGTAGACCCACTGCCCGCACGTCCGGCCAACTTCTCTGGCGGCGTAGGCAACTTCACCATCTCGGCACAACTAAACAAAAAGGAGGTAAAAACGGGCGAACCGCTTAACCTGCGCATCGTGGTGAGCGGAGCAGGAAACCTTAAACTGCTAAAAGCACCCACAGTAAACTTCCCCAAGAGTTTCGACAAGTACGACGTAAAGGTAACAGACAAGACCCAACTTACCACCAACGGCATAGAGGGAAACATGATTTACGACTTCCTGGCTGTGCCGCAACAGATTGGGAAGTACGAAATTCCGCCCACCGAGTTCGTGTTCTACGACACCAAGACCCAACAATACCGCACCATTCGAACCCAACGTTTCACCCTCAACATCGAGAAAGGAACGGGAACAACCTCGGAAATGAGCAAGTTCGAAGAGGAACAGAACAAAGACATCCGCCCCATCATGCAGGGGCCAGCCGTGATGTTGAAGTCTAACCGCATGTTCTTCGCCTCGCCCTTGTGGTTCGTTCTCTTGCTCGTCATCGTTGGCGCAACCGTGGTAATCTTCATTGTGCTCCGCCAAAGGCAAGAAATATATTCCGACTCGCGCCGTCTTCGTGGTTCGAGAGCCAACAAAGTGGCCGCACGCCGCTTGAAACTCGCAGGCAAACTGATGGAAGAAAGCCGCCAAAACGAGTTCTACGACGAAGTGCTGCATGCACTTTGGGGATATGTTAGCGACAAACTGGGCATCTCGGTAGAACAGCTAACACGCGAGAACATCGCCGAAACGCTTAACCGCAGAGCCGTAAACGCCGAAACAATAGATAGCTTTATCGCCGCCATCGACGAGTGCGAGTTCGAACGCTACGCACCAGGCGACTCGCAAGGTAACATGAGTAAGACCTACGACATGGCCGTAAAGGCTATTATGGACATCGAAGCCACTATGAAATCGAACAAGAATGCCCCCACCCTAGTGCTGCTAACCTTGGTGATAAGTATGCTGTCGCTGACGGCAAACGCTGTAACCAAGGCCTCGGCCGACCAAGAATATAAGCGCGGTAACTACCCGCAGGCCATCGCCGACTACAAGGCGTTGCTCAAAAAAGCACCTTCGGCCGAGGTATATTACAACCTTGGCAATGCCTATTTCCGCTCAGACAGCATCCCACAGGCCATCTTAGCCTACGAAAGGGCGGCACTCATCAACCCAGGAAACAGCCAAATAAGGTTCAACCTGCAATTCGCACGCGGCAAAACCATCGACAAAGTGGCCGAACCCGACGAGATGTTCTTCATCACTTGGTATCGCTCTGCGGCCAATCTCGCCACAGCAGACGGTTGGGCAACCACGGCTTTGCTCTCGGCTGCCTTGCTTGGATGCTGCATTCTGCTCTTCTTCTTCAATTCGCGCATACCTGTTCGCAAGGTCGGTTTTGGCTGTTCCATCGCCTTTGCCGTACTTTTCGTGCTGTCAATCATGTTTGCCATGTACCAAAAGAGTGCGCTCACAAGTAAAGAAGGAGCGATAATCATGGCACCCGCGGCCAATCTTAAAAAGACGCCCATACGTTCGGGAGCTGATGAGGCCGTACTACACGAAGGCACAAGGGTAGACATTGCCGATCGCTCCATAAAAGGTTGGCTTGGCGTTAAGCTTGCCGACGGGCGTGAAGGATGGATTGAACAAAACACGGTGGAAGAGATTTAAGGCCACAACAAGTTGCCTAACTAGGTTCGTCGACATCGAACGCCATCGTGCAAAGCACCTTTATCGAGCGTGCAGACACCTTATTATATAGAAAAAGATTAGGTTTTGTAAGCATCACTTCCTTTAAGCAACGAACGGCAGCACACGCCACATGGTCGTACAAGCTGATTTGTATTAACGCTACAAAAGGCACTTACAGACCATATAAAGATATGTCCTGCATATATTAAAGGCATGCCTAGCCATATATAAGTAATACATCGGCATCGCGTAACTTACGCCTAAGCGTTTCTGAGGTTATGCACCTTATCGCCTTCAACCCTAAGCAGAAAAGCTTGACACCTTATATAATAAGGAGACGGCCAAGGCAGAATAACTCAAGAGTGCATGGGCTTACAACCCAACGGATGCACAAACATGCGCATAAAACGGCTGTCGCCACAGATGCAAAAGATAGAGAGATTAGAACCCATCAACAACAATAAACAACAGTAAAAAGGAAGAATGAACCTCACCAACATCTTGGAACTAGACCGAATGGTGCTTGCCTGGTTCAACGGGAGCAACTCGCTCTTCGTCGATTCCTTGGCCGTAAACCTCACTTCGGGATTCACGTGGATACCACTCTACGTGGTTCTTATCTATGTCATCATCAAAAACAACGACACCATGCCGCAAATATTCCTCACCATAGGATGCGCCGTGCTTGCCGTTGTGGTGGTGAGCGTGTCGGTAGAACTCATCATTAAGCCCCTCGTTGGACGATGGCGACCCAGCAACGACCCCTATATCAAGCACACCATCAAGATTGTTAACGGCATACGCAGTGGCCAATACGGATTTTTCTCGGCGCATGCCGCCAACACTTTCTCGTTGGCTGTGTTCCTCAGTTTGCTCATCAAGAGCCGTCCCTTGGCCGTCATGCTCTGCCTTTGGTCGGCCGTTAACTGTTGGACACGCCTCTATCTCGGCCTCCATTACCCACTCGACATCCTCTTCGGACTACTTTGGGGTGCACTCGTGGGTTGGTTGGCCTACGCGCTTTATCGCCGTTGGGGCAAACCATTAGGCCTTCCCCGCACACAAGTAACACCCCAAACCACCGCCTCAGCCTTTTTAAAGGCCGACATTGGCAAAGTGTTGCTCACGATGGCACTGTGGATTTGCGCCATCATCATATACAGCTTATTCAACGCATAACAATGAATACTAAACACATCAGGATAAAAGACTATAACTACGACTTGCCCGACGAACGCATAGCCAAGTTTCCCTTGCCCCAACGCGACAAGAGCAAGCTACTTGTTTACAATCATGGCGAGGTGTCGCAAGACGAGTTTAGCAACATCACTCGCTACCTACCGCAGGGCGCACTCATGGTTTTCAACAACACCAAGGTTATTCAAGCGCGCCTGCATTTCAGAAAAGAAACGGGGTCGCTCATCGAAATATTCCTCCTCGAACCTGCATTGCCCGCCGACTACGAACAAATGTTTCAAACAACGAATGCCTGTTCGTGGTATTGCATGGTGGGAAATCTGAAAAAATGGAAAGGCGGACCGCTAACTACTACGGTAGAAATAGCGGGTCAACCAGCAGCAGTACAACTCACTGCCGAGCGCGACATGTCGTGCGAAACGGCACTGAAAATAGACTTCAAATGGACTGGCAACAAGCTATCTTTTGCCGAACTGCTCGACAAAGCAGGCGAATTGCCCATCCCGCCCTACCTCAATCGCAACACGCAAGAAAGCGACAAGACCACTTACCAAACCGTCTACTCCAAGATTAAAGGCTCGGTAGCCGCCCCAACTGCCGGTCTACACTTCACGCAAAGGGTGCTTGCCGACATCGACCAGCACGGCATCGACCGCGAAGAGCTTACCCTACACGTTGGCGCAGGCACTTTCAAACCCGTAAAGAGCGAAGAAATTGAGGGGCACTCCATGCACACCGAGTATGTGTGCATACGCCGAACAACGCTCGAAAAACTGCTGCAACACAACTGCGAGGCCATAGCTGTGGGCACAACCAGCGTGCGAACCCTCGAAAGTCTGTACTACATGGGCTGCAAGGTAAAGGCCAATCCCAACGTCTCGCTCGAACAATTGCACGTAAATCAATGGGAGCCCTACGAGCCAACGCCCACCAACATCACGCCCACAGAAGCCATTGGCGAACTGATTGCCTACATGGACCGAAACAATTTGCCCTCGCTCCATTCCAGCACGCAGATAATCATCGCGCCAGGCTACCAATATAAAATCGTAAAACGCCTCGTCACCAACTTCCACCAACCGCAAAGCACATTGCTTTTACTGGTTAGCGCGTTCGTTGGAGACGATTGGAAAAGCATCTATCGCTATGCGCTCGACAACGATTTCAGGTTTTTAAGCTATGGCGACAGCAGCATTCTCATTCCCTAACACCAAACAGCAAGACTATGAAAAAAGGAGATAAAGTAAGGTTTCTAAGCGAAACGGGCGGCGGCATCGTTGCTGGTTTCCAAGGAAAAAACATCGTATTGGTACAAGATTCCGACGGTTTCGAGATACCCATGAGCATCAACGAGGTGGTGGTTGTAGACGAGGAGTTGGACCGCAAGCAAGGCAGAACCTCAAAGGTGGCCAACGAACAGAAGACGAACACCACGCAACAAGACACCCCTGGCAAGCAATCCATCAAAGCATTGCTAAGTGGCGGATACGAAAACGATGAGACGGGCAACGAAACGGAACACGAAATAGACCCTTCCGACAGCGAAATTACCTTCCGCAAGCCTGTTGAAGAACGTGTGGGCGGCAACAGTCTGAACATATATCTGGCCTTCGTTCCCGAAAACGCACGGCAGTTGAGCCACACCCAAATGGCCGTAGAACTGGTGAACGACAGCAATTATTACCTGCGTTACGCCTTTGCCACTGCCGAAGGCGAAAGTTGGATGCTGCGCAACGAGGGCGAGATGGAACCCAACACCAAGGTTACGCTCGAAACCATTGCCGCTGAAGACTATAACAGCTTTGAGCAATCGGCCTTCCAAGCCATTGCGTTCAAAAGACAAAAAAGCTATGTGCGCAAGCCTGCCATCGACGTAAAGCTACACATCGAGCCGCTTAAACTGTTCAAACAACATCTCTTTGCCGAAACGCCTTTTTACAACGAGCCGGCCATGCTCTATACCATCGTCGAGGGCGACGAGCCTGCCGAAGCGCCTGTTAGCGAGATTGATGCAGACAAACTGAAAACGGAGATGCTCTCTAAGTCTGCCATACAAAAGATGAAACAAGATGCGCGGTCTGCCAAAGGCGCAGTTTCGGCAACAGGCAAACACGCTCATGGCGACCGCAAAACTAACGAGCCATTGGTGGTTGACCTGCATGCCCACGAGATTTTAGAGACTACACAAGGTATGGATTCGCTCGATATTCTGCAATATCAACTGGAAGTTTTCCGCCGAACACTTAAAGAACACGCCAACGAACGCGGCCTTAAAATCGTTTTCATCCACGGTAAAGGCGAAGGCGTACTGCGAAAAGCCATCATCAACGAACTGAACCGACACTTTAAAGGCTATACTTACCAAGACGCATCGTTCCAAGAATATGGGTATGGAGCAACGTTGGTAAAGGTGAAAGGGTGAAAAGATGAAAAGATGAAAAGATGGGAAAGGTGGGAAAGATGAAAAGATGGGAAAGAGTGAAAAGGTGAAAAGGTGAAAGGGTGAAAAGATGGGAATGGTGAAAAGGGGAAAAGATGGCTAACGCCCACAAAGCCGCGTATGGTTTCTAAATATCCACGTTTCCCTTGCGTGTCTAGTTTCCCTAGCTCTCCTAGATTTCCTAGCTCTCCTTGACTTCCTAGCTCTCCTAGTTTCCCTAGGATTCTGATTGACGAAACTCGCAAAGCATTTGGCTTAACTCCTTAACTCCATAACTCCTTAACTCCTAAAAAATAAATCATGCAACACGGATATATCAAAGTGGCGGCAGCTATTCCAGCTGTTAAAGTGGCCGACTGCCATTTCAACGCCGAACAAACAGAGCGGCAAATCAAGCAAGCCAATGAACAAGGAGCCGAAATCGTGGTGTTTCCCGAACTAGGCATCACGGGCTACACCTGTCAAGACCTCTTCACACAGCAGCTACTCATCGAGCAAGCCGAACAAGCAGTAGGCTCACTGCTCGAAAACACGAAGACGTTAGACATCATTGCCGTGGTTGGCGTGCCTGTCGCAGTAGACAGCATCTTGCTCAATTGCGCCGTGGTCTTTCAAAGAGGCCACATCCTTGGCATCGTTCCCAAAACCTATCTGCCCAATTACAGCGAGTTTTACGAAAAAAGATGGTTCGCATCCACCCACCACCTCAACGAAACCTCCATCCACTACGCTGGTCAGCAAGCCCTACTCACAGCGCAAAGCCAAATCTTCGTTACCGCCGGTGGCGTAAAGTTCGGCGTAGAAATATGCGAAGACGTATGGGCACCCAATCCCCCCGGCACTTATTTGGCACTTGCTGGCGCCGACATCGTTTGCAATCTCTCGGCCAGCGACGAGCTTATCGGCAAACACACCTACCTTAAAAGTCTGCTAGCACAGCAAAGTGCCCGCACAATGGCAGGCTATGTGTACAGCGGATGCGGCTTTGGCGAAAGCACACAAGACGTGGTTTATGGTGGAAACGCCCTGATTTACGAAAACGGGAAACTGCTAACCCAAAACAAACGTTTTGATTTCGAACCGCAAATCGTCGTTTCCGAGATAGACATCTTTAAACTTCGTGCCGAACGGCGCACCAATAGCACCTACGTTAACGCCCAACACGGACACACCGCCTTGTTGCATACGGCCCAAGCTCCTCTCACCAACAAGCCCTTCGCCCTGCAACGCACCATCGAACCCTTGCCTTTCGTGCCACAAGACGAACAGATGTACGACAGTTGCGAGGAGATTTTCAACATCCAAGTGTCGGGCTTGGCCCAACGCCTTAAACACATCCATGTCTCAAAGGTGGTGCTGGGCATCAGTGGCGGACTAGACTCCACACTCGCCCTGCTTGTATGTGTGCGCACTTTCGACAAGCTAGGCCTTTCACGCGAGGGCATCATCGGCGTTACCATGCCAGGCTTTGGTACAACCAACCGAACCTACCGAAACGCCATCGACTTAATGCGCGAATTGGGAATAACCACCCACGAAATCAACATCGCCAAGAGCGTAACCCAACATTTCGAAGACATTGGGCACGACATGGCCGTGCACGACGTGGTGTATGAAAACGGACAGGCACGCGAACGCACCCAAATTCTTATGGATTTGGGCAACAAACTCGGTGGAATTGTTGTGGGAACGGGCGACCTTTCCGAACTGGCATTGGGCTGGGCCACCTACAACGGCGACCATATGAGCATGTATGCCGTAAACGTAAGCATCCCCAAGACCCTCATCAAGCACCTTGTTCGCCACGTTGCACAAACCATGCACAACGAGGCCACCTGCCAAACGCTCTACGACATCATCGACACGCCCATCTCGCCCGAACTTATTCCTGCCGATGAAGCAGGCAACATCAAGCAGAAAACCGAAGATCTCGTTGGCCCATACGAGCTACACGACTTCTTCATCTACCACTTCTTGCGCCACGGTTTCACACCCCAACGCCTCTTTATCATGGCTCGTCATGCCTTTGCATCGCCGCAACAACGCGCCAACCACTATTCCGACGACGAGATAAAACATTGGCTAAGGGTGTTCCTCCGCCGTTTCTTCGCCCAACAGTTCAAGCGTTCGTGCCTGCCCGATGGACCGAAAGTGGGTAGCGTTAGCCTTAGTCCTCGTGGCGATTGGCGAATGCCCAGCGATGCAACGGCCAAAATGTGGCTCGACGAGTGCGATAAACTATAAACAATAACGTACACAAGAGGAGTTATTATCTTGGTTTAGCATTACAAAGATAATAAACTCCTCTCAATTTATAGAAATATTAAAAGTCAAGACGACTTCATCATCTATTATAAATGACATAGAAAACATCAAATAACGATGAAACAACTTTTGGGAATATTATTATCCATGATACTGGCTTTGCCTCAGCAATCATTTGCACAACAGCATTCAACCACTTCTAAAAAAACACGCGAAATGAAAATGTACGGGCGCGTGGTAGATAGTTTTACAAACCTTGCCATCGTCGATAGTAAGATAACCTTGATGGCTCCTGATAGCACGGTTATTGATTCTTGTTCCACACAGACTTGGAACAGGAATGCCATTCACCCGGAAGCCTATTTCTTTATGACACCCAAGGTATCCGAAGGCAAATATATCATCAAGGTGGAAAATCCCAAATACGAAACCACTTACTACAATCATGAGATTAGCTTCAAGACTCGTGCAACGGTGATTGACTTGAAAGACCTTACCCTGAAACGAAAACGAATGGAAGATGTGGAACATAACTTGGGCGAAGTAGTGGTGAAGAGTACCAAAATCAAAATGGTTAACAAAGGCGACACCATTGTCTTTAATGCCGAGGCCTTCAACCTTCCCGAAGGTAGTATGCTAGATGCGCTCATTCGACAACTGCCTGGAGCAACGATGAACAGCAATGGTGAGATATTCATTAATGGCCGTAAACTCGATTACCTCACACTCAACGGAAAGGATTTCTTCAAGGGTAACAACAAACAACTCATCGAAAACCTACCCAATTACACCGTTAAAGACCTCAAAGTGTTTGAAAAGAGCACCGAAAAGAGCCAAGCTATGGGCATTGACGTAGAGAAAAAAGACTACGTGATGGATATTCAACTGAAGAAACAATACGAAAAAAACTTCATCGGTAATGCCGACATTGCGGGTGGAACCAATAGTAGATACGCCCTCAAGTTGTTCGGCTTGTATTTTACACCACGCATACAAGTCTCTACCTTTGCCAATATCAACAACGTAAACGAAGACCGAAAGCCAGGCGAGAAGGGCGACTGGGATCCTACCAAGTTGCCAAAAGGACAAGTAACCCGAAAGACCATCGGCCTCAACCTTGCCAACAGTAACGAGAAGAACACGGTAAATAATAGTCTATCGACAAGTGTTTCATGGCTCAGCACCCATAATATCACACACACGGCAGCTGAATCTTTCTTGGGTAACGCTAACAACAACTTTACACGAGGCATCAACAATAGTACCACCAAGAATACTATTTATGAACTAAATGATCAGTTTCATGTCAATAAGTCATACCAACTTATGGCTATGCTGTGGTTGAATTATAACAAGTTTGATAACTCCAGTACAGACAAGTCTGCCGTTTTCCAGACAGACCCCAAGAGTTTAGGGTCAACAGAAGCTATCCTTGACTCTGCTTTTACGCTCCCCCTTCCACAACTCTCCACCTATAAAGGCATAAATAGGCAATTATCTCAAACGCTCGGCAATGGTCATACACTCAGTTCAGCATTGGATATATACTTGGGAAAGCCTTTAAAAACGGGTGACAGAATAGGGGTTCAAGTCAAAAGCACATACGAAAACATCAAGAATTATAACTTCAGCAAATACCAATTAGACTACCTTCAGGAGGCGGGAAAGAAAGATTCTCGCAATCGATATGATAAATCACCTTCTTATACCTATTCATATACTTTTAATCCTCAGTACATATTTGTTCTCCCCTCAGGCTTTAACATCATCACCGGGTATGAATACAGGCAAGCTGGCAATTATCGAAACAACAACAAATATCGATTAGACCGCTTGCAAGAGTGGAAAAATGAAGACCATAGTATTGGAAGTTTGCCTTCTACGCGAGATTCCCTATTACGTTCGTTAGACCTCAATAATAGTTATACAGGCTACTATATGAGTAAACAACATATGGGAGTACTTGGTGTACATTATATGAAAAGAAAAGGAAAAAACTCCTTTACATTTGGCGTATTTACGCCTCTAAGCTATAAAAAAGAACAATTGGATTATAGAAGTGAACCGATAACAAAAGCCATTTCTCAGAGTAATTGGATCAAACAAATAAACTTTTCAGGTCAATTGATTCATAATGAATATGAATTTGTGGCGTGGGGTAATTCGACAACCACTACTCCCGATATGTATTCGTTGATTGATCGTCGCGACGACTCCAACCCTTTAGCCATCTCATTGGGAAATCCGAACTTAAAAAATGGCAGACAGAGTTCATTGGGAATAAGATTTAGCGATAAGCATAATAGACGATACAATTTACCTTCCATCTACTTCGGTATTCAAGAAACGCACAATGCCGTGGCAAACGGGTTCATCTACGACCCACAAACGGGTGTATATACTTATAAACCCGAGAACGTAAACGGCAACTGGTCAGCACATAGCGAAATTTATTATAATGTTCCGTTGGATAGCATGAAATACTTCAACTTATTCACCGAAACTGAATATAACTACGACCACAATGTAGACTTGACGGGAGTTGCGGGACAAACGAGTAGCGTATTGAGCAAAGTGAATAACCACACTACCCGCCAATACCTGGAGGTGAAGTACCAAAAAGAAACCTTAAGCTTGAGTTTGATGGGACAGCTCTCATGGCGAAACGTCAATAGTACCCGTAAGGGCTTTACACCCTTCAACACCTACGACTACGAATATGGCTTCATCGGTTCGTATAGCATGAAAACGGGATTAGAAATGGGAATGGACCTCAAGATGTTTAGCCGCAGAGGCTATGCCGATGAGCAGATTAATACCAACAACTTGATGTGCAATGCGTACGTTACTCAAAGCTTCATGAAAGGTAGATTTGCCGTGAAACTCGAAGCGTTCGACCTTTTCCATCAACTTAAAAGCGTAGATTATCAAGTGAACGGCCAAGGAAAGAGCGAGATACGCTACAACACTATCCCCCACTACATCATGCTACATGCTATTTATAAGATGAATGTAGGAGGTAAGAAATAGGGATACCTCACCCACTTACCTATTTCCTTTATATTCAATAGCGCATCAGTGATTTAGACACAACCTCCAGCTGGTAAACTATTTCATACAACCTGAGTTCGGTATAGTTGTAGGACATCCGAATTTGTTTTTAAAAAGAGAATCTTATAAATTCGCACTTGCTACTTTAATACTTAAAGCGTTAAACAATGTTGCCCCATGCTTTATTTCAAACACTTTTCTTATTTTTGCAACAAATATAACATATCCGCAATTTAGCTCTTGTGTTTTATAACCTATTATAAATCGAAAATACAATTCATGAATCGCCTACTAATAAATACACCAATTACTGCAAATTGGGATTCTGATACAAATATTGATAAAAAATCTGTTATGGATGCCGTCAATACTCTCCGTTCAAGTCAGGCAGACATCGCATATCCTTATAATGGAATTGTTTATCAAACATCAGATATTTTGCGGAGATATTATTTAAACACTAAAGACATCAAGGTCCTCTATAAAAAACCTAACATGCTTTATTTTCTTTGCAATCAGCCAATATATGGAGGTGACGTATTTGTAAATAGGAAAAATATATTGATGTGGACATGAAAAATGAAAGACATTATGGATGGGGTAATGAATATTATGACTGCCATAATAGATTCACCAACCTTGGAAATAATGTATATAGGGTTGATGCTCATTTATTCCATTTATATCATCCGAGAAAAGAGAATAGCTCTTTCCGCCCAAAAACATTTCACCATATATTTTCCAATGAATTATTTAGAATATCAAATAGTTCTAAATAAGAGCTACAGAATTACATCAAATCATTTAAATACGGATATTTTTAAAAGATAGTGTTGATTATGAATATACTCGAAACCAACCATCTCACTTTTAACTACAGAAATCATTCTGTATTAGAAGACATTAACTTGAAGATTCCAGAGGGGTCCATTTATGGATACTTAGGCAAGAATGGGGAGGGTAAATCTACTACGATAAAGATACTTTTAGGATTGGAGCAAACTAAAATAAATACGGTATTTTTCAATAAAAAAGAATTTCATTCCAACAGATTGCATATCCTTCAAAATATAGGATGCTTGATTGAACATCCATTCTTCTATGCAGATTTGAGTGCCTATGAGAATCTAAACTATTTGGATATACTATATCATTGTGGACAAAAACGCATTCAAGAGGTTCTAGAGCTTGTGAATTTGACTAAAGATAAAGACAAAAAAGTTAGAAAATATTCTACAGGAATGAAACAACGCTTGGGAATTGCGATGGCAATGTTTCATAATCCTAAATTACTCATTCTTGACGAACCACTTAATGGACTAGATCCGCAAGGTGTTTATGAAATGAGAGAGCTAATGCTCAAACTTCAAAGCGAAGGAAAAACGATTTTCATATCAGGACATATCTTAGCAGAACTGGAGAAAATATGCACACATATCGGAGTATTAAATAACAAAAGATTATTGTTTCAAGGAGAAATTAACAGTCTACTCAATCAGAAAAAGCTTTCATATTTAATATATACGGACCAGCCGGAACGAGGCATGGAGATATGTAAAGAGCACTTGATTCCCGTAAATAGGATTTCTGACAGAACGTTTGTCATAGAAATAGAACAAGATGGATCTTTTGACAGTTTTAGAAATTTAATGCAACAAAACAATATTCAAATTATATTTGCAGATAAATGCCAAGAAAAATTGGAGTCTGTATTCCTTCATCTAATAAAAACCGACTTATGAAACCAGTATCATTCTTTACCATTCTTAAAAGTGAACACTATAAATTAAGATTTAACATTGCCATTTGGCTCTTCTTGTTATTTCCTTTTTTCATTACTTTATATATTGATGTATATATCTTGTTTAAACATGCTGATGCTGTCAATAATCCGGCAATAACTTTTGATTACAATCCTTGGGTATGGTTATTGGGTAGATACATCTTTGAATACTATAGTCTGCTTTATCCAATTCTTGCAGCCGTTTTGAGTTATTCTTTATGCGATGTAGAATATAAGAATTATGGATTTAGACTTCTTTTTACAAGACCTGTGAGCAAGGTGACAGTTTATTCGAGCAAAATTGTCTTCCTTTTAGAGATTATCTTTATTTCTTCCCTTATAGGTTATCTTACTTTCCTTCTGTCTGGTTTTGCTCTGGATAAGTTATTACCTGGATATGAATTCTCCAGTTATAATGTTAATAACCTAATAGCTTCTTATTTCTCGTATTTGTTTATAGCACTTTCTGCTGTTTCAATTATGCAATATTATCTTAGTTTGATCTTTAAGAGTTTTGTTTTACCTATCGGGTTTGCTGGTTTCATGACGATTTTTGGTATTATTGCTCAAAATAAAGATTATATCTATCTTATACCCTATGGTACAGTGTGGAGGTTAAACTATTGTTTTTATAGTGGGATAATAGACTTTTCGAAAGGCGAATACGTAAACATAGCCTGTGTGCTATTCTTTATCATTATTTCATTTTTTGTGTTTATAAGGAAAAAATAAAAGATACACCTACGGTAAAAAAAGAATCAAATAATTAATTAAGAAATAAGACTTTAGAGATGTTACAGAAATTAGCACTTCAAAAGAGTATTTCATTAATACACTAGTGAATCTATTACTACAGATCTTCTGAACAAATTCAACTTTAGTGTCATCAGATCTATACATGAAACAAAATGCGGTCCCTATCGTAATATTAACGTGAGTTCGACGAATTCAGAATAATGCGAGCTGTGTGTCAATGGTTCTTTGTACATTGATGCACGGCTTCTTTGGTTTTTGCAGACACGCAGTGGTGTGCTGTCAACGAAGCTTATGCCCGTGCATTTGCCCAACAAGACCTTCTTGATAAACAAGGTTAAAGGTATAACTACATCCCTTTCCAATTCTACTATACGGTTATAAGAAACAACTTTTGGAAAAAGATGGCGAAGCTGCTTGCATACTTTTTCAAGGTAGAAATGTTTAAAGCAACGATAACCAGAATCGTGGAAAAGAATCATTATCAGCATTACTTCTGCCTTTGACATCATAGAATTTCGATGATATATTTTCTTTTCCCAGTAGGTTTTAGTGTATAGTTAGATGACATTCATGCAAAAGGAGGGCGTGCGTTGACAGAAACGCTGTCTTTTCGCATGTTGCTACAAAGGTCGTTTAACGCGAATAGGGTGTGGATGTGTCTGTGGCTGTAAACCACAAGCCTAACACTGTTAGGATGGCACCCCACAAAGTGTTGGTGGTTTGCTCGGAAACGGGCTTGGCAGGGAAATCAACTTTCAGGCCAACCGAAAAGGCTGTGCGTGGCGTTGAAGTGTCATAATGCAGCAACTGTCCCATGTAAGGCCCGTCGATGAACCGCAAATCGGCACGATGATAGCCACCCAACGCCCAGCGTATGTCCCAGTCCATGGTCAAAGCTACCGACGTGAAAAGATAGAGATCGAAGCCCACCCGCGGCGCAAATTGCAGCGTGGGGTTGCGCAAGGCATAGTCGACATTGAGCTTGCGCCAATGGTTTTGATGAAACACGCTATAGGTTTTGCTGCCACTTTGTCCCCAAAAGCTAAATGGGTTGACCATGACATTGCCCCCGATGAAAGGCTGCACGAGCCATTTATTGGGAAGGGGATAGAGCTTTGCACCGCCGATAAAGTCGAGTCGATGGCTCTTTTTCAGCCCCAAACCGCTACCCAAATTAGTGAGCAATCCCTCGCGGCCATAGGCCAATCCGGCCGTCAGGGCAAAGTGTTTGTTGAGATAATAGTCGCCCATGAGCGTATAAGCCTCCCCTTCGTCATCGCCAACATAAATCGATTGTCCAGCGGGTGAATCGTCTTCGAGTGTCGTTTTGCTCCAAGTGGCTTGCAACGACCATTGCCGTGGCTTTTTATTTTCGGTTGACTGTGCGGTGGCCAAGGCGGCAAAAGCACAAGCCAAGACCGTGAGCGAGCATCGTTTGCGGCAAATCGTCATGTGGTTTTGCAATTTATTTTGCGTTTAAATACAAGTTGACGAATTGGTAATAGCTCTGCGCCTTCGTAGCCAAAGCTTTGTTGTGCTGCTTTAACAACAGCTCTTCGTGAGCGCCATTGGGCAACGCCTTGACGCGATATTGGCGGATGTTGCGCACGGGCGAGAGCACAGTGAGCGTGTCATTCTCCAAGTAACCTAAGTCTTGATAGGTGGCCATGAAAGCACGTGGACGATAAGTGGACGCATAAATGTTTTGCCCTGCACAATGAACGGTGGTCTTGAGGCGCAGCAAAGCCAGCAACGTGGGCAACACATCAATCTGCGAGCACACCTTTTCCTCGTAGCCGGTGCGGATGAGTTGCGGCGCGTAGACAATGCAAGGAATGTGATATTGGTCAACGGGCAACGATGTTTTGCCTGCACTTGAGGCGCAATGGTCGGCAATCACCACAAACACTGTGTTGCTGAACCAAGGCTGTTTGGCCGCCGCTTGCAGGAAATGATGAATGGCATAGTCGGTATATTTCACCGCAGCTTCGCGACAATGTGGGTCGCCATCAAATTGAATGCGGCCTTCGGGATAGGTATAGGGGCGGTGATTGCTCGTGGTCATAATCTGCGCAAAGAACGGTTCGCCTTGCGTTGCATTGCGATTGAACACCGAAAGCGCCTTGTTGAACATATCCTCGTCGGACACTCCCCAAATGTTTGCGAAGTTGATGTCGCGCGGATTGATTTGGCTGCGGTCAATCACTTCGTAACCGTTGTGCGAGAAAAAGTCGCCCATGTTGTCGAAATAGCTGTAGCCACCATAGAGGTATTGACAACGATAGCCCAACCCCTTCATCACCTCGGCAATGGAAAGATTGCCCATGCGGTTGGCTTTGCGCTTAATAATGCTCTCGCCTGCACTCGGCGGAATGCACAAAGAGAGCGCCTCAAGCCCGCGCACCGTGCGATTACCGGTGGCATAAAGGCGGTCGAACACCAAACTCTGCCCCATCAAACGGTCTAAATAGGGCGTGATGTGCTGCGTGTTTCCGTAACGCGAAAGAAATTCAGCGCTGAGGCTTTCCACCGTGATGAGCACAATGTTGGGACGATTGTTGTCCAACTCATAGCCCACAACCTTGCTGCCTTGGGCATTCAAGCCCGTTAATCGGCGATAGTTTTCAACGACCGTTTGCCGAGGCAACATCGCATAGAACTGTGCATAGTCGAGCTTGTTGTTGACAAAGGCGTTCACAAAATCATAGGCACCATTTTGCGAAAGCTGGTCAACATATTGGTTGTCGGTTTGCAAACGGTGCAGACTGCGACTCAGAAAATAGCCACCCACCGCCAAAAGCAGATAGAGCAGGGTGTGAATGGCAAAGAGTTTGCCCGTGTAGAGCTTCGTGAGCTTAAACCGATTGCGGCGCGATTGCAGATAGACGATGCCCACACTCAGCGCCACTGCCACCACCATTAGCGGCACAATGGCATAGGACTCCATGATGTTGCCCAGCACTTCGTGGGTGTAAACCAAATAATCTACGGCGATGAAGTTGTAGCGAACGCCAAACTCTTGCCAGAAAAAATATTCGCCCATCGACACCACAAGCAGCAGCAACACATAAATGCCCCACGTGAAATAGAGCGAAAAGCGACGCCAGGCATCGCGCAACGGCCACACGGCAAAACGCAGACTGAAGCTCACAAACTTCCATGTCAGGAAGATTTTGGCTATCTTAGGCGCCCCGCCACCGTATTCATCGAAAATAGAATGGAAACCATAAACATAAATCAGACTGCCCAACAGCAACACTTCGATGCACCACCCCACCCAGCGGTTGTATTTCAACTCGTTGAGACCGGGATAGATAACCAGCAGGGGTGCACAGCACAACAGCCCCACACCGAGGTCAGTGGCAAGACCTATGCCCAACAAACGCAAGGTTTCGACAAAACTAAACTGCGCATCTTGCGGTGCAGTGCACATCAAAACCACGCGGAGCAACAAGCCCACGAGCAAATAAAGCTTTAGGAAACGGCTCCCTATTAAAAACAAGGGATTACGGTAATTTAGGTTTCTCCTTCTATTCATGAGTTCATTTGTTTTCTGCTTTGCAAAGTTAATGAATTATTTGAGCTAAGCCTTTATTTTACGAAAAAACATCAAAAAAATTGGCCTTTTTGTGTCAAGAAAGTATCATTTTCAGAGAGAAAACAGCCTATAAACCTTAAACCACATGGTTTTTCGATTGTTTATGCTATTTTTGCAGCACAGCAAACAGTTTGTAGATGTTAAGAACAACAAAAGAAAACAGATGAGAATGAAAAGAATAGTGCTGGTGGTGGTTTGCGGACTGATGGCCATTTGCAGCCATGCACAAACCACACGCGCGCAAATGAGCGGTCCGTTTTGCGCCTATGTTCCCCCACAAGTGGCCGACACCCTGCCCGTTCCCGAAGGCACTGTGCCATTTTATATCTCGCATTATGGTCGGCATGGCAGCCGTTGGCTCATGCACCAAGCGCAATATGATGGCGTGTTGTCGTTTTTCTTCGACCGCAACAACCTCACAAAGTTGGGGCGTTCGGTGGCAAAACGCTTGGCAAAAGTGGCACAGGCAGCCCGTGGAAAGGCCGGCTTGCTCACCCCTTTAGGCGAGCAACAGCAACGCGAAATCGCACAACGCATGCGGCAAAACAACCCCACAGTGTTTCGCTCTTCGGCCACGGTTCATGTTTATGCGTCGCCTGCCGAGCGCTGTCAGCAAAGTAAAATGGCCTTCATTGCCGGGTTAAATGCTGCAAATCGTGTACCAATCGCTTTGCTTTTGCACAACGATTCGATAGCTTTTTCGTGGTTAGCTCCCACGAGTGCCGAATTTAAAGCGTGGAAAGCGCGTCCCCACAAGCTACCCACCTTGCCCACAGCCCATTTTCTTGCTGCGCTATTTCGCGACACAACACAAGTGAATCGAGGCGAACGGTTGATGATTGAACTCTACAAACTGGCTGCCGATATGCAAAATGTGCCGCTGAAAATTCGTTTCGACGATGCCTTCGATGACGACGAATGGCGCGCCTGTTACGAGCGATACAACTGGGGCATGTGGCTGCTTCACGGACAAGCGCCCGACAATCAGGGCGTCGCACAACGTGTGGTGGCACCCCTGTGGCAACAGATTGTCGACGAGGCAGCTCAAGCGTTGCAAGGCAAAGTGGCGGCCACCTTGCGCTTTGGCCACGACACCTCGCTCTATCATCTCTTGGCCTTGCTCGGAGCAGACAAGCTCTCTGACGAGCATGCGGGTGCTTTAGAACAGATTATTCCCATGGCAGCCAATCTGCAAATCGTGTTTTATTGCCGCCACGAACGGGTGGGAAAGCCACTCAGCCCCGACGATGTGTTGGTGAAATTTCTGCTCAACGAGCGCCCCATGCGGTTGTCAAAAGTGGGTTCGGAGGATGTTACTCCCGATGGAAAGACGGGCTATTATTACCGGTGGAGTCGTGTGTTGGCCTACGTAGCAAAGCGGTTGGCCGCAGCCAATGCGCAGGGTCGGTGGGCCATGGTCAACCCTTTGGTACCCACAGCCAGGCAGTTGCAGCACCCAAAACCATCCATAAACGGCACGGTATCTTCGGGAAAACGTTGTTCCCAAGGTCGGGAACGTGTGGATTTCACAAAAACAAGCGTTCCCAAAGTCGGGAACAGCGAAATTTAATAAAAATGGTTATTCCCGACCTCGGGAACAACTGAAAACGAAAAAAATGAGCATTCCCGACCTTGGGAACGAGGATTTTTAAGAAAACCAGGTGTTCCCGAGGTCGGGAACACCTGGTTTTACATGTAGCATAATCTCCATACTCTTGATTTTCCCATCAACATTTTCCTACTTGTATGCCCTCATCGTGCACACATGTCGCCCACAAAAAGAGGCTCTGTCTGCCCAACTGCCAAGCGGGCGATGAGAAAAGAGGGCGGTTAATAGGTGAGATGCAGCACCTTTTTCCACTCGTTGTTGGCCTTTATCACCAAATCACTCTCGGGTTCTTCCTCCTTCTTGGGGAAGAATTTCCCCGTGTAGCAGGTGAGTGTGCGCATCACTACAGGAATTTCTGTAAAGGTGCGCTTTGAAATGACTTCGTTTTTATCGTTCAGCGCCTCCACTTCGAGCTTGATTGTGCCATTCTCTGAGGTGCGAGGAAAGGTGTAGAGGTCGTAGGTTGAGGCCTCGGTGTGTGCTGAAGCGGCTACCACACGGTCCTCGGTCTGATGGGATTTCACGACACCTACGCCGTCAACGACATCGAGAGTGCTGCTTCCACCCGTATAACTGAACTTGAGATGGGTGACTTCGGCAGGGATAGGGTCTTCGATGGTGAAGGCTATTTTGGAGACACAATGCTCCATCGTTGCCTGAATGTCTACGGCTCCCTCGAGGTTTATCTCACGCGCAAAAACGTAGGTGTCGGTCACTTTGCCGCCAAACGAAATCTTTCGGAATTCGTTTAGCGACGCGTTTTCATGGCCATTATGCCCCACAATCACCAAATAATATTTGCCGGCGGGAAGACGGAAACTTAACTTCCCGAAGTCTTTGTCGCTGCTGGTTTGATTAACCGACAACACCTTTTTCCCCGTTCGGTAGGCAGCTACATGGAGACGCGTGCACACTTCACGGACAGGTACCACGGCACGACTGAGGGTGTCATAACGCACATGGTCGAAATTCTTGACCAATACGTGCACTTCATAGCCTTCGCCTTTGAGTGGTTGCGAGGCGATGTCGGCCTTTTCGCAAGCAGAAAGGGTCAACAACAGTAGAATGGATGTCATCAATAGGTTTATGATATGTTTCATAAGGAATTTATTTGATGTGAGATAATTATTTCGTATTATTGTTAATAGTGAAGACCAGCAGCCTTTTTTCGATTGAATAGAGAATGGTTATTCGCGTAAAAGGCACATGCTGTTCAAGTCGGTTCAAAAATAGGAAATAATCAAATATGTTCCAAGCAAAATGCACTCTTTTTGCAAAAATCGGTGTTTTTTCTGCAAAACAATGTGTTTTTCTATGGGTTTTAAAGCCGTTTTGTGTAGAATTTGTATTTTTGTCGGCATCAAAATCAATATACTAACAATGAAAAAATATTTGCTTTTAGGGCTGCTTTGTTGCGGTTTGCAGGCAACGATGGCGCAAAGTGCGTTGCAAGGAACATGGACGGGGAAACTGAAAACCAGTGCATTTGAGCTGACGGTGGTGCTTCATGCTACACCAACAGAAGGGAAATCGATGGAATTCACCTTGGATAGTCCCGACCAAAACGTGAAGGGTATTCCAATGACAACGGACTATCTGTCGGTTGACTCGCTGGCGTTGAGCATTTACCAAATGGATATTCACCTGCAAGGGCATTACCAAGCAGATGAAATCTCAGGTACATTCCTACAAAACCATTTCATTTTTCCGCTGAAAATGACGCGCCATGAAGAGAAAATCTCGCGACCACAAACACCGCAACCGCCTTTCCCTTACACGCAACAAGAAGTTGTTTTTGAGAATAAAAAAGCGGGAGCTTCGTTGGCAGGGACGCTCACCTACCCCGTCAATTTCAAGAAAGGAAAGACGCCTGTGGTGTTGATGGTGACAGGAAGTGGGCAACAAAACAGAGATGAGGAGGTGTTTGAACATAAACCTTTTGCCGTCATTACCGATTATTTCGCACGCCATGGCATCGCAACACTGCGTTACGACGACCGCAATTTCGGTCAATCAAAAGGGGGAGATGTGGCGCATGCGACGACACAAGACTTCGCACAAGATGCCGAAGCGGGCATCGACTACCTGAGAAAACGGCATGAATTTGGGAGGATTGGTGTGTTGGGACATAGCGAGGGTGGCAACATCGCCTTCATCTTGGGTGCACAGCAGCAAGTGGATTTCATCATTAGCATGGCCGCTGTGGGTGTGAAAGGGGATGAAGCGCTGACAGAACAAGTGAACAAATGTATGGAAATCGCAGGTGAAAAAACGCGGATGACGGTGGCTGAATATCGAAAACAAAATGCAGGAAAGCACGCACCATGGCTCGATTATTTCTTAGATTACGACCCAACCCATGACCTTCGCCATACGACTTGCCCTGTTTTCGCCCTCAATGGTGACAAAGATTGTCAGGTGATTGCGACGCAAAACCTCACGGCCATCAAAGAGAAATTACCTATAAACAAAGCATCGCAAACAAAAATCTATCCACAGTTGAACCATCTTTTCCAGCATTGTCAGAGCGGATTGCCCGCGGAATATCGACACACAGCAGAGACTATCGCGTCCGAAGTACTGACGGATATGGCAAAATGGATTAACGACATTGCAAAATAAAGGGTTTTTATGTTGCAGGGATCTATATGGCTTGAGGCACAATGGATGCCCAAAAAGAAAAGCGTGACGAAAAATTCGCCACGCTTTTTCTTTTTATATTGACTAAGCTTATTCAGCCTTTGGTGCTTCTTCTGCTGCCGGTGCTTCTGCAACGGGCGCTTCAGGAGCAGCTTCTGCCTTTGTAGTTTTGCGGCTACGACGTGTCTTCTTGGCAGCCTTTGGTGCTTTTGCCATGTTCTCATCGAAGTCAACTAACTCGATAAAAGCGATTGGAGCAGCATCACCTTGACGTGTACCTAACTTGATTACACGCGTATAACCGCCGGGACGATCAGCCACCTTTGCAGCCACCTCACCGAAAAGTTCCTTAATAGCTTCTTTCTTTTGAAGATAACGAAAAACCACACGACGTGAATTCGTGGTGTCTTCTTTGGAACGTGTGATGAGCGGTTCTACATATTTCTTCAAGGCTTTTGCCTTAGCGAGCGTCGTAGTGATTCTTTTGTGCATAATCAATGACACAGCCATGTTGGCTAACATCGCGTCACGATGAGATGCAGTACGACCCAGATGGTTGAATTTTTTATTATGTCTCATTTTCTTTTTTTCGTTTAAGCGGAAAAGAAGTAGACTTACTCCTTATCCAATTTATACTTTGAAATGTCGGTTCCAAACGAAAGATTCAGACTCTCGAGCAAATCATCAAGCTCAGAAAGCGATTTCTTACCAAAGT
>ERZ772957.503-NODE-503-length-31090-cov-5.971580_pt1 | contig 31090 bp, 25 predicted proteins | sample MGYA00580682_ERZ772957 | MGnify/ENA primary metagenome ERZ772957 (study PRJEB29015, sample SAMEA2737921) | human oral metagenome | biome: human oral; feature: human-associated habitat; material: dental | place: China | collected 2025 ...
GTTCCTTTTTTTGACATCGATTTCCTGTTTCTTCTGCTGTTTATCGGGTGGAGGAGGCAATCTTCGCGCTAACCCCATATCCGTATCCATAGAAGTCGTCAAAAGAAAGAACAGCAACAACATGAAAGCGATGTCAGCAGAAGAAGATCCATTAATTCCCGGAACTTTTCTTTTCTTACTCATGTTCTTTCTATGCTCTCTATATCTATTACTTATTCAGAACCTTCTTAAGACTGCCAGCAATCATAGCTAACACTGAAAGTCCCAACAGGACATACGTTGAATAGATCCACATATCCGAGACCTTCAACCAGCCCGCTGTATTGAATTGTGCTGAATCAACATTGATTCCCGGTAGAGGAGTAGCATCACCCATCGCATAGGTTACTCCAAGCAAGACTACAAAAGCAATCAACACTACTAAAGATCCTAGTGCTGCTTTCGGTTTAGTCTTCAGTGTAGAGAAGAACTGCATAATTCCAAACAGCACCAAACAAACCATCGTAACTCCAAACAGTGCATAGCACCAATAAAGTAACAGCGATGTATTTACGGGCTCCTTATTCTCTGCAGCAGGATCAACCACACCACCGAGATAGAACATTGCTAGGACAATCACACTAACTATGATGACGCCTGTCAACATCCAGCTCGACAGTTTCCTTATCTTGGTTACAGCCATGACTCGTCTTACTTTTTGTATTTCACATTGTACTTGATAACCATATCGAGCAATGTAATCGACGCATCTTCCATCTTATTCAGAATAGCTTCCAATTTGCTCAACAGATAGTTATAGAAGACCTGAAGGATCAATGCAACGATCAAACCACCAACCGTAGTGATCAAAGCCACCTTCATACCACCGGCAACAACCGTCGGACTAATATCACCAACACGCTCAATCTTATCGAACGCCATGATCATACCAACGACTGTTCCCAAGAAGCCCAATGACGGTGCCATCGCGATAAACAGGGTAATCCAAGACAGATTCTTTTCCAACAGTCCACTCTGCACACCACCATAAGCGACAATAGACTTCTCTACAACATCGATCCCCTGATCGATCCTCATTAATCCTTGATATGCAATAGAAGCAATCGGGCCTCTAGTATCTCGAGCAATAGCTTTTGCACCATCTACATCTCCTCGATCGAGTGCAGCCTCAATATCGTTCAACATACCGTTAGGATTCACATCTGCCAAGTTCAAGTAGATGATTCGTTCCAAAACGAATGCTAGACCTAAAATCAAAGCAATAGCAACGAAGCTCATGAAGTCTGCACTACCTTCTATAAACTTCGTCTTTAATGCTTGATGAACTCCTCCCTCAACGGGAGCTGCAGCCTCTGCCGCTTCTTGTGCAAATGCTACTGTAGAGATACCCGCGGCCAATACACCCAAGAAGGCTTTCGTAAACAACTTTTTCATAGTGATGATAATTTGGAATTAATGCCTGAATTTTACTTTGATGAATATACTTATTGATTAGAAACTTCGCTTGTTCGCGCTTCTTATTTTTATCTTTCTACCGTTTGCTTGCGGAGAAAGCGGGATTCGAACCCGCGATACGCTTTTGGCGTATACACGCTTTCCAGGCGTGCCTCTTCAACCACTCGAGCATCTCTCCTTTCTTATTAATCGCCCTCATTCTTTCTGAAAACGAGTGCAAAGTACGGAAAAAAACATGACACGCAAACTTTTTGCTGGTATAACTTAGTTTTCCTTGATGTCATCATCTCTTCCATAATACGTCAACACATTATGTAGACGTCAATTAGATGTAGGATATGGAATGTCAAACAGGGCTAATGTGTTCTCTCTTGTAAGATCTGCCACAGTCTCCTCTGATAGCTGCAATTCTTCCGCCACCTTCTTTACGACTTCTATGAGAAAAGCTGGCTCATTCCGTTTTCCTCGATACGGTGAAGGAGATAAATATGGCGCATCTGTCTCTAATAAAAGCATCGTTGATGGTACCATCCGTATAATATCAGACAATGCAGACTTTTTGAAAGTAACGATCCCATTAACTCCTATCTTGAATCGCTGCATGCGCTTTATTTCCTCCAATTCATCGACCGTCCCGGAAAAGCAATGAAAAACACCTTTCAATCTCTCCACTCCTACCTTATATATGCAGTCAAACACTTCTGAAAAAGCGTCACGAACATGAATGCTTACAGGAAGATTCATATCGACACTCCACTTCAACTGTTCTTCGAACACAATCCTTTGCTCTTTCAGATACGCCTGTTCCCAGTGTAAATCGATTCCAATTTCACCAATTCCACAATAAGGACGCTTTGTCAACATTCTCTCTATCGCCTGTAGTCTTGACGAATAGTGAGAGTCCACACTTGTCGGATGCAACCCCATCATCGGAAAGGCAAATTCAGGATGCTCATCACATAAGCAAAACATCGGAGTAATGCTCGACTCGTCTATATTTGGTAATAGTACGGCTATCACTCCAGCGGCTTTTGCTCGTTCTATTACCAATTCCTGATCACCGTAAAAATCCTCGGCGTAAAGGTGGGTATGACTGTCTATCAACTTCATTGCAGCCATGTTTTTACTTTGCTCGATCTATCAGCAGACTGCAAACACGGAGTAGCTCTTGGCATCTTTCCTGATTTACACTCAACCGTGCTAATTCACTCCAAGCGAGATCATAATGATACTTTATCCTGCTTTGTGTACGCTCCCTCAGCTTCAATTCATCATATATACTGGTGATCACTGATATTTTCTCATTCGCAGTGTAAACTGAAGCGTTCTCTTTTCTGTAATGCGCTATGCGAGTCTTTTGCTCATCTGTTGCAAGCTGATACATGAGCACTGACAGAAAGGTCTTCTTGTCGCACAGAATATCACCTCCTATATTTTTTCCGAATGTACTCGTATCACCGTAGACATCCAACATATCATCTTGCAACTGAAAGGCTAACCCTATATGGATTCCAAAACGATAAAGCACCTCTGCGTCATGCACGGATGCACCACCGATTAATGCTCCCATCTTCAAGCTGCAAGCCAATAATACGGCTGTTTTCAGGCGGATCATCTCCATGTATTCTTCTTCCGTCACATCGTCACGCCGCTCAAACTCCATATCGAACTGTTGACCTTCACAGATTTCAAGCGCCGTCTGCGTAAACAGATCCAAGACAGGCCTTAATGATGAAGACGGGGTCTGTCCAATCAGACGATAGGCTACGATCAACATGGCGTCACCTGAAAGCACGGCCGTATTTCTATCCCATTTCACATGGACGGTCGGCTGATTACGACGTTTTTCCGCCTCATCCATCAAGTCGTCATGCAGTAGGGTGAAGTTGTGGAACATCTCTACACCCAAAGCCGACGACATCGCACACTCTATATCATCTCGGTAGAGGTTGCAGGCCATTAGCACAAAAGCTGGCCGCAAACGCTTCCCACCTTCAGATAAGGTGTAGACGATCGGATCGAAAAGACTTTGTGGAGAATCATCGAAACGCAACTGATGGATGGCCTCTTCAATCGCCTTGAGGATGTATTCAAATGACAACATAGCAACGGTTGTAGCAGAGAGAGAAATTAGAAAAGGTCGCTCTCTTCAGGGGAGGGAGAACGACCTTTTTCTTTTTAGTTCATCATCGTCTGCTATTTTGCACGTGAGTGAGGTACGTTCAATGGGGGGTATTATTGCTGCAGGCGGAACGTTACGGGAAGTGTAAACTTCACACGTACAGGCTTGCCACGCTGCTTACCAGGCTTCCATTTCGGCATGGAATTGATCACACGAAGCGCCTCTTTATCGAGAGCTGGATCAATACCACGGACTACCTGAGCATCTACAATCGTACCGTCTCTGTTCACAACAAACGTACAAGTAACACGTCCTTGAATGCCGTTTTCCTGCGCTACAACAGGATACTTAATTGACTTAGCGATATAGCTCATCAATTCAGCCTGTCCACCCGGAAACTCCGGCATTTCCTCTACCACTACAAAAATGTGCTGTGGAGACTCTTCTTCTTCCTCATGCGTTACCGCAGGAGGAGTATAAACCTGCACCTGAGCTGCTTTCTGATTGTCCTCGGAAGATATCAGGTCATTATTCGCAACCTGTACATTATCTTCTACCACATTCAGCACTTCAGCCACATTGGGCACATCGGGAGGAGGGGGAGGGGGAGGCGTCTCATCCTGCCTTGTGATATCCATCTCTTCCTCCGCGATAACATCGCTGATCCCTTCGTCTTTCTGAACGACCTGATCTTGGGTACCCCATTCAAACCCAACGAACAGAACAGCCAAGCCCACGACCAACCCCATGAGGATGCCTAGGCCCTTACTACCTTCAAGATCTGCTTTTGGCGATTTCTTGACTTCCATGAGTTATCTATTTAAAGAGTGATTATTCGTCTATCTTCTTATCGGAGGCAAAGATAGAGAAAAATGAATGCGACAACCGAAGCTGCCAAAAAATTCAAAGCTGAGACAAAACAAACGCAACCAAACGAAAACGACGAAAATTGAGGAAGACGAGTGGGTTTAGGGGAAACATGAAAGACCTTACTCAGCGCGAGTTCAGTCTAAGCCATCTGCTTTTTATACCCCATCGTTAGGAGACTCATCGACCATGATAGTCCTGGCGACAGTGTCGCCGAAGCACTCATCGACCATGATAGTCCTGGCGACAGTGTCGCCGGGGCACTCATCGACCATGATAGTCCTGGCGACAGTGTCGCCGAAGCGCTCATCGACCATGATGGTCCTGGCGACAGTGTCGCCGAGGCACTCATCGACCATGATAGTCCCGGCGACAGTGTCGCCGAGGCTCCCATCGACCATGATAGTCCCGGCGACAGTGTCGCCGAGGCACTCATCGACCATGATAGTCCTGGCGACAGTGTCGCCGGGGCATCCATCGACCATGAGGGCCTCGGCAAAGCCTTCACAGACTTCTAACTCATGTCATTTTACAGAGGGGAGAATGGCCTATCCTCAATTACGGAAATATTTCTCTAATTACCCCGTAGCCGTATCGGAATTGTCGTACTTTTGCCTGCGTCTTCAGGAAAAGGACGGAAAAGCACGCCCCTTCGGACATGAAGACGCGATTGTTTTACACATTATATATTAGAGACATGGCAAAACTCGATTTGACGAAGTACGGTATCACGGGTACCACGGAGATTGTGCACAATCCTTCTTACGAGGATCTGTTTAACGAGGAGATGAAGCCCGGTTTGGAGGGCTATGAAAAAGGGCAGCTGACGGAGCTGGGTGCAGTGAACGTTATGACGGGCATCTACACCGGGCGATCGCCGAAGGATAAGTTTATCGTCATGGACGAGACGAGTAAGGACACCGTATGGTGGACGTCGGAGGAATACAAGAACGACAATAAGCCAGCATCGGCCGAGGCATGGAATGCGGTCAAGGAGATTGCCAAGAAGGAGCTGTCGAACAAGCGACTCTTCGTAGTGGACGGCTTCTGCGGCGCCAATCGGTCGACATGTCTGAGGGTGCGCTTTATCATGGAAGTGGCTTGGCAAGCGCACTTTGTGACGAACATGTTCATCCGTCCGACGAAGGAAGAGCTGGAGTCGTTCGAGCCAGACTTCATCGTCTACAACGCTTCGAAGGCGAAGGTGGAGAACTACAAGGAGCTGGGGCTTAACTCAGAGACCGCCGTAGTCTTCAACCTGACCTCCAAGGAGCAGGTGATCATCAACACATGGTACGGCGGCGAGATGAAGAAGGGTATGTTCTCGATGATGAACTACTTCAAGCCGCTCGAGGGTATCGCCTCCATGCACTGCTCCGCCAACACGGACACGAACGGACAGAATACAGCGATCTTCTTCGGCCTCTCGGGCACAGGTAAGACGACGCTATCGACCGACCCGAAGCGTCTGCTGATCGGCGACGACGAGCACGGATGGGACGACGAAGGCGTCTTCAATTACGAGGGTGGATGCTACGCCAAGGTGATCAACTTGGATAAGGAGAGCGAGCCAGACATCTACCACGCCATCCGTCGCAATGCCCTGCTGGAGAACGTGACGGTAGATGCGAACGGCAAGATCGACTTCAAGGACAAGAGCGTGACCGAGAACACGCGTGTATCCTACCCGATCTATCACATCGAAAAGATCGTGAAGCCCATCTCGAAGGGCCCGGCTGCGAAGAATGTGATCTTCCTCTCTGCCGACGCGTTCGGGGTGCTGCCGCCAGTGTCGATCCTGACGCCAGAGCAGACGAAGTATTACTTCCTCTCTGGTTTCACGGCGAAGCTGGCCGGTACAGAGCGCGGTATCACCGAGCCGACGCCGACCTTCTCCGCTTGCTTTGGACAGGCATTCCTCGAACTGCACCCGACGAAATATGCTGAGGAGCTGGTGAAGAAGATGGAGCGCAGCGGTGCCAAGGCCTATCTGGTAAACACGGGATGGAACGGCACGGGCAAGCGTATCTCGATCCGCGACACACGCGGCATCATCGACGCGATCCTCGAGGGACACATCCTCAAGGCGCCGACGAAGAAGCTGCCCTTCTTCGACTTCGAGATCCCGACGGAACTGCCGGGTGTTGATCCGAAGATCCTCGATCCGCGCGACACGTACGCTAACGAAGCCGAGTGGGAGACGAAGGCGAAGGATCTGGCCGGACGCTTCGTGAAGAACTTCGTGAAGTACGAAGGCAATGCAGCTGGCAAGGCGCTCGTAGCTGCGGGCCCGAAGCTGTAATCCTCCACAGTCGAGAGTTGTAGCAACTCGATTTACATGAATCGATTCAGCGTGTCTCCCTCACCTCAAAAAGAGCGCAGGGGGGCACGCTTCTTTTTATCCCCCAAAACGAAATGATACGAATAGACAGAGAAGACGACGGACGGCGTGGCCGCTTCGTCATCTATGAAGATGAACTGTATGCCGGCGAGATGACCTACGAGTGGCAGGACGCGCGGACGATCATCGTGGATCACACAGGCGTGGAGAGCTACTTCGGCGGTAAGGGCTACGGCCGACTGCTGATTGGCGCGGGCGTGGACTTTGCCCGACGCGAGGGACTGAAGATCGTCCCCGTATGCTCGTTTGTCAGGAAGAGCTTCGAGCGAGACGCGTCGCTGGCAGACGTGATGGCCTGACGGACGCGCTATACATCGCGCTATATATAATAGGTATAGGGGCGCTGCCTCGGGGTGTCGTTGATGAGCGACTTCTCCGAGGTGGCGCCTCTTCTTTTTTCTTCTTGGGGGAGCCGCCCCCCTTTTCTTTCCTTGATGAAAGAAAAGGAGGGGAAAAGAAGGTCAAGGCGTCAGGGACGCCAACCAAGTTTGCCGGGTACACACCATAACAGCTCAAGGCGTCAGGGACGCCTGCCAAGTTTACCGGGGGTGCGCACCAATAACAGCTCAAGGCGTCAGGGACGCCTGCCAAGTTTGCCGGGTACGCACCATAACAGCTCAACAACTCAACAAACCAACAAACCAACAACTCAACACCCACATCAGACGGTGATCTCGATCGTGAGACCGCCGACGGCAGCTACGACGCTTTCGTAGTATCCGTCGCCGGTGGTGCGTGGGCCGCTGAGGACTGCGTAACCGTCGTGCCGCAGCCGATCGGTCAAGGCGTCTACCTCTGCCGGGCTGCCCACGCTGAGGGCGATGTGGGCGTAGCCGAGACTGTCGGCCGTGGCGGACGGGAGCAACGCGGGCCGCGTCATGATCTCCAGCCGTGCGCTGCCGCCGGGAAAGGTGAGGAAGTACGACCGGAACTGCTTCGTCGGGTTGTGGTAGAGCGGACCGGCGGTGGCGTGGAAGTAACGCTCGAAGAAATCGCGCGTAGCCTCCAGATCAGCGGTGTAGAGCGCCACATGCTCGATGCGTAGCGGGGTGGGCGACATGGGGAGGAGCGATCAGGGGGCGAGGCGATGAAGATCCCAGTGGCCATCCGGTTGGAGCTCGTAGAGGAAGCGGTCGTGCAGTCGACTGTCGCGGCCCTGCCAGAACTCGATGCGGCTGGGTGTGACGGCGTACCCGCCCCAGTTGTCAGGCCGGGGCACCTCGCGGCCGACGAAGCGCAGGCTCTCTGAGGCGAAGCGCATCATAATGTATTCGCGCGAGGGGATGGGCTGACTCTGCGGTGAAATGCGCGCCCCGACGCGGCTCTTGTAGGGCCTCATGGCGAAATAGGCGTCGCTCTCCTCGGGGCTGAGCCGCGTGACGGTGCCCTCGACATGAATCTGCCGCTCCAACTCGTGCCAGAGGAAGGTGACAGCCACGTGCGAGTTTTCGGCCATCTGCCGCCCTTTGCGACTCTCATAGTTGGAGTAAAAGACGAAGCGGCCGCCCACGACCTCCTTGAGCAGGACCGTGCGGACGCTCGGCCGACCGTCTGGCGTAGCCGTGGCCACGATCATGGCGGTGGGTTCGTTGACCTTCGTTTCGAGGGCCTCATTGAGCCATTGATCCACCATTTCCAGCGGATCGTCGGGCAGTTCTTTTCGGCTCAGGCTGCGCGAGGAATACTCGCGGCGGATATTTTCTAAGTGTAAATCTTGTGCCATAGGTGTTGTTCTCTTCTATTGATGAGGGCCGCAAATGTAAACGGGGCCGCGAAATCCGTCTTCCGGTCATAAAGTATAGACCCAAGCCCTCGTCCGGCCATCCCCAAGCGCAAAAACGATCAGCAAAGCTCTCCTCCCCTTGATTAAACAGCCATTGTCTGCAGACAAAACTACCTGATACCTATTTACAAGCCCATTGTCTACGGACAAAAAGCTCGTATAGGTCTATACACATCCATTGTCTACAGACAAAATGATGGTATATGTATTTCACCTTACAATGTCTATGGACAAATCGATCCATTAGGCCTATATCCATAGATTGTCCGCAGGCAATAGCTTATAAAACATCTATACCTCTATTTTGTCCGCAGACAATAAAAGCTCATACATCTATACCTCACTTTTGTCTATAGACAAATACCGCCATAACGCCTCCTCCAGCCCATCTCCAACTGTCAGCAAGTTCGCGGACGACGCACCCCTCCCCTCGCCTACCGTTGGCGACATGACCCCCATCGAAATAAGCCTCCAGACCGAGGCTTGCCCCCTCAGCTATACGTAGAAATCACGATCCGCAGCCATCGAATGCATCTCTGCCGCCCCGAATGCTTTTTAATCCCAAAACCGCGTTTACCTTTGTTCACGGATACAGAGCGGCGAAGGGGGCCAACACACCCCCCTAAGGCTGCAAGAATCAAGGGACTTATACACGTGGATAAGAAGTAATACAGAGCGAAATACGCACCCACGGCCGGGGATGATCCCGCCGGGGAGCTACCCCATATCATCAACACTTCATCATTATTTAATGCATTGCATATTATGGCAAACACAGGAAAACGAAGAACTCATTACGAGCGAATCATTGCAGCCTGGGCAGTGATTGCGCTGACGGGGGGCATGCCCCATGTCATGAAAGCGGACGGGGCAGCCCTCAGGGCGGCAACCGCCGAAATGCAGGCCGACGGCGTCGTGCACGGCGTGATCGTGGACGATAAGGGCGAGGCCATTATCGGCGCCAGCGTGCTGGAAAAAGGCACGTCGAACGGTACAATCACCGACGCCGACGGGAAATTCACGCTCCGTGCCAAAGCGGGCGTGCGGCTCGTCATCTCCTACATCGGCTACCGCACCCAAGAGGTGACGGCTTCGGCCACGATGCGCATCGTGCTGCATGAGGATAGCGAGCTGCTGAACGAAGTCGTCGTCGTGGGTTACGGCACGCAGAAGAAGGTCAACCTGACCGGCGCCGTGGCCACGGTAGACATCGGTAAGACACTCGAGGCACGGCCGTATTCTGACGTCTCGAAGGCGCTTCAGGGCGCCGTGTCGGGCCTCTCGGTCGTGAACAGCAGCGGTCAGCTGGGCGCCGCACCCACGATGACCATCCGCGGCGTGGGTACGCTGAGCAACAGCGCACAGAGCGCCCCCTTCATCCTCGTCGACGGGGTGCCGATGGACGACCTCTCGCTCCTCAACACGCAGGACATCCAAAGCGTCTCCGTGCTCAAGGACGCCGCGTCGACCTCCATCTACGGTGCGCGTGCGGCCTTCGGTGTGATCCTCATCACCACGAAATCGGCCAGCAAAACGGATCGCACCACCGTGAATTACACGAACAACATCGCCTGGGAAACGCCCACCATCCTGCCGAACTATCCCGACGTGCCGACGCAGCTCCGCGCCCTGATCGAGGCCAACGACCGCGCGGGCGAGGAGAACGAAATCTTCGGCATGTACCTCAAGCAAATGCTGCCGGATGCGGAGAAATGGCGCGACCGCAACAACGGGCGGAAGACAGGCTATCGCGAGATGGTGCTCGGCGAAGACTTTACGCTCGACAAAAACGGCGTCGGCAGCTACTTCGCTGACTGGGACATGGTCAACATCATGTTCCGCAAATGGCGTCCCTCACAGAGTCACAACGTCTCCGTGCAGGGCACGAGCGGAAAGACGTCGTACTACATGTCTGTGGGTTACAACCACGACGAGGGCGTGATGAAGTTCAACCCCGAGAAGCTGAACAAGTGGACCACGATGCTGAACGTGACCACCGACCTCACCGACTGGTTGCAAGTAGGCGCTCGCTTCAGCTACAGCAACAAGGACATGAAAGGGCCGGCCTCACAACGTACCACCTACCAATACATGTGGCGCTGGGGCAGCTTCTTCGGGCCTTACGGCACGTATAAAGGCACCGACTTCCGCAACGACATTGCCTACCGCAAGCAGGCTGGCGACCAAACCGACAACGATTCCTACACACGCCTCGGAGGCTTCCTCAAAGCGACACTGGCCAAGGGGCTTACACTGAACGCGGACTACACCTTCAACCTTCGCAACCGCAAGCGCAAGATCGCTAAAGTGCCGGTGAAAGGCTGGCAGTCGTGGGGCGGCAAGATCAACGACATCGTGTATTACACCACCTCATCGGACCTCGAAGAGAAGTCGAACATGGATCGCGACTACGTCTTCAACCTCTACGGCAACTACCTGCTCGACGTGCAAGACGCACACCACTTTAACTTCATGCTCGGTGCCAACGCCGAGAGTGGCACGCTGGAGATGCACTCCTCCAAGCGTAACGACCTGCTGGCTGCAGGCCTGCCGGAGTTTAACCTCGCTAACGGCGACCAGTTCGTCGACGGCTCGCACTCGCAGTGGGCTACGGCGGGCTACTTCGGACGTGTCAACTACGACTATAAAGGCATCTGGCTCTTGGAGCTTAACGGCCGTTACGACGGCTCGTCACGCTTCCCGGCTAACAGTCGCTGGGCCTTCTTCCCGTCCATATCGGGCGGCTGGCGCATCAGCGAGCAGAGCTTCTTCGAGCCGATCCGTCGCACGATCAACAACATGAAGCTGCGCGCCTCCTATGGCGAAATTGGCAACCAGGCCGTGGGCGACAACATGTTCATCTCTACCATCGGTAAGCGCAACGATGAAAAGGGCAAGACGAGTGACAAGGAGGATGACGTCATCCATTGGTTAGGACAAGGCGGCGACCTCGTCGTGGCTTACGGTATGCCCAAGCTCGTCTCCTCGAAGCTGCGTTGGGAGCGCATCCAAACGCTCGACGTGGGCGCCGACTTCGGCTTCTTGGACAACAGCCTGAACATCTCCTTCGACTGGTACCAACGCACCACGCGCGACATGCTCGCCCCCGGACGCACCGTGCCGCAAGTGCTCGGCGCCAATCCGCCCTACGTCAACGCCGGTGTGCTCCGCACCCGCGGTTGGGAGCTGAACATCGACTGGCGCCACCGCTTCAATGAGGTCACGGTTTATGCCAACGCCAACCTGGGCGACTACACGACCACCATCGTAGAGTGGGACAACGACACGAAGCTGCTCAACTCCAACTACAGCGGCAAGCGCTACGGCGACATCTGGGGCTTCGAGACGGATCGCTACTTCACGAAGGAGGACTTCAATGCCGACGGCACGTATAAGTCTGGCGTCGCCTCGCAGAAAGGACTCGAGAGCGGCAAGTTCACCTACGGCCCGGGCGACATCAAGTTCAAGGATCTCAATGGCGACGGCAAGATCGACGGCGGTAAGGGTACGGCCGATGATCACGGCGACCTGAAGGTGATCGGTAACACCACGCCCCGCTATCAATATGGCTTCCATCTGGGTGGTGAATGGCGCAACTTCGACGTCGACCTCTTCTTCCAAGGCGTAGGCAAACGCGACGTATGGACGCAGAGTGCGTTCGTGATGCCCTTCATGCGTGGCGCCGATGCGCTCTACGCGAACCAGACGAGCTACTGGACGGAGAAGAATCCGGATCAGAATGCAGACTTCCCGCGCCTCTTCCCCGGCAACGCTTCGCGCGGTACGATCAGCGTCTTGGAGCAGGGCCGCAACAACTTCTATCCGCAGACCAAGTATCTCGTCAACATGGCCTACCTGCGCTTCAAAAACCTCACCGTGGGCTACACCCTGCCGCAGGCTCTGACCCGCAAGGCACACATTCAGAAGGTACGCGTCTACTTCAGCGGCAGCAACATTATGGAGATCATCAAGCGGAGCAAAGCCCCCGTCGATCCGGAAGTGAACGACAAGGAAGAAGGCGCCGCCCTTGGCAATGCCACCTGGGGACGCATCGACCCGATGTATCGCACCTTCTCATTCGGTCTTCAGCTCACGCTTTAATCCATCTTCATTCAACCATCGTTTAATCATCACTTAAAAGGATACATGATGAAAAGAATAGCAATACCAAGCCTTTTGCTGGCCGTAGCGCTCACCTCGGCCTGCAACAGCTTCCTCGATAAAGAGCCGCTCGACATGTTCACCGACGAGAACTTCTGGGAGAGCGAGAACACCGTCGCCAGTTACGCCAACAGCTTCTACGAACAGTTCGCGGGCTACGGCAACGGCAATTCCTACGGCGACTTCTACTTCAAAACCCTCTCTGACGACCAGGCCGGCGGCTACAGCTTCGCCGACTGGACCTTCACCAACGTGCCCGCCAACAGCGCCGAATGGAAAGACGGCTGGGTGGAGATCCGACGCGCCAACATCCTCGTCGACCGTGTCGACCGCGTCAACATGTCCGACGCCGCCAAGGCACACTGGCGCGGCGTGGGCCGACTGATGCGCGCTTGGCAGTACTACAAGTTAGTCCGCGACTATGGCGACCTGCCCTGGGTCGATAAGCCCATCGACTTCCACGACGAGGCCAAGCTCTACGGCCCCCGTGAGAGCCGCGACGCGGTGATGGATAAGGTGCTCGAGGACCTCAACTACGCCTGCGAGAACATGTACGACAACACCTCCCGCACGACGCTCAACCGCAACGTGGCCTACGCCATGAAGGCTGAAATCTGCCTCTTCGAGGGCACCTTCCGCAAGTATCGCAAGGCGGAGGACGGCCAGACGGCCCCCGACGCCGCTGGTGCCACGCGCTATCTGACCGCCGCCCGCGACGCCGCCGCGCACCTGATGGCGAAGAGCTTCAAGCTGAACCCGTCCTATCAGGAGAATTACAACGCGGTCGACCTCAGCTCGAACCCGGAGATGATCTTCTACAAAGCCTATAAAAAGGATGTGATGCAACACTCACTGGTCGCCTACGTCAGCTCCTCGACGCAGCTCAACGGCATGTCGAAGGACGCCTTCGAGGCCTACCTCTTCACCGACGGCAAGCCGTTGGCCCTGACCTCGCTCGACAAGGGCGACGCCGCCCGCGCCATACCCGTGACGCGCACCGTGGCCGGAAAGACGGTCCATGACACCGTCATGTCCATCAGCCACCTGCTCGCCCTACGCGACAAACGCCTCTCGGCCACCATCGACACGGCCCTCTGCTACATCGGCCGCGGCTTCACCCGCTACGGCGTCGGCATGGCCATGACCTCCTCCACCGGCTACGGCGTTTGCAAATACGACAACCCCGCCCTGCCTGAGCGCGACCGCAACCAAACGACGCGTAACTACACGCATGCTCCGCTCTTCTGGCTCTCCGTCGTCTATCTGGAGTACGCCGAAGCCTGCGCCGAACTGGGCTCCATCACGCAGGCCGACCTCGATCGCAGCGTCAACCTGCTCCGCGACCGCGCCGGACTGCCGCACCTCAACGTCAATCCCGGCTTCGACGACCCGGCAAACAAGGCGGGCGTCAGCTCACTCATTTGGGAGATCCGCCGCGAGCGCCGTTGCGAGCTGATGTTCGACAACGACTTCCGCTACTGGGACCTCATCCGCTGGCACCAGCTCGACCGCCTCGACTCGTCCACGCACCCCGACATCCTGAACGGCGCCAACATCTCGGCCGACGTGACCGACAAGCTCGTCACCCGCTCAGGCAACTACGTCAACGGTTCGAAGGGCAAGACCCGCACCTACGACAAGAAGCATTACTGGTACCCGATCCCCACGGATCAGATGGATCTGAACAAGCAATTGAAGCAGAATCCCGGCTGGTAAGGCTTCACATCGCAGCGCGAAGAGGGACGCGGGCGGACACTGAATTCATCCACACGGCTTTTTGTAACCACTTTTATAACATTTGATTTCGGCGGGACGCACCTGTGACAGGTCCGTCCCGCCTTTTTTGTGTTCCGCCCCATCCCGAGGCGATACGCCTGCTTCTACACAAAAAGCACCCATCGAAAGCACACCGTTTCGCCCTCCTTTTTCTCTCAGAGCAAGCTCTACACCTCGAGCCGGTACTTCTTTTTCTCCAGCAATAGGCGCGCCACCTCGCGACTGCTCTCCTTTTTTCCAAGCAATAGGTGCACCGCCTCGCGACAGCCTTCCTTTTTTCCAAGTAGGGCTGGCATCCTGTTCAGATAGTATGATATTTCTGGATATGATGGAAAACGAAGCCTCAGCAAATACTATATCTCAAAATGAGATCTCAAAGCATACGCCTACACATCTGTATTCCGAAATACATAACTAATCTATATTCCTCTAATATTTCATCTTGAAATACGCTATAAAACGAGATAGAGATTCTATCTCATCTCAAAATGCATATACAAAATAAGGCTTATATGGTACCATATTTCCAGATAGGATAGAATAAGAACATAGGATAAGAGTGTATTTCAAAATGAGCTATGAAATACACATCTTTCATCTATGCATTTCAAGATACATAGATCAACGAAGCCGTATACATCAGCATATTCGGAAATAAGCTATTAACAGAATCACATATAGCCGAGAATTTCAAGATACGGTATAAGATGAATCCATAATCTATATCCTATCAGAAAATGAAAAGACAAACGAGACCTCAGATCATAGCATATTTCAAAATATAGTATAATCTGAATCCTATATCAGCTCTTCTTGAAAAAAAGGAAGGCTGTCCCGAGGCGGTGTGTCTATTGCTGGAGGAAAAGGAGAGTCGTCGCGGGGCGGTGCGCCCACTGCTTGAGGAAAAGGAAAGCCGTCCCGAGACGGTGCGCCTACTGCTGGAGGGAAAGGAGGGTTGAACCGAGGCGGTGAGAGGGCTGCTGCTGAACGGCGTGGGCTGGCGGGCCATGGGGACGGGGTCGCTTTCCGCATTCGTCGCCCGGCTTACCTTTGCCGCCCCTCATTATCACCCTATACCTCTTTATATGGACGAACCCAAGATGATCCTCCGCACCGAGGATCTGGTCAAGAAATACAAGGCGCGCACGGTCGTGAACCACGTCTCCATCAATGTGGAGCAAGGCGAGATCGTCGGGCTGCTCGGCCCCAACGGCGCCGGCAAGACAACGACCTTCTATATGACCGTCGGGCTGGTCACCCCCAACCAAGGTCGCATCTTCCTCGACGAGACCGAGATCACCGACTACCCCGTCTACAAGCGCGCCCGCCTCGGCATCGGCTATCTGGCTCAGGAAGCCTCCATCTTTCGCAAGATGACCGTCGAGGACAACATCCGCGCCGTGCTCGAGATGACCGACCGCCCCAAGGATTATCAGCAAGCCAAGACCGAAAGCCTCATCGAGGAGTTCGGCCTTCAGAAGGTGCGCAAGAACCTCGGCGACCGACTCTCCGGCGGTGAACGGCGGCGCGCCGAGATCGCCCGCTGTCTGGCCATCGACCCGAAGTTCATCATGCTCGACGAGCCCTTCGCCGGCGTCGACCCCATCGCCGTGCAAGACATTCAGACCATCGTGGCCCGCCTCAAGCATAAGAACATCGGCATCCTCATCACCGATCACAACGTTCACGAGACGCTCAGCATCACCGATCGCGCCTATCTGCTCTTCGAGGGCAAGGTGCTCTTCCAAGGCACCGCCGAGGAGTTGGCCGCCAACGAGATCGTCCGCGAGAAGTACCTCGGCCGTGACTTTGAGCTGCGTAAGAAGAACCTGTAGGGCAGCACGGCAACTTTCCTACTTTTGCCCGCGTTTCTACAACGCTACACATCTCCACTACACTATTCACACACACATGCAACGCATCTTCCTCATCGGCTACATGGGCGTCGGTAAAACGACCTTGGGCAAAGCCCTGGCCGACCGCACTGGATTATCCTTCATCGACTTGGATCTCTTTATTGAAGGGCGTTACCGCAAGACCATCCGACAGATTTTTGAGGCAGAGGGCGAGGAGGCCTTCCGCGAAATAGAACGTAAAGCGCTCCACGAGGTGGCCGAGTTTGAGGACATCGTCCTCTCCACCGGTGGCGGAACGCCCTGCTTCTTCGACAACATGACGTACATGAACCGTGTCGGCACCACGGTCTATCTCCAGGCCTCACCCGAGGCACTGACCGAACGCATCGCACTCGGCAAACAGAGTCGCCCCACCGTGCGCCACCTCGATGACAAGGCCCTCTACGCCTTCGTCTGCAAGGCCCTCACGCACCGCACCCCCTACTACGAACGCGCCCATCATGCCTTCGATGTGGAGCGACTCGTCAACGACAACGACACCGACGATGCGGCTCATCGACTACAACAACTCCTATACGGCCACGGGGAGCGCCGCTAAACCATCCCCACACACGCTTATTTGATTTAGGTATTACAGTATAGTTTTTTTATCTCATGACAGAGCAAACCAAAGTAACGACTCTGGATCACGTCGTGATCCGTTTTTCGGGAGATAGCGGCGACGGTATGCAGCTTACCGGCACCATCTTCTCCAATCTGTCAGCCGTTTTCGGGAACGACATCTCCACCTTTCCCGACTACCCGGCCGAAATTCGCGCGCCGCAAGGAACACTCTTCGGCGTCTCTGGCTTCCAACTCCATTTGGGCACGAAGAAGGTCTATACCCCCGGCGACAAGGCCGATGTGCTCGTAGCCATGAACCCCGCCGCGCTCAAGGTCAACGTCAAGAATCTGCGCAAGGGCTCCATCGTCATCATCGACACGGACTCCTTCACCAAGCGTGACCTCGAGAAGGCTGAGTTCAAGACCGACGACCCGATCGAGGAGCTTGGCCTCACGGAAAAGGTGCAACTCGTGGCCGCCCCCATCTCTACGATGGTGCGTGATGGACTGGCCGAGTATGGCCTCGACAACAAGTCCGCCGTGCGGTGTAAGAACATGTTCACCCTCGGCCTCGTCTGCTGGCTCTTCGATCGTCCGCTCGACCACGCCATGACGATGCTCCAGACCAAGTTTTCCAAGAAGCCCGACATCGCCAAGGCCAACATTAAAGCCCTGACCGACGGCTACAACTATGGGCACAACATCCACGCCTCCGTCTCCACCTACCGCATCGAAGGCTCGAAGAAGGAACCGGGCATCTACAAGGACGTGAGCGGAAACAACGCCACGGCCTACGGTCTGATTGCCGCCGCCGAGAAGTCTGGCTTGCAACTCTTCCTCGGTAGCTATCCCATCACACCCGCCACCGACATCCTGCACGAGCTTTCGAAGTACAAGAACCTCGGCGTGATCACTGTGCAGGCCGAAGACGAGATCGCAGGTATCTGTACCTCCATCGGTGCCTCTTTCGCCGGCTGCCTGAGTGCCACATCGACCTCTGGCCCCGGTCTGGCGCTGAAGAGTGAAGCCATCGGCTTGGCCGTTATCGCAGAGCTTCCGCTCGTCATCATCGATGTACAGCGCGGCGGTCCCTCGACAGGTATGCCGACAAAGAGCGAGCAGACGGACCTCATGCAGGCCCTCTACGGACGTAACGGCGAGAGCCCGCTCGTGGTCATAGCCGCCACCACCCCGACGGACTGCTTCGACATGGCCTTCTGGGCGGCTAAGCTGGCCGTGGAGCACATGACGCCCGTCATCCTCCTCACCGACTCCTTCATCGCCAACGGTTCGGCCGCATGGCGCATCCCAGATTACATAAACGACTTCCCCGACATTAAGCCGAACTACGTCTCGAACTATCACGGTGAGGCCGTCTGGAAACCTTATCGCCGGAACAAAGAGACCTTCGTCCGCTACTGGGCTACGCCCGGCATGGAGGGCTTCGCGCACCGCATCGGCGGACTCGAGAAGGACTACGACACCAGCTCCATCTCCACCGACCCGAAGAACCACCAGAAGATGGTGGAGACGCGTCAGGCCAAGATTGACAAGATCGCCGACTTCATCCCCGAGGTGGAGGTAAAGGGCGATAAGGACGACGCCGACCTACTGATCGTAGGCTGGGGCGGCACCTCCGGCCATCTGCACGAAGTGATGGACACCATGCGCCGCAACGGCCAGAAGGTGGCCCTGGCACACTTCCGCTTCATCAACCCCCTGCCCAAGAATACGGCCGAGGTGCTGAAGCGTTACCCGAAAGTGGTCGTGGCCGAGCAAAACAAGGGCCAGTTTGCCAACTACCTGCGCAGCAAGATCGACGACTTCACGCCCTATCGCTTCAACCGCGTCAAAGGGCAGCCCTTCATCGTTTCGCGACTCGTCGAAGAATTTACCCACATCATTGAGGAGAAGAACTAATTATGAACGCAACAACAGATATAACCTACAGCCCCAAAGACTACAAGAGCGATCAATACGTTCGCTGGTGTCCCGGATGCGGCGACCACGCCGTGCTCAGCTGCCTGCATAAAGCGATGGCCGAAGTCGGCACCTCGCCCGATAATATGGCCGTCATCTCTGGTATCGGCTGCTCCTCGCGTCTGCCGTACTACATGAACTCTTACGGCTTCCACACCATTCACGGCCGTGGCGCCGCCATCGCTACCGGTGTCAAGACGGCACGCCCCGACATCAGCGTTTGGCTCGTCACCGGCGACGGCGACTGCCTCGCCATCGGTGGCAACCACTTCATCCACGCCGTCCGTCGCAACGTAGACCTGAATATCGTGTTGATGAACAACAAGATCTACGGCCTCACCAAAGGGCAGTACTCACCGACGTCCGACCGCGGCTTCGTCTCCAAGAGTTCGCCCTACGGCACGGTGGAGGATCCCTTCGTCCCGGCCGAGCTGACCCTCGGCGCACGCGGCAACTTCTTCGCCCGTGGCATCGATACGGATGCGGCCAACCTGACGGCCATCTTCGCTGCATCGGCCCGCCACCGTGGCACTGCTGTGACGGAGGTGCTCGTGAACTGTGTCATCTTCAACAACGGCACCCACACGGGTATCACGGATCGCGAGGTGCGTGCCGAACGTTCCATCTTCCTCCGCCACGGCGAGAAGATGATCTTCGGTAAGAACCGCGACAAGGGTCTCGTGCTCGACGGACTGAAGCTGAAGGCTGTCACCATCGGTGAAGACGGCTACACGATGGACGACATCTTGGTGCACGACGCCCATGAGCGCGACAACACGCTGCACCTCATGCTGGCCATGATGAGCGGCGACCTGCCCGTGGCCCTCGGTATCATTCGCGACGTGGACGCCCCGACCTACGACGAGTCTGTGCACCAGCAGATCGCCGAAGTGAAGGCTAAGAAGAAAGCCCACTCCCTGCGCGACATGTTGCTCTCTGGCGACACTTGGGAGGTGAAGTAACCCCCACGCTCGCACGGTCGCACGATAGCTCGTGCGTACACAAAAAAGAAAGCCCCGCCGATCGGATCTGTTCGGTGGGGCTTTCGGTGTTTTGGGGGCGGGTTAGGTCACTCCAATACGCTATTCAGTCAATAGGCGCAGAGCTCAACGGCGGCGTAATGGAAGACCGGTTTATAGGTCTCGTGCGCGGAGAGATTTCCCAACTCTTTTTGCAGTTCGATACACTGCAAAACCTCGTGCCGAGCTGCCTCTTCCGTCTCACCGCCACCGTTGATGCCCTCCACGTTGGTGCTATAGGCCCACCAAAAATCTTTGCTTCGCTCTAAGATGATTTCTATCTGTGTCATGTCTCACACGCAGGAGCTTCCATCCATTCTTGACGATCAACCTCTGTAGCTCACTTGATTTCATCTCGTCTGTCGTTTTGTGCAACAAAAGTAGAACGAGTTCATCCCTCCAGCAGCGCTCTGGATCGGGCGAGGGCTTCTTGGATGTTGCTACAGATGTTGTCGGTTCCGAGCTGGGTGTCCATGCCGCTGCGGACGAGCATGGCGCGGACGTTGTCGTTGACGCCGGAGAGGACGACGGTGATGCCTTCGCGGCGGGAGAGTCGGCAGAGGCTCTCGAGGTTATGCAGGCCGGTGGAGTCCATGAAGGGCACCTTACGCATACGGATGATGCGAATGGCGGGCTTGCCGCCGGCGACTTGCTTCATACACTCGTCGAACTTGTTGGCGATGCCGAAGAAGAAGGGGCCGTCGATCTCGTAGACCTCTACGCCACGAGGCACGTCGAGGTGCTCGTCGTCGTGGTGGATCTCGCCCTCGTCAGAGAGGTCGATGTGGTCCGTGGTGACGGAGACGCGCGTGGTCTCGGAGATGCGGCGCATGAAGAGCACCATGGCCAGCAGTAGGCCGATCTCGATGGCGATGGTGAGGTCGAAAATGACGGTCAGGAAGAAGGTGGAGAGCAGCACGGCAACGTCGCTCCGAGGGTTCTTCAACAACGAGCGGAAGGTGCGCCACTCGCTCATGTTGTAGGCCACGACGACAAGCACGCCGGCCAGACAGGCCATCGGTATGTGGCGCGTCAGGGGGCCGAGGAAGAGCAGGATGAGCAGTAGCACGATGGCATGGACGAGCCCGGCCACAGGCGTGCGACCGCCGTTGTTGATGTTCGTCATCGTGCGGGCGATGGCGCCGGTGACGGGGATGCCGCCGAAGAGGGGCACGATGATGTTGGCTGCGCCCTGAGCCATCAGCTCCGTGTTCGAGTCGTGCCTGTCACCCGTCACACCGTCGGCCACAGTAGCCGAGAGCAACGACTCGATGGCGCCGAGCATAGCGATGGTGAAGGCCGAGGGCAGGAGCAGATTGATCGTCTCCGGATTGATGGCGATGCGCGTCGGCGTGGGTAGGGAGGCGTTGATTTGGAAGCGGTCGCCGATCGTCTCGAGACCCGTCAGGCCGAAATGTTCGCGCAGGATGTAAGCCACGATGGTCATCACCACGATGGCCGCCAGCGAACCCGGCACACGCTTCGAGACGCGCGGCGTAAGCACGATCAGGGCGATGCTCACGAGGCCCACCACGACGGCCGGCCACGAGATGGTCGTGATGCTTTCGGCGTACACCACCCACTTGGAGAGGAAGTCGCCCGGCATGTGATCGATCGTCAGCCCGAGCAGGTCTTTGATCTGCGTGGTGAAAATGGTCAGGGCGATGCCGCTTGTGAAGCCGACGATGATGGGGTAAGGGATGAACTTGATGACCGTCCCGAGGCGCATCAGGCCCATGAGCAGCAGTAGGACGCCGGCCAGCAGCGTGGCGATGGTGAGGCCTTCGATGCCGAAGTTTTGGATGATGCCGTAGACGATGACGATGAAGGCGCCCGTGGGCCCGCCGATCTGTACCGAGCTGCCGCCAAGCATGGAGACGATGAAGCCGCCGATGATGGCCGTGATGAGTCCCTTCTCCGGGCTGACTCCGGAGGCGATACCGAAGGCGATGGCCAGCGGTAGGGCCACGATACCGACGATGATGCCGGCCATGAGGTCGCCGGCGAAGCGCTCCTTCGAATAGGTCCGGAGCGCGGCGAAGAGTTTGGGCCGGAACTCCGGCCGGAGTTTGCTTTTCTCTTTCATATAAATAGGGGTTAGATGAGATGAAGTCTTTGCCGAGGGGGCCTGCGGGCCCCGGCGAAGTTTGGCCGGAGGCGTCTACGGACGCTCCGAGGCCTCGGAAAGGCTCAAACAGGTTGTTTCAAGGTTTCCGACGCCTCGGAAAGGCTCAAACAAGTTGTTTCAACGTTTCCGACGCCTCGGAAAGGCAGGGAAGCCGGTCGGGTACCCGTCCCCTGCACGTACCCGGGCTAACTTCCCTGCCTCGGCAGAGGCTGTCCGCAGACACCCCTCGAGTCGTTTTTCACGAACAGAATCAAGAACTATCACTCTTAATCCCAGATTTTATGGAAGATTACATTGAGATCAACAGAGCCGGGCTAACCAAGCTCGACAACGGCAGGCATTACGAGTATCACAACAATGTGTACGACCTGCTACACGAGGTTGACGCCACGAAAATTGGTGTCCCCGTAGAGAAAATCACCCAGTACAAGGGCGGCATTGACGTCGAAGGTCAGATCAACCGCGAGAGCCAAGCCAGCCTCGACACCCAGCGGATGCAGAAGGCCGACGAGGCGCGCGACCGTCTCCTCTCGTACCTCTTCGGTATGATCCGCACCAACCGCTTCTCGCCCGAAGCGGCCGAGGCAGCGGCAGCCGACGAGCTGGAGATCGTCATCAGGCCCTATTACGGTATTCAAAAGATCGACGTAGATCAAGAGTCAGCCGCCATCGACGGCCTTTTGATCGACCTCCGAGAGGCGAAAAACACGCCCTTCCTCACCACGCTACGCCTCACCGCCATCCTGCCCAAGCTGGAGGCGGCCAACGCCGACTTTCGCAAGATCTACAAGACGCGCACCTCCGCCCGGGCCGACGACAAAGAGCTGCCCTCGGCCAAGGCAGCCCGCGCCAAGACCGACGCCGTCTTTGACCGCATCGTCTTCATCCTGCAAGCCGCCTACTACTCCGGCGCCTCGCCCATCGAGCGCACACTCATCGCCTCCATCGTCAAGCAGATCAACCAACGCACCCAGGAGATCTTCGACAAATACAACCAGAGCCTCGCCAAGAAGAAGGCCGCCAAAAAGCCCAAGGATCCCACCGATCCCAAGCAGCCCAAGGAACCTAAGCAGCCGAAGGATCCCAAAGATCCCAAGCAGCCCAAGGAACCGAAGGAGCCGAAGAAGCCCGATGGCGAGAAGCCGAAAGATCCCAAGAAGCCGGACGAGGGCGGTAAGAAACCCGAAAAGCCCGGCGGCGGCGACGGCGATCCCGACATCCATCTGCCGGAAGAATAGGCGTCAGGGACGCCAGCCAAGTTTGCCGGGTACATGTAGGGGCGTATTGCATACGCCCCACTACACGGCCCAACGGGGCCGAATGATCAGATGACCGGGTACATGTAGGGGCGTATTGCATACGCCCCACCACACGGCCCAACAGGGCCGAATGATCAGATGACCGGGTACACGTAGGGGCGTATGCAATACGCCCCTACCGCGGTACATCGAAAATCTAACAGCTAAAAACTAAAGCCGGGTACACGTAGGGATTTCCCCATCATGTACCCGGCTTTTAACTCGCCGGCGTCCGTAAACATCCGCCCGCCAGACGCCCCTAACGCCTGCGACGGACGCTGCGGGTGGCTCCGGCCGACTTCTCCGCCTTCACCTTGGGAGCCTTGGGCGCCTTGGCGGCCTTCTCGGCCTTCGGCTTGGCGGTCGATTCCTTATCGGATGAATCGGACTTTTTAGCAGACGATCCGCGGCGTGCGCTCTTCTTCGTCTTGCTCGTGGCGGCCACCTGCGCCGTGGTGTCCGGCTGGAACCAGAGGTTCTTGTTGAAGGCCTGCAGCTGGTCCTCGATCTTCTGCTGCTCACGCGCCATGGAGTCGGGCGTCGGGCAGTAGGCCTGCAGCGGTACGTTGAGCAGGTTTTCGGTCTTGATGATCTTGCCGTCGAACATGCGGCGACGGAAGTAGTCGTCGATGGTGAACGTCTTGGCGTTGTTCATGTTCGAGGTCATGATATACGTGTTCGAAACGTACGGCCGCACCTCCTCGTAGAGCACCCAGAACATCGGCGTGCGCTCCGTGCCCATGTCGCCCTCGTAGAAGATGATGGGGCTAATGGCGAGCGTTTTCACGTCAAAGACAGAGTTGTTTTGATCGAAATACCAGGCCTCTTTGACATAAAAGGCGCGCACTTCGCCAGAGGGCACGTCGCTGTCGTTGATCACATAACGCGTGCGGCCGTCGCGCCCGGATGAGGTTTGAAACATGATCGAGAAGCGATCCAGAACAGACTTGAAATCGACCAAATGCGCGTCGTCGAAGGCCTCGTAACCGTCCAAATACTCGTAGGCCGGCAGCTTGCCATCGGCCACGAGTCGGAAGATGGTCGTGAAGAGGTTTTGCGTGCCATTGATCGGCGTGACGGGATAATAAAGCGGCGCGTTTTTGTCCTCCAGCATGTTCAGCTCGCGGTAGATGATGCGCATCCAGCGGGCGTTGCCCACCTCCTGCGTCAGCTGATCGTTGAGGTGCTGGGCGCGGACGGTAAGCTCGGGCAGATCGCCGTCGCTGTCATTTTGTCGGTTACGTTCGCTACTACGCCCCATCTGTGGCGATCGGCGCGCGGGCCGTCCGCCGTCTTCCTGCGCCTGCATGGCGGGGGTGAGCATCATCCAAACGCCCGCGAGGAGCGCTAAAAAGCCAATCCGATTCATGTCTTCGTTTATCTGTTTATCTGTTTATGCGTTTATCTGTTTGAGCGACGTTGAAGCCTACTTCTAACTACCCTCTTACTACCTCTAACTACCTTCTTACTGCACAATGACGTCGAAGACGATCGGCTCTTGCTCTACGCCCTCGGGCGTGACGGAGACGGACTTGATGTAGAACTGCTTGCCGCGTTGCAGGTTGCGGATGTAGTTCTTCTGCCGCTCGGTGAAGGAGCCGCCCTGCGACACCTCCATGAGCGAGTTGCCCATCGAGTCGGAGTAGGTGAGTGTGAATTGCTTCACGCGGCACTCGATGTCGAGGATGCCGTCGTCGATGGCCGATTGCAGGCCGACGGCGTCGAGCAGGGCGCGCTTGGAGATGCGTCCACCGGTGAACTTACGCGTGGTGCCGTTGGCATCCTTATATAAGATGTAGGGCTGGGCCTTGGGCAGCTGGCGCACCTTGAAGGTGAAGTCGCCGATCTTGGCCGACACGCCGCCGATCTTAGCCGATACGGAGATCACCGCCTCGCGAGCGCCCATGTTAGGCACGGCGTAGCGCTTGCCGTTTTCGGTGCGGATCTGGCCGTTGGTCATCGTGGCCGTCACGTCGCCACTGGCCACGCCCGGCACAGCGATCTCGATCTCGTTCTCTCTCACACGGCCGGCGTAGAGCACACGCATCAGGGCCGATGCCACGGTGGCCGTCTTGGCCGATACGGAGTATTCGCTGCTGAAGTAATACGGGTCCTTTCCGGGCACCTTGAGGTAGCCCTGAACGGGGAACGTGCCGGTGGCTCCGGTGCCGACGGTGTACGTGCCGTCGTAGCCGACCACCTCGCGCTCGCTGCCGCGAGGGCCGATGAAGAGTTGCGGGCGCTGCGTGGAGTCGATGGCCGAGAGGACGATGGCAGCCTCGTAGGGCGTGCCGCTCATGACAATCTGACTCTTGGGCACCACCTGCGCCACGATCTTATTCACGCGATAGTCGCCCACATCCACGCTGCGAGCGATGGACGCGAGGGCCTCGCCCTCGACGTAGCGGATGTCGTTCTGATACTTCGTCAGTATGGTGACAGCCGACGCCATGGGCATGTTCTCAAAGAGCGCCGTCTCCCAAGAGCGTAGGTTGAGGCCCGACTTGCCGGGCACCTTCGTGTCGATCGCCCGCTCCAACATGGCGCGTTTCTCGGGGTCGTCCACCATGCGACTCATCGCCGCGCGGTAAGCCTCCAGTCGCTTCTTCAGCTTAGCGGCCTCGCTGCCCATCGGCGAGAGCATGATCTCCGACGCGGCGTCGAGGTCTTCCTTGTGTTGTAGTTGGTCCACGTTCGCATCCTTTCCGTCGGCTTGGCGAATGATGCGGAGCTTGAGTTGCTGGATGTACTCGAAGAGTTCGTCGGACTGCTTCTTGACCTCCACGCCTTTCTTGTACCACTCGCCGACCTTGGTCGGGTTCACCCGATTGGCGGCCTCCAATTCCTCCAGCGTCTTGCGGTTGCGATCGGCGGCCGTAGCGGCGGATTCGCGCAGGCTTTTCTCCACCAGCTCGAACCCGCTGAGCACCTCTGACGATGTATCGTTCATAGCCATCATGGCAATGAAAACGAGGTACATCAGATTGATCATCTTCTGGCGCGGAGAATTGGGATTGTTTGATATTCCTGACATTATACTGTGGGGTAGATCGGTCTCTGTTCGTCGACTATTATCTCATCGGCTGTTGTGTGTAGGGCGGCTGTTGCGCGTAGCCACCCTGCGGCGGATAGGCGGCCGGTGCACCTTGGGGCGGATACATGGGCTGCTGCGGGGGATACATGTTGCCACCCGGAGCCGCCATGTTAATCGTCATGGCCTGCAAGAGTCGGCCGTAAACCTGATTCAGCTGCGAGAGCAGTTGCGCCATACGCTCGTTCTCGTTGCGGAAGGCGGTGCTGTCCATCACGGAGTTGTTGTACATGTCGCGGATGCGACCCAAGCCGTCGTTGATCTGTCGGATGGTATCCATCTGTGCACGGAGACCGTCGAGGTGGGCCGAATAGAACTCGTTCATGCCCGAGAGGCTGCGGTTCAGCTGCTCCATCTGTTGCACATAGCCGACAGTCTGCTCCTCTGTGCCCTCGGTCGTCGTGGCCGCAGCGATGGAACGATACGAATTGACGATCGTGTCAGAGACGTCGCTCAGCGATTGAGTCACAGTGCTGAAGCGTTCGAGGTTGGCCGATACGCCCGTGATCTGCTCGATGTAGGTCTTTGTAGCCTCCGTCAGGTCGGCCATGTGAGCGATCTGCTCGGCGGCGTCACCCAGCTTCTTAATGCTCTCACTAAGGCTGCGCGTATCCTCCTCGGAAACATTCAGCCCCATCGCCGCCATACCGATCTCAGCGCTACGAGCCGCGCGTGCATTGCCTGTGAGCGGCGCACCGCCTCCACCCTGCAAGCCCGACAAATCGCCAAGCACAATCGAACTGCCACCCAGTCCCTGGCTATTGTCACTACCGCCAAGACCTTGCAGACCGGATAAGTCGCCGACTACGATCGATCCGCTGCCATTGCTCCCGCCATTGCCACTGCCGCCGAACTCGGGTCGGTCGAGTGGATTCTTGGACTTCAACACGGGGAAGACCTCTTCCCAATGGTATTCGTTGGACGGTCGCTCAAAGGCTGAAATGAAGAACACGAGGGCCTCCGTAACCATCGCCACGGACAGGATGGGGCTGCCCAGCGGGTGGTGCAGGATCTTGAACAATGCGCCGATGATGACGATGGATGCACCCCAGCTGTAGACAAAGTTCAACGTCCGTTTGCCGTTTTCGGACGAGAGGAACATCTCCATCCGGTTCTTATATCTTCTATATTTTCCCATATCGCTGATTAATTATTGGAGGGGGGGATAAGTGTTTACTTCTTCTTTTTGCTCTTGTTGCTGTTGCCCTTGCCTTTGGCGTTGGAGAATCCGACCTGTGTGCGAACGCAGCGGAAGCCGATGTAGGAGCGAGTCTCGTTCTGATACTCAAACGTGCGACGGTCGGAACGGATAAACTCGGCCACGTCTTTCCACGATCCACCGCGAACCACCTTCTTCTTCATTTCGTAGGGGTCTTCTTTGGCGGCGTGATAGTGCAGGTCGGGGTTGAGATCGCTCGTCTGACTAAGGCCCGATTCGGTGTAGACCGATGAGGTCCATTCGGCCACGTTGCCGGCCATGTCATAGAGTCCGAACTCGTTCGGGGCAAAGGTGGCCACGCGTGAAGTGATCAGGTGACCATCCTCGGTGTAGTTGCCATCGCCCGGTTTGAAGTTGGCCATGAAGCAGCCTTTGGCGTTCTGCAATTCGTTGTTCGACCAGGGGTATTTATTTTCGCTCTTACCCGCGCGGGCAGCGTATTCCCACTCGCCCTCAGTCGGCAGTCGGAAAGGTTCGATCACAGTGCCCGGCGGTAGGTTAGCCGACTTCTTATAGTACTCCGTACGCCATACGCAAAAGGCCTCGGCCTGCTCCCACGATACGCCCACGACGGGGTAATCGTCGTAGCCCGGATGCGTGAAATACATCTTCAGATACGGCTCGTTATGGGCATTCTTGAAGTCGTTCACCCAGCTCGTCTCGTCGGGGTAGATATTGACGATGCGCGTATTGAGGAAGTCGAACGGGCTACTGAGGGGGCGCGTGATGGTCTGATTGACGGGGCGCCCTTCGGCGTCGAAGAAGGCGGTGTCTTTGGAGATCATCACCACCTCGTTCGGATCGACTTGATAGTCCGTGTTGCGCTCGCGTTCGGCTGGATCGATGCGATTGCGACGCAGCGCGGCGGCGGTGTAGTCAAACCACTCGTATTTGTAGTTCATCTGTCGGGCGTCGAGACTGCGATCACCCGTCACGGGATGCGTGTAGTAGACACTCTCGATGGCGCGGCGCTCGTCTTCGTTGGCACGTTTCCAAGGGATGGGGCGCGACCAGTCGAGGTGCGGTGTGACGGGGTCTCCGAACTTATCCTCGGTGATCATAAAGAGCTCATTGCCACCATAAGCAGGATCGGCCAGACGGGTGCGGATGATGGAGTCGCGCACCCAGTAAACGAATTGGCGATACTGGGCGTTGGTGATTTCCGTCTCGTCCATCCAAAAAGATTCGAACGAGACGCCGCGCGTATCCGGCTCGAATCCCCACAAACTGTCTCTGTCAGAAGGTCCCATCTCAAAGGATCCGCGTTTGATGAGCACCATTCCGTAAGGGCTCGGCTCGTTGTAGGAGGCCATTCTGGCGCCGACCAGTTCGCCACCGTCACCGGAAAGCATTTTCCCGCACGCTGTGAGCAGCCATGCCGCCACGCCCATGATCGCTATCTTCTTTATCATCGTCTCTATGTGTCTATATTCTCTGTCTTACAATATTCTGATGCTCTTGTGCCTGTTTCGCCCCCCCTTGGGCAGGTTCAGCTGCAGGCGATAGGTGACGACGGCTTCGTGACTGCCGAAGGTCGTTCGGGAGAGCGCTGAAAAGGGATATTCATACGCGTAGCTGACGCGAAAGCCGGCAATGTCGGCGCCCAGATAGAGGATGCCATTTGTCGTACCGCTGTCCGTGACACGCACGCCGAGCCCCCCGTTGAACATCTTCTTATAAATGGCTCTGAGGGTCACGTCGCCGACAGACATGTGCAGATCAGACCGCACCAGCAGCGACGGACGCAATTCCACCAACGGGTTGCGCAGAGCGATATTGTATCCTGCCATCAAATTGTATTCGCGCATCACCTTACGTCCGAAGTTGTCGTTCAGCTGCAGTGTGGGTGCCGTGAGATGGGTCGAGGCCAGACCGATGTAGTATCTGTCGGTGGAGTACATCACTCCGGCGGCCAGGTCGAGGCCTTTGGCGGTGAGATCTTCTTTGGGAATGGCGTCGTCCTCGGACGCATGGTCCGCACTGCCGTCCGCACCTTCGGGCACGGGCCGCGCTTTGGAGCCTTGGTAGGTGCTGTTGACCATGCCTACTTGCAGGCCGATGCTGAGTGTGCCCTTGCCGAGGCGTCGCTTGTGGGCCAGCTGCGCAGCGGCGTACATATCTTTATAGAGGGTGCTTTTGTCGTCGTTGAAGAGGATGATGCCGACGCCGTTTTGCGTCTCTCGGAAGCGATAAGGCATGTCGGCGGCCACGAAGATGGACTTGGGTGCGCCCTCGTCCAGCCCGACCCATTGCAGGCGGTAGAGGGCCGTGGCCTTGATCTCGCTTTGCATTCCCACCGCGGCGGGGTTGTAGGCCGTCATGGCCGTGAAATAATGGTTCAGCGGGGCGTCCGTCTGCGCCACGACGACCGTCGCACACAGCAGGAGGTTAAGCCAGAGTGTCCAAAAACGATAATTCTTCATTCTCAACCTACACACAGAGAGAGGGGGGGTATGCGTATAATACAACTCATCACAGGCGGGTAAAATTGTATCCGGACAAACGAAAAAAGAGCTGCAAGCGCGCATTGGCCTGCAGCTCCATCATTTTCTCTCGGTTTCAATATTCCTCTTCGTTGAAGAAGAAATCTTCCTTACTGGGGTAATCCGGCCATATGTCCTCTATGCTTTCGTAGACCTCGCCTTCATCCTCCATTTCTTGCAGGTTCTCGATCACCTCGAGCGGGGCGCCGGAACGTTGCGCGTAGTCAATCAACTCGTCCTTGGAGGCAGGCCAAGGGGCATCTTCCAGTTTGGAAGCCAACTCTAATGTCCAATACATGAAGTCTCCTTTTTTATACTGTTTAGATTGTCATTTATCCTTCTCTCCGTGCAGGCGAAGTGCCCCCACGTGAAAGGCGCGCAAAAGTAGACTTAATATAATCACTTGCAAGCCATAAGCGAGGAATGGAAAACGAAAAGCGAAAAATGTCGGATGCGTTCCTGTCATCATGTCGCATGACGAGGCCAAAATGGCCATTGAGACGCCATCATGCCGCATGACGAGACCAAAATGGCCATTGAGACGCCATCCCGCCACGGGACGAGACCAAAATGGCCATTGAGACGCCGTCCCGCCACGGGACAAGACCAGAACGACCATTGAGACGCCGTCCCGCCACGGGACGAGACCAAAATGGCCATTGAGACGCCGTCCCGCCACGGGACAAGACCAGAACGACCATTGAGACGCCGTCCCGCCACGGGACGAGACCAAAATGGCCATTGAGACGCCGTCCCGCCACGGGACAAGACCAGAACGACCATTGAGACGCCGTCCCGCCACGGGACGAGACCAAAATGGCCATTGAGACGCCGTCCCGCCACGGGAC
>ERZ772957.510-NODE-510-length-30862-cov-4.644886_pt1 | contig 30862 bp, 30 predicted proteins | sample MGYA00580682_ERZ772957 | MGnify/ENA primary metagenome ERZ772957 (study PRJEB29015, sample SAMEA2737921) | human oral metagenome | biome: human oral; feature: human-associated habitat; material: dental | place: China | collected 2025 ...
TCTCAATTTTGTATAAGATAAATTATAAATTTTTAATTATAAATTTATGCTATGTAATATTTCAATTATTAGCAATATTATATCCAGTTGTATTTGGGAAATTTGAATTATTAGGCTCTAAATCAATTTTCTTGTTTATGATTATAATAATAATCCATTTTATTTTGATTTTTATTAATACATTTCTTATAAAATTTAAATATGATTGAATATTTTAAAAGGAGGAATTTTAATTTCTCCTTTTATATTGCAAAAAATGTGGTATAATAAACATGTCTTTACACATTTTATAAAGATATATTTTTTATTGTGAGGGATTTTATGTTTGAACTTTTATCTCCGGCGGGTTCTATGGAATCCTTGAAAGCCGGAATTCAAAATGGAGCAGATGCTATTTATTTAGGCGGTAGCAGTTTTGGAGCAAGAGCTTCTGCAACAAATTTTGACAATGATGAGCTTATAGAAGCTGTAAAATATGCAAAACTTAGGAATGTTAATATATTTGTTACGGTCAATACATCTATTAAAGAAACTGAAGTTGAAGAATTAATTTCTTATACAGATTTTTTATATAAAATTGGTGTGGATGCAATAATTTTATCTGATATTGGAGTTGCAGAAGTTTTAAGAAAAAGATATCCAAATATGGAACTTCATGCATCAACTCAAATATCTGCACATTCATTAAATGACGTTTTAGAATTAAAAAAAGTTGGATTTAACAGAGTAGTTCTTGCAAGAGAACTTAGTATAGAAGAAATTAAGGAAATCTGTGATAATGTTGATATAGACATTGAGGTATTCATTCACGGAGCAATCTGTATAAGTTATTCAGGACAATGTCTGATGAGCTCAATGCTTGGAGATCGTTCAGGAAATAGAGGCCGTTGTGCTCAGCCTTGTAGGCAAAGCTATAAATTGATTAACAAGACAACAGGAAAAATTATTGATGTAAATGGAAATTACTTATTGAGTCCAAAAGATTTATGTAGTATAGAAAACATTGAAAAAATATTGGATACTGGTGTTAATTCTTTAAAAATTGAAGGAAGAATGAAAAGACCAGAATATGTAGCAGTTGTTACATCAAGATACAGAAAAACTATAGACAATTACATAAATAATAAAATTACAGATGATAAAAAGGCTTTAAAAGAAGATTTAGAAGCTATTTTTAATAGAAAATTCACATCAGGATATCTTATGGGCAAAAATGGTTCTGATATTATTAATTTAGATAAGCCTAATAATGTTGGAGTAAAAGTTGGAGAAGTTTTAAGTTTTAACTCCAAAAAGAACAAATTGAAAATAAAACTATCCGGTAAACTTTCAAAAGGAGATGGAATAAATCTAGGTGGAGGAAATATTGGCAGAATAATTAAAAATGGAGAAAGTTTTGATTGTGGAGTAGCTGGAGAAATTATAGAAATTGATTTTGTGAAAAATATAAAACCTAAAACTCCTGTTTACAAAACTTCCGATAAATTATTGGTAGATAATGCCAATAAATCATTTATAGAAGGAATTGAGAATAAAAAGATAAATTTAAAATGTGAAATTTTTATTAAAGTTGATGAGAAAGCAAAGTTTATTTTAGAAAATATTGAAGTTTATTCAGACGAAAAAATAGAAAAAGCAAAGAATAAAGGAGTTGAAATAGATAAGATTATTGAAAAATTATCTAAAACAGGTGGAACTCCTTACAAATTCGTTTTTGATAATATATTTGTAGATAAAGATGTCTTTGTTCCAGTTTCGGTATTGAATAATCTTAGAAGAAAAGCAATTGAAAAATATGAGGAATATAGGCTGGATTTTTCAGGTAAAAGAATTATATGTCCTTATCAGCATTTTGACTATCCAAATGGCAAAAAAGTATTTAATGGAAAGATTACATTAAAAGTACATAAAAATTCTCAACTTGATAAAATTTTAGAAAATCCGGATATATCAGAGTATATAAGAGAAATTTATACTGAAGATTTTAAAAACGACTATATAAGTCTAACGGATATTGCAAGATACAAAAATGTGCATGAACCTAAAGATGTTGTTAAAAACTGGCTAAGAGTAAGAGATACAATTGAATTCCTTGGTCTTTGGGAGACTATTCACAATCCTAATTTTAAAGGGGTCGAATTCGACTCCTTTAGAAAGGAAGCGGGAACAAATGCATTTACCTTATCCCCTCAAAGATGGATTAAAAATACAAATGCGATTGGTATTGTTTCTAGATCTGGAAGAGGATGAGGAACGTTCGCTCATCCTGACATAGCAATGGAATTTGCTTCATGGACTTCAGCAGAGTTTAAGTTCTATTTAATCCAAGATCACAAGAGACTCAAAGGAGACGAGAGTTCTAAATTATCATCAGGTTGGAATCTAAATAGGGAAATTTCTAAGATTAACTATAAAATTCATACAGATGCAATCAAAGAATATCTCTTAAAGGATTTTACCAATGAACAGTTGTCTTATAAATACGCAAGTGAAGCAGATATGCTCAATGTTGCCTCATTTAGCAAGAGAGCTAAACAGTGGCGTGAAGAAAATCCTGGCTTAAAGGGTAATATGAGAGACTATGCAAGTCTGAATGAGTTACTTGTACTTGCAAATATGGAAAGTTATAATGCAGTTCTTATCGGTAAAGGTATGGATCAAAAAGAAAGAATGATAGAACTTAGAAAGTTTGCCAGAACTCAGCTGATGTCAATTGAAAAATTGAACAATACAAGTCTTAAGAGTTTGGAAGAAAAATCGAAGAAATAGGAAGAAAATTTATTCCTGCAAACATATTTTACAAGGAGGATTTGTATGGAAAAATATGAGTTATTAATTAATACTTTAAATGCACTGAGAAAGGAGGCTCCTGAATCTTATAAAAGTTATTATCCAGATATCAATGATATTAACAAAGTGAATGCTGCAAATTCAAGAGCTTATATTCATTTGCTTCTTAAAGCTAAATTTAATTTGCTAACATTTGAAGAAAGAGAAAAATTTATAACTGACGGTCCACAAGATGGTGGTATAGATGCTTATTATATTGATTATGAAAAAAAAGAAATATATTTTGTTCAATCAAAATTTAGAACTAATGATGAGAATTTTAAAACAAAGTTTATATCTTTAGACGAGATAAATAAGATGGATATAGATAGGATAAGTAAAGGAGAAAAAACGGATAAAAATGGTAAAGATTACAATGGAAAAATAAAAGGGTTAATACGTGAATTGTCAGAAATAGAGCAAATTAGTAGATATAATTTTTACGTAATAATTTTAGCTAATGTAGATAAAGTGTTGGCTGATGCAATGGAGAAATTATTAGAATTACCTTTTGAAATTTATAACTATGAGAAGGCATATGAAGAATTAGTGTTTCCAATTGTGAGGGGAACGGTGCATCATGCAACAGACATATCTGTAAACTTAAATTTAGGTTCAAAAAATAATTATACGATGGATTATTTGGTAAAAGAAGGCGAATTTACAACATCTGTACAGTTATTTTTCGTTCCAATAGTTGAAATTGCAAAATTAATGAGTAATTATAAGAATTCAATTTTAAAATACAACCCAAGAAGTTATTTGGGAGCGTCAAATAATGAAGTAAATGCATCGATAAAAGATTCTGTTATAAATCGTTCAGATAATGTATTTGCATTATTTAATAATGGACTTACTATACTTTCTGATAAAACATCATTTACTTCAAGGACTGGAAGAGATGGAATGGGAGAATTAGGATTATTAAATCCCCAAATCATAAATGGAGGTCAAACAGCTTATACCTTAGCAACTATTTTTGAGGATGAAAACATAGATAATAGTGTATTTGATAATAAAGAAGTTTTAGTTAAAGTTATTACGTTTGATGAAGAAATGAAAGAAGAAGAGAATAAACGAAAATTAATAGATGATCTTTCATTAACAACAAATAATCAAAGTAAGGTTACTGTAGCTGATAGAAAATCAAATACGGAAGTTCAAATAGATTTTCAAAAATATTTGTTTAGTAATTATGGCTATTTTTACCACAGAAAGACAGGTGAATTTTCTGAAGGATTAGAAAAAGGTTATATAACTAAGGATCAAATTATTGAAAGAGATACGATAATAAGAATTGTATATGCAATAAATGGGAAGCCTAATGTAGCGAGAAGAAATTCAGAAGATACACTATACAATATGAGTGATTATGATAGGTTCTTTAATAAAAATCTTGGTTCTGAAAAATACGATAGAATTTACTATTCGTATTTAGTGTATAAGTATCTAGGCAAGAGAGAAAAAGAATTAGTTGATAAAACCATTTATGGAGAGGGATTAAGGTATGGAAAATATGCAATAGTAAATGCGGTATCAAAATATTTGATAGAAAAATACTTTAATAAAACTGAAGAAATGCTATATTTGATTACTGATAAAGTTCTAGATCAATGGAAAGAATTTGAAAAAAAACAGTCTAAAAAAGAAACAAATCAGAATTATTTTTATGAAAAGGAAGAAATTATTAACAAAAATAACTTTGCCGATGGCAATCTAGAAAATGAGATTATTAAAAAATATATAGAAGATTACGATAATTATTACAAAGGATCAACAATAAATGCTGATTTAGAAAATTATAAATTTGATATAGGAGTAAAATAAATATATTAACCATTAAGATCTTGCAAGGGACTGTGGGTTTACACCACAGTATAAAGATCTTGAGAGTATGTATGAGAAATATTATGAACAGGGACTAGAAATAATTGATGTTCCTTGTAATCAATTTGCTGACCAGACACCAGGCACGGATGAAGAAGTACATGAGTTCTGCACATTAAAATACAATACACAGTTTGATCAGTTTAAAAAAAGTGATATTAATGGCGAACATGCATTACCATTGTTTACATTCTTAAAGAATGAACAGGGTTTTACAGGTTTTGGAAATAGTGTAAAGGCTCTTGCCATGCGTGCAATGTGTAAACTGAAAGATTCTAGCTATAAGAATAACCCTGATATTAAGTGGAACTTTACAAAGTTTGTGATTGATCGTAAGGGTAATGTAGTGAAGCGTTTTGAACCAACAGAAGACATGCATTCACTAGAAACATGCATACAATCTTTGTTATAGGTAAAAAATGTAAGCGTTTTAGGCGAATTGTTTCACAAACGATAAAAAAACATATATACTATTTTCTGCGGAGGTAGTGTATGAAAAAGGAAAAATCATGCGGTGCGATTGTATACCGTAAACAAGAAGGTGTCATTCAGTTCTTGTTAATACATCAAGCATTGGGTCATTGGACATTTCCAAAGGGACATGTAGAAGATGGAGAGACAGAACAACAAACTGCTTATCGTGAAATCTTAGAAGAGACTGGGGTTGAGGTTTCTTTTGAAGATGGTTTTAGAGTTGTAAATACATATTCCCCGAAAGAGGATACTCTGAAAGATGTTATTTTCTTTTTAGCACAACCGATTGGTGGACATGAAGAACCACAGCCATCAGAAGTATCAGATGTACGTTGGTTAACATGCGTTGAGGCACATGCAATCATTACATATCCTTCTGACCGTGCATTATTAAAGAAGGCAATTGATCATATTAGACTCAGAGGGGATTGGAAAGAGTATTAAGAATGATTTCGTTACAAGTTTGTATTGCCAATACTGAGAGTGATACATATTTCTTAAAAAATCAGGACCGATTAATCGCTCTTGAAGCTCAACCTTCAGTACGTCATCTATTACGTAATGATAAACACATTGTGGGCATTGAAGAACACTATCATCATGATGGTGCTGTAGAATCTGCGTTTCTATTAACTGAAAAAGTTTCTGAACAAGATTTCATTGACTTGATTGCAATATTACTAGAATCCTATATCCGTCGTTATCATTGTGCTCGAATTGTATTCCATACGAAAGATGCACAACTGATACAGGCATACCGAGCAAATGCAGTAAGATGTGACAATAATCAGTTTGTCTATATTGTAGAACCGTATCGTTTACAGTTAGAAAATGATGTATTTGATGAACGTGGGTATATCATTAACCAAGGCAAGATGGAAAGTATTCCATTCGGTTGGTTTAATACAAGAGATAAGGGCTGTGGTTGGATAGCAGCGTATAACCTTTTAAAACTTAATGGGAAAACCAAGTTGATGAAGGATGTACTTGATGGTTTAAAACGCTTTGCGTTTATCGGTAATTTATTAGGACAAGAGAAGATCTCTCTTTACTTTTGGCTGAAGAAGCAAGGCTTAAATGTTCATATGAGTGCTGGAACCAATACAAAGATTATCAAAAAGATGTGTGCCAGTAAGTCAGGAATCTTGTTGTATATCCATCGACATAATGCACATTATGTGGCATATGAAGTATGCAAGGATGGTAGAATTCATCTCTATAACGCTGTTTATGGCAAGAGAAACCATATTATGACAGCGAGTGAGTTCTTATCAGAGCATTCCTTTATTCCATTATCCTCATTGATTTATATTGACTAGGTCCTAACAATGTTAGGGCTTTTGTGATTGTGGGGGGTCTTGTATATTTTCATCTATCAGTATGGTAGAATAAAGGGCGATTAGAGGAAGTTATGATTAATAAGAAAGTTCATATTTCAAAGATTCATTTTACGTATGTTGAATCTGAAGCTTTAATTGATTCCATCGCAAAACGTGGGGTTGCGATTGCGGTACAGGTTAACATGCACGATGACTATTATGAGTGTGTGGATGGGAATAAACGATTAACAGCTTGTAAGATTTTATCTTTGCAGGATAAGAAATTTGAAATGGTGCCTGTGATGATTATGAACGATTATTCTAAGGCAGGTAGTGCTTTCTGGGGCAATACACAGAATAAGCATTGATAAAGGAGAAAGCATGGAACGATTACAGAAAACAATTGCGAAGGCAGGCATTGCCAGTCGTCGTAAAGCAGAAGAACTCATTGTTAGTGGCAAGGTCAAAGTGAATGGCGTTGTTGTAACAGAGCTTGGAACACAAGTATCTCCTGACGATGATATTAGTGTAAATGGTGTTGGGCTAAAGAAAGAAGAAAAGGTATACTACCTATTAAATAAACCACGTAGAGTTATTTCAAGCGCCAGCGATGAAAAGGGTAGAGAAACAGTTCTTGCGTATTTAAGTGATGTCAGAGAACGCATCTATCCAGTAGGTCGTTTGGACTATGATACTTCTGGTATTCTGTTATTAACAAATGATGGTGATTTTGCGAATGCGATGATGCATCCATCTTCACATTTACCAAAGACTTATGAAGTTGCGGTAACGGGTGTATTAACAGATGATATGTTAAATCGCTTAGCAAGAGGTATCATGTTATCGGATGGTAAGACATTACCAGCTGAAGTTGTATTATTAGAACGTTCTACAAAAAAGAATAAAACCGTACTCCATATTACAATCCAAGAAGGACGTAATCGTGAAGTGCGGCGTATGATGGAATATTTCCATTGTGAAGTTACAAGACTGAATCGTATTGGCTATGGTTTCTTAGATTTAGGAAATCTAAGACAAGGCCAATATCGTAAGCTACGTAGTTTTGAAGTACGTAAGTTGCTTGCGATGGTAAAACATTCAACAGAAGACTAAAGAGAGATGTATTGACTGATTTGTTCTTCATCAGGGTCAATATAAATCATCTTATATTTACCTAATTCAACCATTCCGGGTTTCGCACCTGGAATTTTTTTGAGGTTTTTGATAGGACAATACGCAACTGGAACACTAGAGGACATACGACCTGCAGAGAAGTAGGCTGCGATATTAGCAGCTAGACGCATTGTATACTCATCTGGATTATCATCATGTACGACCACATGTGAACCATGATAATCCTTGGTATGGAACCAAATATTACTCTTCTTCGTATGCCAAGTGAGTGCATCGTTTTGTAAGTTGTTTTTACCAAAGGAGATAGCGATACCTTGTTCAGTCGTAATTGTTGTATAAGAAGGTAATACTTCTTTTTTCTTTTTCTTCTTTTTGCCTTTTTCTTTCTCGAAAAGATAACCTAGTTTGATGAGTTCTTCGCGGATTTCCATTGCCGTTTCAAAGTCGGCGTATTTGAGTTGTTCAGAAAGACCACTGAAATAATCAATTTCCATTTGACAGAGCTGTATCTGTTCCTGCAAGTAGACTTGGCCTTTCTTTAGCTTATTGTATTTTTGGAATGCTTTGCGTGCATTGCCTTTGCCATCTAATTTAGGATCAAGTGGAATCCGAACAGGACTATCATCTACAAAACTATTTAGGATAATTTCTTTGAGTCCCTTTGTATCAGAGATTTGATATGCGTAGAGTAGATCTCCGTACTCACGCCATTTATCACAATCTTTAGCAGATTCATATTCTTCAATTAGACGTGGTAGCTTTGTGGATTGGTGTTTTAGTTGGCGACTAATAAAGTGTTGAATATCGCCAGAAATCTGTTTAATTCGTTCTTTTTCTTCACGGTGGAAGTAGAGAATATCGATTCCTTCAAAAAGAGGATACTCCTTACATGGTCCGACACTGGTTAAATCAATACAGTGGAATACTGGTTCATTATCACTATTAGCGATGAAGATCGATTTACTATTAGAAATTTCTTTCATAATACTATGGAAGGATTGCCCTTTTGACATACGATATTCAACTTCCTTTGCAAGAAATGGTGAAAAACCAGAGAACTGTTTTGTAAGAGATACGTTCATATCTACATTTTGTTCTACAAAAGGATTTTTCTTATCTTGAGAAGGTGTTTCGCTAAACTCTGCACCAGCTTGAATTGTTCGTCTGCTATTTTCAAATGGAGGAATACGCTTCATCGCATCAATGATACGATTTTGTGAATTGACCAAAATAACATTGGCATATTTGCCCATTAGCTCTACATAAAGCTTGAGATATTCAAGGTCACCAATTTCATTATGATGACGAATATCAAAAACCATCCAACGGTCTAGTTCGGCTTGTTGAATTTTTTCTACGATTGAACCTTCTAAATATTTACGCAACACCATCACGAAGTTGGAAGGCTCGTTTGGGGTTGGGTAACTACGATTCGTAAATAAAATACGGTTATAAACAGAATGTGTAGAAATCAATAATTGTTTCTTACCTGCAGTACCATGTGTTTGTAATAAAAGTTCTGTTTGGGAAGTCATATATATTTTCTGAATTCTGAAGGGAAGTGTTGCTTGAATTTCAGGAATCAGTTTGGATAATAAAATACCATCTAGTGCCATTTGAAAACCTCTTTATTTTTCTTATTATATCATGATTGACTATGTTAAAATTAATGAGTAATCTATTAGGTAAGGATGGAGGATACAATTATGGCTAAGGGATTGTTAATTGTATTAAGCGGACCTTCTGGTGTTGGTAAAGGAACGGTTCTCAAAGAGTTTATTCATGATAAAGATTTGAAACTTGCATACTCGGTTTCTATGACTACTCGTAAGCAGAGACCAGGTGAAGTTGATGGTATAAATTATCACTTTGTCACGAAGGAAGAATTCGAACAAGCAAAGAAGAATGGTGAATTATTAGAGGCAGCAGAGTTTGTTGGAAATTACTATGGAACACCAATTTCAGAAGTAGAGAGATTGCGTAATGAAGGCAAGAATGTCATCTTGGAAATCGAAGTACAAGGATGTACTCAGGTTCGTGAAAAGGTGAAGGATGCCTTAACAATCTTCATTGTCCCACCAAGCATGGCGGAACTTGAGAAGAGAATTCGTGGACGTAATACAGAACCAGAAGAAATTGTTCAGGAACGTTTGGCAAAGGCTGCACGTGAAATGGAACTCATTGGTATGTATAAATATGTCGTTTGTAACGATGATGCGAAGTTAGCGGCTGATATCATTCGTGTTATTATCAAACGTCATATGAAATCAAATATTTAATTTGTCTGTCAGTAGCTACTGGCAGTTTTTTTTATATACTTGCGAAAGCGTTTTCAATCAATTATAATGGAAACCAATAAACGGAGGATGGTTTCTGATGGGGAATATACAACAAGATATCTTAGAGGCAACTTTGCGATTATTCAATAATAGAGGACTAGACTTTACAATGAATGATATCGCAAAGTCGATGCATATCGCAAAGAAGACAATTTATCGTTTCTTTTCATCGAAAGAAGATTTGTTGATTGCTTTATTAGATTATGGCTTTGAGAATATTCAAAAAGAGAAACAGAAGATTCTATCAACTGATGAAAGTATTGCTAAACGTTTAGAACAAGTGATGATTGCGATGCCAAAGCAGTATACAAAGATTGATTTTCGTATGTTAGTAAATTTGAAGGATGTTTATCCAAAGGCATATCAACGCTTGAATGAACATTTAGAAAATGATTGGGAACCTATCATCAAATTAATCAATGAAGGTATTCGTAAAAAGGAAATTCGTAAAATTAATACGTTTATACTTCGGCAGATTGTAACAGCTACTTTTGAACAGCTTCTATCTACCGATGAGTTACAAGAAAGAAACTTGACTTACACCAAAGCATTAAAGGAAATGATGAATATCATCATGAAAGGAATTGTTGTAGATGATAAGTAGAATGAATAACGATTGGGAATATATTGACCATTGGAGTGATGCGTTTATCCTAGAGGGTGAAGCGGAAGAGGTCGTTAGATTACCACATACAGTACAAGAGTTACCTCTACATTACGCGGATGCAGATAGTTATCAAAAGGTTGTTGGGTATCGTAAGAAATTAATATTTCCTTCTTCTTTAAAAGGTAGAAGATACTTTATACGTTTTGATGGATCAGCACATGAATCTACAGTGTATTTCAATGGGAAAGAAATGTATGTTCATGCATGTGGGTACACCGCATTTACGGTTGAATTAACGGATGAAATTCGCTTTGATGAAGAGAATCTTTTAACGGTGAAAGTGGATAGTCGTGAGAGTTTAAATACACCTCCATTTGGCTTTGTGATTGATTATCTTACCTTTGGTGGTATCTATCGTGATGTTTGGCTTTATGATAAACCTACATATTTTATCAAAGATGTATTTGTGATGACAAAGTCTTTAGATACAGTATCAGTATCTATACAAACAGAAGGAACAGTTCCTGCAGATACATATCATGTAAAAATTTTTGACTTTAAAGGTGAAATGCTCGCAGAGGAGGTTGTGCCTACAAATAATCAACAGATACAAATACCTGTTAGTAATATTCATGCATGGTCTGCCGAATCTCCGACATTATATCGTTGCGTTGTAGAACTCGGTGAGGATAGCTATGAAACAAACTTTGGATTCCGCACGATTCGATTTGATCAAAATAATCTATATATTAATAATCAAAAAGTATTCTTGATAGGTCTAAATCGTCATCAATGCTATCCATATATCGGTTATGCGGCTGTTGATTCTTTACAAGAGGAGGATGTACGTATTTTAAAGGAAGAATTACATGTGAATGCGGTACGTACTTCACATTATCCGCAAAGTCAATCATTTATCGATGCTTGTGATCGTTATGGTTTGTATGTATTTACTGAGATTCCTGGTTGGCAACATATTGGGGATGACACTTGGAAACAACAAGCTATTCAGAATACCAAAGATATGGTACTACAGTATCGTAATCATCCTTCTATTATTCTTTGGGGTGTTAGAATCAATGAATCTCTCGATGATGATGCACTTTATACAAAAACAAATCAAGTTGCTAGAGACTTAGATCCTTCTAGACCTACAGCAGGTGTACGCTATCTTACAAAGAGTCATCTATTAGAAGATATTTATACTTTCAATGATTTCTCGCATCACGGTGATAATAAAGGTGCATTAAGTAAGAGTGAAGTTATGGTAGATACACATCATCCACTCATCATCTCTGAAGCCAATGGACACATGTTCCCAACGAAGAGTTTTGATACACAGGTGCGACGGCAGGAACATGCATTACGCCATGCGCGTGTATTTAGTGATGCGATGGCCGATGGCCAACATACTGGAGTTTTCCAATGGTGTATGTTTGATTATGCAACACACAAAGACTTTGGCTCTGGAGATCGGATTTGTTATCATGGGGTAATGGATAGTTTTCGTAATCCAAAGCTTGCGGCAAGTGTCTATGCTTCACAACAGGATGAAGAACCTATCTTAGAAATTAGTACTTCCATGGATATTGGTGATTACAATGCAGGTAATCTACCTGATTTCTTCGCATTTACCAATGCCGATGAAGTGCGTTTATACAAAAATAATCAGTTTGTTTCTTCATTTGCTACATCTGTGTATTCTGGTTTAAAGCATGGTCCTATTCGTATCGATGATACGATTGGAGAACTACTTGTAGAAAACGAACACTATACTTCGAAACAGGCAGATGATATACGTAAATGCTTGCTCGCAAGTAAAAAGTATGGTAGTAACTTACCACTGCGCTATCGTTTGTTATCTGCAAAAATCATGTTCCAATACAAGATGAGCTACAGTGATGGTGTCGCTCTGTTTGGAAAGTATGTATCTGGTTGGGGTTCCGATTCAATTACTTGGAGATTTGATGCAATCAAAAATGGTGAAGTTGTGAAGTCTATTATCAAATGTCCGTCTGCTAAATTACATCTATCTTATCAAGTATCTCGTAAAATACTGATAGAAGGCGATTGTTACGACATGTCTGCGATTCGTATTCAAGTAAAGGATGAATATAACAATCTAGCTTCTTATGCGCAGTTTCCACTCAGCTTCATTACAACAGGTCCTATCGAAATTGTAGGTCCTAAGACAGTTGTGGCTGAAGGTGGTATGACTGGTACATATATTAAAACAACTGGCGAAGAGGGAGAGGCTATTCTTACGATTTCTGCACCAGATTGTAGTTCAATTACAATTCATTTTACTGTTAAAAAGGAATCATAAAATATGAAAGAATTTGGTAAAAAACAATTTGTTGCCTATGGTTTAGGTGCGATTGGCAAGGATATGGTATATGCCTTATCTGCCTCTTATATTATGTATTACTATCAAGATATTTTAGGATTATCTGCGACCTTTGTCGGATTTATCTTGATGATTGCACGTGTATTCGATGCAGCCAATGATCCATTTATGGGTGTCGTGGTCGCAAAGACAAATTCAAAGTGGGGAAAGTTTCGTCCATGGCTATTTACTGGTACGATTTTAAATGCATTTGTTTTATACGCATTATTTGCGGCACCTGCAGTATCTGAAAAAGCATTAATGATATATTTTGCGGTGATGTATATACTTTGGGGAATGACATATACTATGATGGATATTCCATTTTGGTCGATGATACCTACAGTTACTTCTACGATGAAAGATCGCGAAAATCTATCCGTTGTAGGACGTACCTTTGCAGGTGTTGGTTATGCGTTAATCAACGTATTTACAGTGATGGCTGTATCCAAACTAGGTAGTGGGATTGAGCGTACTGGCTTTCGTTTGTTTGCGCTTATTATAGCGATTCTGTTTGTAGTATTTATACTTTTTACATGTTTTACAATTCATGAGCAAAAAGTAGAAAACATGCAGACAACATCTGTTAAAGAGATGTTTAAAGCGTTATTCGACAATGATCAAGCAATCGTGACTGTTACTACAATTGTGTTAATTAACTCTGCGCTTTATATTACATCGAATCTTTTGATCTATTTTTTTAAATATGATATTGGTGGAACGGGTTGGAAGGATGCGTACACAGTATTTACATCTGTTGGTGGTATCTCTCAGATCTTAGGTATGATGGTTGTATATCCGGTTCTAAGAAATAAGTTATCTAATACAAAAATCTTTAAACTATGTTTGTTACTAGCAATATTGGGATATGCATTCTTGCTAGCCTTATGTTTATTGGGATATTCATCTGTTCTAACAATGTTAATGGTGCCTGGTGTAATGATCTTTGTTTCCAATGGTATACTAACAGTATTAACAACGGTCTTTCTTGCGAATACCGTTGATTATGGTGAGGCTAAAACTGGTCATCGTGAAGAGTCTGTCATCTTTAGCATGCAGACATTTGTAGTAAAGGCTGCTAGTGGTTTAGCGGTGTTTATTACAGGTGTTAGTTTGGATCTCATTGGTTTAACAAGTAAAGATGGACTAGGAGAAGGGATACCAATACTTGATTCGCCATTATTAGGACTTCGCTTACTGATGACGATTTAACCTATTATTGGATTAGTGCTTGCACTAGTTTTGTTTACAAGAAAGTTTATCCTAACAGATGAGAAAACAGAACAAATCCGAAAACAGCTAGAAGAAAAGAAGGTGTGAGTATGCAAGTACAGTGGTTGATAGAAAGTATCGATCAAAAAATTAAATTACAAGGTAATGAAAGCTGGCAGGATGATGCACTGCATATTCATGTAACAACTGCACAAATGATACTGGGAAATGTTGAAGCGAAACTTTCTGTATCTATCGCAAAGGATGAGAAGATTTTCATGAATGGATATCAGACATGGACGTATTCTCCTGAACTTACAAGATATGATCATACACATGGACTAAAGAGAGTGCCAAAGAGTTTATTACGGAAATATGGGTTTGATCGTTATGGGGATTATCATTTTGTGGATTATCCGCAAAAGAAGGGTATTACCCATGGTGAATCATGGTGCTATTTCCGTGATGGGAAAAAGTTTCGCTTATTTGCGTCATTAGATGAAGATCCAGGGTATACGTTATTCTGGTATGATGCGAACAAAGCTGAATTAACAATTCAAAGAGATTGCAAGGATGTACAGACTAGTGGAGTATTCCATGCATTTGATTTGTTTTATGCAGAAGGTAGTGAAGAAGAGGTCTTTCAAGCATGGTTTGATGCAATGGAGCTAAAGCCACTTACAACCAAGAAATTATTTGGATATTCTAGCTGGTATAATCACTATCAAAATATCAATGAAGAGAAGATTCGTTTTGATTTATCTGGTTGTGATAAAGTATTTCAACCAAATGACTTATTTCAAATTGATGACGGTTGGGAACCGTTTGTAGGAGATTGGTTAGAAACAGATGTAGTGAAATTCCCGAATGGATTAAAAGTGCTTGTGGATGAAATACATGCGAAGGGATATAAAGCTGGTTTGTGGCTTGCACCTTTTGTGGCAGAGGAGAAGTCCTCACTATATCAGAATCATCCAGATTGGTTCTTACACCATCATGGAAAACCATGGTGCTTAGGTGCTAACTGGTCGGGCTTTTATTCGTTAGATATTGATCATCCAGATGTAATTGCATATCTTAAGCAAGTATTTCATCAAGTATACGATGTATGGGGTTTTGATTTGGTAAAGCTAGATTTCTTATATGGTGCAGCTCCATTTGGAAATGTATCAGAGAGTCGTGCTAAGCGAATGAAACGTGCATTGGAATTTTTACGTGATATATCAAAAGGGAAGGAAATTTTAGCCTGTGGAGTTCCGTTAATGCCATCCTTTGGATTAGTTGAATATTGTCGTATTGGTTGTGATGTTGGTTTGGATTGGGATGATGCCTTCTATATGCGTTTATTGCATCGTGAAAGAATCTCCACAAAGAATGCGATTGTAAATACAGTGAATCGTAGACAATTAAATAAACATGCGTTTATGAATGATCCAGATGTATTCTTTATCCGTACGGAGAATATTCATCTATCGGACAAACAAAAGGATGATTTAGCACGGATACAAGCTTTGCTTGGAGGGGTATTTTTAACAAGTGATAGTCCTGCAAATTATACAGATGAAATGGTTAAAAAGTATCAAGAATACCGTAAGTTAGCATCAGCGTTAGTGACATCTGTAAATACAGATGAAGGTATTACAATTGAATATGCGTTAGATGGTCAAACTCATTTAGCACATTTTGATTGTACAAATGGTAAATAATATGCAATAAGAACTCTTGCGATTCTGAGAGTTCTTTTGTATTTTTATATGCTTATATATTGATCGAAATAAATGAAAGGGCTTACATTATTCTCTATAAAATGTTGAGTTATAGTTACCAGATATTTCAAAGAGGGGGGATCATAATGAAATACAATTTAAGGAAGTATTTATCATTGATGACAGCATTCTTTCTGGTTCTGCTGTTATTACCGATTCCTGTATGGGCTAGTACACCAATTTCTATTCTATACACAAACGACGTTCACTGTGGTTTAGAAGGTTATTCTAAACTGGCGGCATACCGTCAATCACTTACGGATGCAGGTATATCAACTGTGCTAGTAGATGCCGGTGACCATGTACAGGGTGAACTGATTGGTACGATGGATCAGGGTGAAAGTATCATTGATATTATGAATCAGATGAACTATGACTACGCAGTTCCTGGAAACCATGAATTTGACTATAAGGTTCCACAATTCTTATCACTCATGAATCGTGCAACATTTAAGTATCTGAGTGCAAACTTCAAACATGCGGATGGCACAGATATTATGGATGCGTATGCGATTAAGGAAATTGATGGACATAAGATTGGTTTCGTGGGTATCTGTACACCAGAGTCTTATACAAAATCAACTCCAGTATATTTCCAAGATGCTTCCGGTAACTATGTATACACATTCTCAGAGGATACTTTTTACGCTACAATTCAGGCTGCGGTTGATGCGGCTAAGGCAGCAGGTGCAGAAGCTATCGTAGCTATTGGTCATACAGGTATGGATGGTTCTACTGAAGAGTGGACTACAAAAGCTATCATTGAAAATACAAATGGTATTGATGCGTATATTGATGGTCACTCACATGAAGTAAGCGCTGGTCCTGATTATACACATATGGAAAATGGTGTTCTTCAACACTATAGTTTCTTTAATAAAGATGGTAAGCAGGTATTCTATACACAGACAGGAACAAAGTTAAAGAATTTTGGTGAGTTAAAGATTGAATTTACACCAACAGTTCAAGTGACTTCAGTTATGCATAGTGTTGCGGATTTAACAGATAAAGATTCAACAATCGAAGCGTTAATTACAAATGCACGTCAAAGAGAAACAGCATTCTCCGGTACAGAAATAGGTACTTCTGAAGTGAAGTTATTTGCCAAGGATGATGATGGTACTTGGTTAGTACGGCATCAGGAAACAAACTTAGGTGATTACAACGCAGATGCGTATTTATGGAGAACAGGTGCAGATATTGCTCTTATGAATGCGGGTGGTGTTCGTACAAATGTCAATGTTGGTACAGTGACTAAGAAAGACTTAATCTCTGTGAACCCTTGGATGAACCAAGTAGGTGTGATTGAAGCGACAGGGCAAACAATTCTAGATGCATTAGAGCATGGCGCAAGATTCTATCCAAATAATAACGGTGGTTACTTACAGGTTGCTGGTTTAACTTATGAAATTAACACAAAGGTAACAACATCTCCTGTTGTTGAAGATAGTAAGGGAAGCTTCTTATCTGTTGATCCAACAAAGCCACGCCGTGTGCAGAACGTATTAGTGTGTGGCGAACCAATTGATCCTAATCGTACGTATCGTGTAGCCGGAACATTCTATATCTTGCAATATAGTGGAGATGGTATGTCCATGTTTAAGAATTGTCCAGTTATCAGTGGTGATTATCCATCCGATGCGGAAGTCTTAATTGAATACATGACGCAAAAGTTAAATGGTGTTATCAGTGCTGAAGCATATGGTAATAAAGATGGTAATGGTAGAATTAAAGTTGTAGATGAAAATCGCTTTGTGGAAGTGGAGCGTGTTGAACCTACACATAGTGCTCCTGGATACATCAAGTATGTATGTGAAATCGATGGTACAGAAAAGTATGAAGAATTGCCTAAACTAGAATACACATTCCTAGAAGGTGAAAATGGGGAATGGGCAGGTACAGACGATGTACTCAAGTTCCGTATCAATGGTGATGAGACAGATTTACAGAATGTTTTAGTGGATGGAGTACTATTAACTAGAGGAACACAATATACAGTTAGACACGGTAGTACAATCATTGAATTAACTCCATCATATCTACAAACTCTTTCTGTAGGTTCTCATACAATGACAGTGGTATATACAAACGGTTCTGTTTCGACAACATTCTCTGTTCGAAGAGCGGTTGTTGGTAGTGGTAGAACAGTTGCGACATCTGATAATAGTCGAGTGCAGATGTGGAGTATCGCTTGTATGATTGCACTGATGAGTCTACTTGTATCAGCGTATTATCGTATTAAGAAAGCATAGGGGAGTAGAACAAAGAAACGCATCTATAACGGATGCGTTTTTTGCGGGATAAAAAAAGCCAACTTGCGTTGACTTTTCACACTTGTTATCTGTTGTAGAATTCGACAACGAGTGATTCGTTGATTTCTTGGTTCAATTCGCTTCTTTCTGGAAGACGTACGAATGTACCTTTCTTGTTTTCCTTATCAACTTCAACGAAAGCTGGGATTGTGATAGCTGATTCTAATGATTCAGCAATTGCCTTGATGTTACGTGCATTTTCACGAACAGCAATTGTTGATCCTGGCTTGATTAAAGCTGAAGGGATGTCTAACTTCTTACCATTCACTTCGATATGACCATGGTTTACTAACTGACGAGCGGCCTTACGTGTTCTAGCTAAGCCCATACGGTAAACGATGTTATCTAATCTACTTTCAAGTAAGATTAAGAAGTTAACACCTGCCATGCCTTCCATCTTGGAAGCCTTGTTGAATAAGTTAGAGAACTGACGTTCATTTAAACCGTACATGTGACGGATTCTTTGCTTTTCACGTAACTGTGTACCGTAGCCACCTAACTTAATACGCTTTGTAGGTCCATGTTGACCTGGAGCATAAGTTCTTTTCTTAAGCTCTTCGCCTGTTTCTAAGATGGAGAAGCTTAAGCGTCTAGCTTTCTTCCAAACAGGTCCTGTGTAACGTGCCATGTTTTGTTTCCTCCTATATATGGCTGAGAAACAATAACAGGTGCAGATCATCAATGCGGGGTGTTACCATTAGCCTTTTCACCTTTTGCAGCAGGATACTTAGGAACAAGTTTAACTGTTGATAACGCCTTGTGCATGACTCTACATGCTGCCATTATTTAACGCACTCGATATGATACCATTAGTGTGTATAAACGTCAATTGTTTTCATAAGCTATATATAAGAATATTCATTTGTGAATCACAAGAAGAAAATATGGAAAGATATGTGAAAGTGATAAGGCATATCCCCAAATATATAGATGCTGTGTTAAAATAAGAAAAGATATTACAGGAAGGGTGGAAACATATGAATCAGATATTAACATTGTTATCAGATATCAGATTTATTATTGCCGTAGGTGCAATCTTTGTTTTACTGTTAATTATTTTAATTGTTACAACAGTACGTGCACGTCGCTATAAATCTGAGTATATAGAATTAGAGAATCGCTATCAGTCTATTAAGCAAATCCCTTTATCTTTAAAGATGAATAAAGCAATTGCGGTAAGTAGAGTAAATCAGGATACAGTTGATCGTGTTAATTCAGCGCAGAATAAATTTGATGAAGTGCAGTCATGTATTTCTGCTTTAGCAAGTAAGTTAACAGACTTAGAGCGTTATATTTCAGCGGGTACTTTATCAAAAGCTGGTAATGCCATCAAGGATATTGAAACATCCATGACTACTACAGAAGCGGATGCGAAAACACTTGAAAATATGCTGGATGCGATTCTAGCAAAAGAAACAGCACAACGTGAAGAAGTAACGACTTTGAAGAACCGTTTCCGTGCCCTAAAGGCACAAGCTGCTGAAAATGCACCTAAGTTATATTTTGCTTGGCCTTTAGTAGAACAGAAGGTTGTAGATACAGAGAAGATGTTTGCGACTTTTGAAGAGTGGATGTTCTCTAGTGATTTTGACAAAGCAAACCGTGAGCTTGTCAGTATTAAAGCAGTCATGACTGAACTTGAAGAAATGATTGAGAATATGCCTTCATTATTGGAAGATGCTAAGGGTGTCATTCCTAATATGGCAGAAGTTCTTCACAAGGATTATATTCACAATCGTAATCGTGGTGTTTATTTAAAGCACTTGAATGTAGAAGAAAATCTCAATCAGATGACAGAGTCTCTACGTGAATCCTTAAAGCAATTAAAGACAGGCTCTACACTAGGCGTTCGTGAAACGCTAGATACAATGAAGGCAAAACTTCGTGAGATGGATCAGGCTGTTAAGCAAGAAGGTGAAAGCTTTGATGCAATTCAAGAGTTATCAAAGGAATCTATAGCGCTTGCAGATGAAGCGGATAAGAATGCGGCTTATGTAAAAGAAGCATTTGCGAAATCATCATCACGTTTTGGTTTTGCGGATTTAGAAGAAAAGCTTGCAGAGCAGATTGCTCGCTTACAGGCACTTGAAGCTAAGATGCCTGCAGTAATGGATAGTGTACGTAACTATCAAGTTCCTGCTAGTACAGTTGTTGGTTCTTTGAAGGAATTGAATGAAGAAATTGTTGCATGCAATACAGAGTTTAAGAATATTCGTACACGCATTGAAGCTGCATCTGGTGATGAAGAACGTTGCAAGAAGCAACTTGTTAAATTACAGATTGTTATGAATCAGATGCAAGTGAAGATTCGTAAGTACAAGCTTCCAAATATTTCGGAAGCTTACGAGGATGATATGCGCCGTGCAAATGACTATATCCATCGTTTAGATAACTTGATGGAAGAAGTTCCATTAAATATGCAGTTATTAAATGGAACATTACAAGAAGCGCTAGACTTTATCTACAAGCTTTATAACAATGTTAATAACGTTGTTGGTACAGTTATGATGGTTGAAAATACGATTGTATTTGGCAACCGTTATCGTTCTACTTACGCAGATATCGACTCTGAGTTAACACGTAGTGAGTTAAGTTTCCGTAATGGAGAATACACACAAGCGTTAACAACAGCAATCGCTACGATTGAGAAGATTCACCCTGGTAACTATGAATCCATGATCAAGGAGAATGCGAAGAGTGCAGCATAGAGTGTATTTTGATGGTGCTTCTACAACAGCAATTCACCCAGATGTATTACAAACCTATAAGTCTTTATTGGATAAATACTACGTTAATAGTGAGTCCCTGTATGATGAAGGCAGCGAAATCAGTCGAATGATGGAAAAGGCCCGGAGTGCAATTGCCGGGCTTTTGGGTGTAAACAGCAAAGATATTATCTTTACCTCAGGTTCTTCAGAAGCGAACTCTTCCGCAATCAAAGGCGTATGTTTTGCACAGCCTAGTAAGAAACATATCGTTACAACTAATGTAGAACATTCTTCAATCTTGAATGCATGTTCACAAATGGAACAGGTATTTGGATATCGTGTTACATATTTACCGGTTGATGCTAGTGGGAAGGTATCCTTACAGCAAGTTATAGATGCAGTATCTGATGATACAGCAATCGTTAGTATCATGGCAGTAAACAATGAAGTGGGTTCCATCAATCCGATTGATGAGATTGCAACATATGTTAAGAAACATACACATGCCTATATGCATGTTGATATGACACAGGCGATTGGTAAAGTTGATGTGGATTTTAAAAATATTGATCTAGCATCTATCTCTGCACATAAACTGGAAGGTTTAAAGGGTAGTGGTATTCTGGTTAAGAAGGTTCATGTACCATTTGTGCCACTCATCAATGGTGGTGAACAAGAATATGGCATTCGTGGTGGCACTTCGAATGCTTGTGTAAACATGGTATTTGCCAAGACATTACGCTTTGCATTAGAAAATGGTAAGAAGTATCATGATTACATCACAACTTTACAACAAGCATTACTGAAGGGATTATCTACAATTCCGGGTATTTTGATTAATCAGCCAAGTGATGCGGTCAATAGTGTAGTCAACTTCTCATACGAGAAGATACCAAGTGAAGTTATGCAAAATGCATTAAATAAAAAAGGATTTATGGTTAGTGCAAGAAGTACTTGTGCATCTAAATCAGATGATCCAAGTTATGTATTAAGCGCTATGGGTTATTCTTCCAAACGTGCAAGTTCTTGTATTCGTATTAGTTTAACGTATCATAATACAGAAGAAGAGATTGCTTTATTTATAGATTCATTAAAGGAGATTATTTCGCAATATGGTTAAGTATGATACAGTCTTAATTCGCTATGGTGAATTAAGTACAAAGGGTAAGAATCGAAGAGATTTTATTACTAGACTTTTCACAAATATTAAATATATGTTGCGGGATTATCCTGCACTAACGTATCGTAAAACATACGATCGTATTTACATTAAATTAACGGATGAAGATCCAGAAGAAATTGAAACAAAATTAAAGAAGGTATTTGGAATTAGTTCATTCTCCTTTACAGAAAAGGTGAACAGTAATTTAGAAGATATCAAGCAAGCTTGTGTTCGTATCGCTAAGGAAAGTGATAAGAAGACATTTAAGATGATTACAAAACGTCATGATAAGAGTTTTCCACTTAAGAGTGATGGTGTAAATCGTGATGTTGCCGGAGAGATTCTACGCAATACAGACTTAAAGGTTGATGTACATGATCCTGAATTAGCAATCCGCGTTGAAATCCACAGCAATGAAACCTACATCACATCTAGTAAGATTCCTGGTGCTGGTGGATACCCAGCTGGTATCAATGGTAAGGTATTGTTAATGTTATCCGGTGGTATAGATTCACCGGTAGCTGCATATCAGTTAATGAAGCGGGGATTACATGTAGAAGCAGTACACTTTGCATCTCCTCCATATACAAGCGAAAATGCAAAGAATAAGGTGTTAGAGCTTGCTTCACAAGTTAGTGAATATCAAGGCCACATGAAAGTACATGTCGTTAACTTTACGCAATTACAGCTTGAAATCTATAAACATGCAGGAGACCCATATGCAGTTACATTGATGCGTCGTATGATGTTCCGCTTAGCAGATATGATTTCTAAGAAGTATGGATGTCTAGCCATCGGTACAGGTGAAAGCGTAGGACAGGTGGCTAGCCAAACACTAGAGAGTATCAACTGTATTAATACTGTTACAAATATGCCAATTCTAAGACCACTTGTATGTTATGACAAGATTGAAATTATTGATTTGGCACGTAAGATAGGAACATATGAAACATCTATCTTACCGTTTGAGGATTGCTGTACGATCTTTGATCCAAAGAATCCAGTCACAAAACCATCTGTAGATAAGAGTGTTTACTATGAATCAAAATTTGATTATGAAACATTATTACAACAGGCGGTAGATACACTAGAAACTGTGAATGTACAAGCAGTGAAAAAAGAAGAAGATTTCTTATAGAGAGGTGAAACTATGGCAAAGCATAATCAAGATATTCGCAATGAATTCAATGAAAAGATGCAACATTGCGCTACGATGGATGAGCAAGAACTATTGGATATTGCAAACGTTACAATTGTTAAAGTTGAAAAAGATGATACATATAACACAAAAGCGAAGTTAAAGATTTTTGCATTATTCACATCACTCTTTAACTGTGCAGAAAATGAACGTATGAAATACGTAAAACGTATTTACGCAGCTCTAAAATAAATGATGATTGATAGGTATTTCTGTAATGAAGTACCTATTTTTTGGTATGATCTAGTTACAAAAAGATTTTAATTTAAAATGGGAAGTATAATATTATCAAACTTTAGAGAGATAAACTCCAGAGCTGTTAAGGAGGTAAGTAAAATAATGAAAACATATCAGGATATAAACAAAGAAACCATTGATAGATGGGTTGAGGAAGGTTGGAAATGGGGAAACCATTTTCGCATGATGAATATATCAGTGCAAAAAATGGAGAATGGAAAGTTTTTCTTACTCCGACTGTTTCAGTTCCACATGAGTGGTTTAGAGATTTAAAAGGGAAGAAAATATTAAGTTTAGCATCTGGTGGAAGACAACAAATGCCTATATTTAATGCGTTAGGGGCAGACTGTGCTGTACTTGATTATTCTCCAAAGCAAATAGAAAGCGAATTTTTGGTTGCTGAAAGAGAAGGCTACAATATTAAGCACTTGAAGGTGATATGACAAAAATTTTGCCTTTTGAAAATGAAACTTTTGACATAAATAATGTGAATTAAAGTGGCTAATTTAGCAGAAATCATTGACGTAAAAGGACTTTACATGTAGTATATCTATGTTATCAGCCCTCTTGTCGAGGTCTGTAACCGCTCAGGAAAGGGTTAAGTACGTAAGTCCCCTTGATGGCGCGTCTTATGATAAATGTCAGGAGGTGTTCAAATTGTACGCAATTATCGAAACAGGCGGAAAGCAACTTAAGGTTGAAGTAGGTCAGTCTATCTTCGTTGAAAAGTTAGATGCTGAACCAGAAAGTACAGTCGTTATCGACAAGGTAGTTCTTGTTAGTGACGCAGCAACGAAGATTGGTACTCCATATGTAGAGGGTGCTAAGGTTACTTGCAAGGTTGTAAAGCAAGGCAAGGAAAAGAAGATCCATATCTTCAAGTATAAGGCTAAGAAGGGCTCTACTCGTCGTAAGCAGGGTCACCGTCAACCATATACAAAGTTGACAGTTGAAGCTATCGAGGCTTAAGTCTCATGATTGATATCCGTTATACGCAGCATGATAATCACATTACATCGTTAGAAATTAGCGGTCACGCTGGTTTTGCTGAAAGTGGTAAAGATTTAGTATGTGCGGCAGTTAGCGGTATTACATTCGGTTTGTTGAATGCATTAGATGAATTAACTGATATTAAGAAAATGACAGTCGGTGATAATCTAATTCAGGTTAAAGTTGATACGCCTACAGCAGAGAGTGATTTACTACTATCTGCAGGTATCATTCAATTAAAGACAGTTCAACAACAGAATCAACGTTTTATTAAAATTAAAAAAATGGAGGTGTAAATACTATGAAGTTCACACTGGATATTCAGTTCTTTGCAAGTAAGAAGGGTGTATCTTCCACAAAGAACGGCCGTGATTCTGCCGGCAGAAGATTAGGTGCTAAGAAGGCTGATGGTCAGTATACAAATGCTGGCTCTATCATCTATCGTCAGAGAGGCACAAAGATCTACCCAGGCAAGAATGTTATGCGCGGTGGAGATGATACATTGTTTGCAACAGCTGCAGGTATCGTTAAGTATGAGCGTCTTGGCAAGGATAAGAAGCAGGTTTCTGTTTATCCTCAAGAAGCTTAATTTAAACAGTAATGGAATGCTCCTGACAGGTTCAGGAGCTTTTTTAAAGGAAAGGAGATTCCTTGATGATTGACTTGGTAAAATTACATGTAAAAGCAGGTGACGGTGGCAGAGGTTGTGTTGCTTGGCGCCATGAGAAGTTCTACGCAAATGGTGGACCTTTTGGTGGTGACGGAGGTAAAGGTGGCGATATTTGGTTCGCTGTTGATACGAATGAAACAACATTAATGAAGCTAAAGTTTACACGCAAGATTAAGGCTGGCAATGGCATGCCAGGATTAATCAAAAAGATGCATGGTAAATCAGGAGATGACATCATTGTGCCCGTTCCACTTGGGACGATGATTCGTAATGCGGCCAATGGTGATCTTTTAGCTGATCTTACAAAACCAGGACAAAAGGTATTGATTGCTCGTGGTGGTAAGGGTGGTCTAGGTAATATGCATTTTGCAACTGCAAGAAATGATGCTCCTGAATATGCACAACCGGGTGAAGTTGGTGAAAGCTTAGATGTTCAAGTAGAATTACGTCTTTTAGCGGATGCTGGTCTAATTGGTTTTCCATCCGTTGGTAAGTCAACATTCTTATCGGTTGTAACTAGAGCAAATCCACAGATTGCTGCATATCCTTTTACAACACTAGAGCCAAATATTGGTGTTGTACAGATGCCAAACGGTCGTAGTTTCGTGTTGGCAGATATGCCGGGATTAATTGAAGGTGCTGGCGAAGGTAAGGGCTTAGGACATGAGTTTTTACGTCATATCAAGCGTTGTCGAGTACTGATTCATGTGATTGATATGTCTGGTGCAGAACGTAATCCTGTTGAAGATTACGAAATCATCAATAAGGAGTTAACTACCTACGATTTAGCACTTGAAAAGCGTCCTCAGATTGTAGTCGCAAATAAGATGGATGATGAATATGCGCAGATGTATTTGGAGGAGTTTAAGAAAAAATACCCAGATGTTAAAATCTATGAAACAAGTACGTTAGAGCATAAAGGTTTAGATGAAGTTCTCTATGCGGCACTTGCGGAAATTGATAAAGCTCGCGAGGTTGAAATGGAAGCTCCTGAAAGTACAGAAGAGACAGTTGTATATCGCTATGAACCTAAGAAACCAGACTTTAAGATTGTGAAACTTGGACCTGGTAGATTTAAGGTTGACTCAGAGAAGATTGATCGTTTATTTGATACAGTTGACTTCGATAAGGAAGAAGAAACATATCAGTTTGCGATGACATTACAGAAGATGGGTGTTGATAAGGCACTTTATGAAGCTGGTGCACGTAATGGTGATCAGGTTATCGTAAATACTTTTATTATGGATTATAAAGAGTGAGTGATATGATAGCATTTGTAAAAGGTAAAGTCGCATCGTATGGTGCTGATTGGGTTGTGGTTAATTGTCATGATATTGGCTATCAGATGGCATATCCGCATCCAGAAAACTTACATCTTAATGATGAAGTATTCATCTATACATATCTTCATATTACGGAAAATGATATGAGTTTATTTGGCTTTGAAAGCCAAGATGAAAAAGCAATATTCTTAAAGCTTATCTCTGTTAAGGGACTGGGTCCTAAGACAGCGATGGGCATGTTAAGTAAATGTGGTTATCAATCCATCGTTTCTGCGATTGAATCAGGTGATGTAACACTATTAAAGAAGATGCCTGGTATTGGTGCAAAGTCCGCAAGTCAGATTGTATTGGACTTGAAGGGCAAGTTAGTCTCTGTACCTACATCTTCACCAAAACAGGATACAGTTTCATATCCTGCGGAGATTCGTGAAGCGTTAGAAGGCTTAAAGAATTTAGGTTATAAGCAGGGAGAATTATCTGCAGTCGCAAATATGATGAGTGAAAACCCTGGATTAACAACCGAGAAGTATTTAAAGCTCGGATTACAATTTTTAGTCAAACAAAAGTAAGGGAGGCATATGGAAGAGAGTGATCGTTTGTTATCTGCAAATGCAGAAATGGGTGATGATGAAGAAAGTCTTCGTCCACAAACACTTGATGAATATATAGGCCAAGATACGTTAAAAGAAAACTTACGTATCTATATTCAGGCGGCTTTGCAGAGAAATGAATCTTTGGATCATGTTCTTTTGTATGGGCCTCCAGGATTGGGCAAGACTACACTTTCATTTATTCTGGCGAATGAGATGCACTCTAAGGTTAGAGTGGCTTCTGGTCCATCCATTACAAAAGCTGGTGATTTAGCAGCGATATTGTCAGTATTAGAACCAGGAGATGTTTTGTTCATTGATGAAATTCATCGTTTGCCAAAGCAAGTAGAAGAAGTTTTATATCCTGCGATGGAAGACTTTGAGCTAGATATCATGATTGGTGGTGAAAATGGAGCAGGTGGAAGAAGTGTTCGCTTGGATCTACCTCCATTTACACTAGTTGGTGCGACGACTCGCGCTGGTGATTTATCAGCGCCACTAAGAGACCGTTTTGGTATTGTGGCTAAGCTTGAGTACTACAATCAAGAACAGTTATGTTCGATTGTTAGTCGTACAGCACGTGTATTGAATGCACCAATACATACAGCCGCAGTAGATGAGATCGCACGTCGTTCTCGTGGAACGCCACGTATTGCCAATCGTTTGCTACGTCGTATTCGTGACTTTGCACAGGTGCTTAACGATGGTCATATCTCTAAGGAGATTGCCCAGACTGCGTTAGACCGTTTGAAGGTCGACTCCCTTGGTTTAGATGAAGTCGATATTCGTTACTTACGTGGAATTATTGAACGGTTCCATGGTGGCCCAGTTGGTCTGGAATCATTAGCTAACGCAATTTCAGAAGAGACAACGACACTAGAAGATGTGTACGAACCATATTTAATTCAGATTGGTTTTGTGAATCGTACGAGCCGTGGACGTGTGGTAACAGAGAAGGCTTATGAGCACTTGCATATCACACATACAGATACATTATTTTAAGAATTGGTTAAGCATGCATGTTTAAAATGTATGCTTTTTTATATAAAAATGCCTGAAAATACGTGAATTTTATGTGAAAAATTACTGATTTCTTGCAAAGAATGCAATGAATCATATAAAATAATAATATGTTTAACAAGAAAAATAAGAAGACAAGTCGTCTTGTTGCAGTAGCGTATATCGCCACAGTATTATTGGTGGGGTATGCTTCTGTACAACATGTATATGCGGATAACACGGCCCCAACAATTGATACAGAAGTGTTACCAGTTATCGAAGTTAGTTCTGCTGATTTAAATCCCCAAGAGACAATCAAGCATTCTATCTTACAGGAAAGAAGTCAGTCTCTAACAGATATGGATTATAAGAATATCGATATGGGCAAAACAAAGTTAATATTGGAAGGCTTTGATCGTAACCTTACAGGTATTCAACAGGCAACTGCACGTGTAACTTTAGTCAATAAAGATACTGACGATAAGACGCTAGGATATTCCTTTATTCAAAAGGTATTGATTAAGGTTGTAACAAGTACTGCTCCGGTTATCAAACTGAAGTCTGATTCTGTTACAGTTAACAATGGGGATACTTGGAACGCTTCTAACTATATCTCTTATATCAATGACGATTCTGGTGTTTTACCAGCATTGACAATTACTGGTAACGTAGATATGTCAACAGATGGTAACTACACAGTTTTATATACTGTTGTTGATACGACTGGTAATAAGTCATTTGCACAGTTGAATGTTACTGTAAAGACACCGCAAGAAGTTATCGATAACAAGATTGAAGAAGAGCGTAAAGCAAAGGAAAATGAAAAGATTCAAGCTGCGAAACAAGCGCTTGAAAATAGTTCAAATTCAAGTGCATTCATTAGTTCTGCACAATTACTTGCGGATGCTGATGAAGTTTGGAAGGCTTATGCAAAAGCAGGATTAATTACAGATCATGAGACTGGTGATACTGGTAATAATTACTCATTTAGCCAATGTACATGGTGGGTATATATCCGTCGTCATCAATTAGGCTTAACTGCAGGTAGTTTGATGGGTAATGGTAACCAATGGGCGAATACAGCTCGTAGCTTAGGTTATTCTGTTTCTAATACACCGATGGTTGGTGATGTTATGGTATTTGCGGCTGGACAAGAAGGCTCTGATGGCTACTATGGTCACGTTGCAATCGTGGAAGGTATTACAACTGATGGCTCTGTTATTACATCTGAATGTGGTGCTAGTCGAAATGGCCAACCATACTCACGTGTTATCTCTAATCCATCAAGATTCGAATACATTCACTATTAAGATTTTGGAAGATACGTTATGTATCTTCCTTTTTTGATAGTTGAAATCATTACTTGTTTTGAATAAAATACCTATATGAGTAGAAGAGATGAACAACGAAATTTACGCATGAATCAGGTTGCTTACTTCTTGATGACATTTGCGGTATATATTGCGATATATATGGTTTTTGTATTCTTGTTTAGTATCGTAAACGGATTCTTGAGTTTACATCCATATATCAAACTGATTATCTATATTCTCTTCTTTGAAGCAGATCGTAGAATCACAGCATTTGTGATGCGATTACCAATTGTAAAATCAATTATTCGTTTATAATCCGGTTAAACGGATTTTTTTGATAATAGAAAGAAGGATTATTATGGAAAAGTGGGATTTATATACAATTGATCGCGAAAAGATAAATCATGTAATAACACGTGGAGATGATGTTCCTAAGGATCTCTATCATTTAGTTGTACATGTATGTATCTTTAATGCAAAAAACCAAATGTTGATTCAACAACGACAATCCTTTAAAGAGGGATGGCCCAATATGTGGGATGTAACAGTTGGTGGTTCTGCTATTATTGGTGAAAATAGTCGACAGGCAGCAATGCGAGAAGTTGCTGAGGAACTTGGATTAAAGATTGATTTAGAAAATATATCACCTGTTATTACAAAGTATTTTAGTGAAGGTTTTGATGATATTTATATTTTAGAAAAAGAGATCGATATTTCAAAATTAATACTTCAGTATGAAGAAGTACAGGCAGTAAAATGGGCGGGTATTGAAGAAATCTTGGATATGATTGGTTTCAAGAAGTTTATACCGTATGATGAAAGCTTTATCCATTTTTTATTTCATCTTCATCGAACGAACAGTTTATATCAAAAGTAAGTATGTGCACGCTGTAGAGTCTAATTTTGCTTAAAGTTTACAATTTTAGTTTATAATAAACAAAAAGGTAGTGTGTTTCAGGAGGCGATGAATATGCTTAGATACACAAAGAATAAATATAAAAGAGAATCGGTTTTTGCAAAATTAATTGATAAAAAAGTGAGTGAGTATTTTGCTGTTCCAGGGAAAATTCCAACTCCAGAGGATTTATATGAATTGGTTTTTATGACAGAAAAAGGAGAAAAGAATTTTGAAGTAAGTGTGTTTATCTATAATGTTGTAAATATTGGTATGGAAGGGACGCTAGTGTTCCAAGGATATCAATTGATATCTTTTGGTGATTGGATAAAAGAGTTTGGTGAGTAACAGGATTTTTTTAATCACAATATATTTTCTAAAATCAACATAATATGTCTTGTTAGCATATCTTTGCTCACGAAGAGATATGTATTGATGACAAGGAAATTATCAAAGTAAACTACAAGGATGAGAAAAAGTTGAATAATATATATTTATCTAACAGTAAACAAAAATGGCCTAAATAAGAATGTAGTATAATGACATAGCCAA
>ERZ772957.512-NODE-512-length-30814-cov-7.220586_pt1 | contig 30814 bp, 19 predicted proteins | sample MGYA00580682_ERZ772957 | MGnify/ENA primary metagenome ERZ772957 (study PRJEB29015, sample SAMEA2737921) | human oral metagenome | biome: human oral; feature: human-associated habitat; material: dental | place: China | collected 2025 ...
CGAGAAGGCTGTAGCATGTATGAACGTGCAAATGCGCAAAGGGAATCTTCGTCATGGCAGCCTCCTCTATCACTCTTTTATGTTTCGCTTCTTCCTATTATAAAGGAAAACGAGCGAACCTTCAACGCTTCTTCATATACGCTTCGGCAACAGCGAGAACATATTCCTGCAGCGCGGTACCGACAGCGAGATCCCAATCAACGTCACCCGCAAAGACCGTATTGGAAACGACGCGGATCGTGAGGAACGGCACATCGTACGTCTGGCAAATTTGCGCGACGGCGTCACCCTCCATCTCCTCAACCGCAGTGCCGTAGAAATCATGCAGGAAGAGCACGCGGTCGACTTGGCAGTTCCAGCTGTCCGCCGTACCGATGACGCCCTCCGTCACGCTTCCCTTCTCGTAGGAGTTCCTGAGCGCGAGCGCCGTCCGAAAAAGCTCCTCGTCCGCCTTGTGGCAAACCTCCTGCGTGAAGCACCGCGCTTCCTTGTCGTAAGCAAAGACGCCAAGCTTGTCGAGTGCCTCTTCATCGACGCCCTCGCCGCGTGCGCGAAAGTGCGATTTCCATGCCGATATATTGACCGTTTCCCGGCCTATGACGATGTCGAAATTCTTCAAACTCGGATCGTGCGCCCCCGCCGTCCCCTGATTGATAACGGCGCAGGGATGAAAGAACTCCATGGCGAGCGCCGTCGTCGCCGCCGCATTCGCCAAGCCCCACTGCGTGCGCGAAACGGCGAGAGGAACGCCATGGTAATTGCCCGAGGCGAAGTACCACTCGCCGAGCCGATATTCCTCCAGAGCGTCGAGCTGCTCGATTATATGGCTCGTTTCCACCTTCATCGCACCTTGAATGAGCAAGGGCGGCTTCCCCTTGTATGTCTTGCCCGCCCGATCTGATAATCCTCCTGCCATCTTCTTCCCTCCATAAAATCCTCTCAATTTCTGCAAATGCAAGATAGTATACGCCTCTAACTTTACATTGTCAACTAAATCCTCTATAATGGAAGTAACTAGCTTTTCGACTTTACCATAAAGGAGCGATTCCCTCTTGAAGATCATCGCACGGCATCTCACTGCCGACTTATACAACTGCAAAGAAAACAAGCTGCTCGACATGGAGATGACCGTCGCCTCCTTGAGGCGTCTCACCGAAGAAGCCGGCCTTCACATTCTGCAAGTCGACACGCAGGTGATCGAGAAAGGTCATTTCGTCGTCCTCCTCGCACTCAAGGAAGGCCATCTTGCCCTGCACACCTACACGGAGCTCCGCTACGCGGCAGGCGACATCTTCCTCTGTGACGCGGACGCCGAGCCTGAAACGCTCTTCAAGGGTCTTAGGAGTTTCTTCAAACCCGAGAAGATTCGCACGACCTTCCTCAAGCGCGGCGACTTCGGCAAGGCCAAGGACATGAAGCCAAAGATCAAGTCGCGCGTCGCGCCGCTTCGGCGCATCCACAACACAGGCGCAAAGGTTATCCGACTTCTCGCGCGTCGCAACCGCAAGAAGAACTTTTGAAAAAAGGCTGCCATCGGCAGCCTTTTCTATTTCACCTTCACTTATAGGCGGGAAGATCCGGCTCAATCGCCGTCGCCGCCTTGTAGTCGCTCTCGGACTCCGCCGTCTTGCCCGACAGGCGATACAGATATCCGCGGCGATAATAGAATTTGGCATTGCCCGGCTCCAACCGAAGCGCCGCCGTATAGTCGTCGATGGCCTTCGCCTTCTCGCCCATATTCTCCAATACACCCGCGCGATTCGCGAAGAACGCAGCATTCTTCGGCTCAAGACCGATTGCTGCATCAAGGTCGGCGAGTGCTCCGTGGACATCATTGAGCTGAATCTTTTCAATCGCGCGCAAGTTGAGAAGATCCGCATTCTTCGGATCGATCGCCAGAGCCCTCTCGATATCGAGGAGAGCCTCTTCGTTCCGATCCATCAGACGATAGGAAATCGAGCGCTCTATATAGATGGGAAGCACATCCGACGTATGCTCCAACGCATGCGTATAATCGGCGACGGCTTCATCAAGCCGACCGAGCGCACGATAAATTCCCGCACGATTGAAATAAATGAGCGACGCCTGCTCGGCGGGCACGCTTTCCAAAAGATGCGTGAAATCTGCAATCGCCTCTTCGTGCTTACCCAGACGCTCAAGGCAGACGCCACGCCGGCTCAAGGCTGGAGCATTTTCCTTTTCGAGCATCAATGCCGCCGTATAATCATCCGCGGCAGAAGCAAATTCCTGCTTTTGTTCCTTCGCCAAGCCGCGCTCAATATAGGCGCGCAGCTTGAGAGCAGCATCGGCTTTTTCGAGCACATGCGTGTAGCCATCTATGGCATCATCGAAGCGCCCCAGACGATAGAGCAAGGAAGCGCGATACATCTGCGCCCCCATATCGTTCGGCTGTAAGGCAACGGCTCGATCCATGTGCGCGAACGCCGTGCCGCTGTCATTTTGGGCAAGCGCGGTCAATCCCATCTCGAATTCAATAAGCGCATTCTGAGAATCGAACGACTGCGCCGTGAGAAAATCCTTCTGCGCCTCTTCATAGCGTTTCATATCGCGCAAGACAATACCGCGATTGACGAAAGCCGTCGGATTTTCTCCATTAATTGCAATCGCCCTGCTGAATTCTCTGTAGGCAGCATCGAGATCGCGCTTTTGGTAGCTGGCAATGCCGCTCTGAATTGCGGCGAAGTCCGGCGACTGTCCTGCGACTTCCCCCTGCCCTTTCGGAAGTTCCTGCGCCATCTTGCCCGCATCCGGCTTCGGCAGCGTCTGCGCCGGCTTTGCTGCATCGCGCGAAGCAATAGCATCGGATGCAGGCTTTTGCTCACGGCGATCCTCACGCACGGATTCCTGCTTTTGCTCGGGCGTTTTCTTCGGTTGCGTTTCCTGCATCTGCTTCTGCTCTTCCCTCTGCTCCGCTTTCGGCTTCTGCGGTTCGACAGGCGCGGCCGGCGTGAACGTCCCCAGCGTGCGTGCGAGCGCATCATCCACCGCAGAAGCCGCAGCCGGCAAACATCCACACCAAGCCGCAGAACCTGCCAGAATAGCAGCCAAAGCTGCCGTCTTCATCCCTTTTTTCACGAAATCACCTCATTATATTCAATGGACAAGCTGCAGCAAAACGAAGATGACAAGCCCCAGACCCGCGCCAACGATGGATCCATTCATGCGAATCCACAGGAGATCAGGCTCCACCTTGTCGTAGACGAGATGGTTGAGCTGCTCGTCCGTCAGACGCGCGAGCACGTCGCGCACGATGACGGCGACGAGATCCTGCGCCGCGAGCGCCGAACGCGCCGCGAGATCGTAGAGTAGCCGGTCGATCGCACGCTGCATCTTCTCATCCTTGCCGACGAGCGCAAGCGCACGCCGCAGCTCTTCGACGAGGACAGCAGAGAATTTCTCGCGCAAGAGAGGAAGTACTGTGTCAAATCTATGCCTGCCCCGCGCCAGGAAGAAATGCTTCTGCACAAACGCCAAACTTCGCTCGATCGCTTCCTCAAGCGGCAGCCCTCTGAGCATGGCGTCGCGCAGCTCCAGCGAGAAGGCACGAAACTCCTCGTCGGCACAAAGCTCCTCCGCCTTCTCATAGCATACTGCAAGAAATTCCCTCTGCAGCGCCGAATCCTTCTCGGCCAATTCCGTCAGTACGGTCAAGGCCTGATGGCGCACAAGATGCGCGAGATCGGCGAAGTTTACGACGTCCGCGATCTGCCCGATGCCGAGCAGGAACTTGTCCCAAGTGCTCCTGGCATTTTCCTTCGCATAGTTGAAGAGCAGGTCCTCGACCCTTCGGGAAAACTCAGGGGCAGCAGCTTTCTCGGCAAGAAACTGCGCCGCCCGCGCGACGAGCACATGGTCGCGCTCATCGTCGCGCATCCAGCGCCCGATCAAAGAAAAAATTTCTTCGGGACGCGACCGCTTCAGTTCGCTGCGCATCTCGTCCGCAAAGGCATTCGCCTGCTTCTCGCGATCGATGTGCATGGCGAAACTGCGCACATAGTGCAGGAACTGTGCGACGAGCTTTTCCTGCACATCCTCTCGCCGAAGAAACTCAAGCAAGCGAGCGACGAGGTCGATGTGCTGCAAGGCTTGGAAAATCTTGCGGCGTGAAAAAAACTCCTTCTGCACGAGCGTGACCGACGCTTCGATGAAGGACTCGCGGCGGCGCGGCAAAAGCGCCGTGTGCCACGGGAAGCCCAGCGGCTTCTTGAAGAGCGCCGTCACGGCGAACCAATCGGCGATGCCGCCGACGAGCGCAGCGTCGGCACAGGCGAGAAAGCCGCGCGCCAAGAGGCTCTTCGGATATGCGATGACCAACGCGAGCGCCAAGAAGAATACGACAGCGGCAAAGAGCAGCGTCTTGTCCGCCTTGTTCCACGAACGCCAAAACATCAGCCCACCGCCTTTTCCACAAAGTATGCGATGAGGAAAAGCGCCATGCCCGCCATCGCTCCAACGACGGAACCATTGATGCGAATCATCTGCAGATCGTCATCGACGCGGCTCTCCACGAAGGCGATGAGCTCGTCATCGGAGAAATCCTCCAGCCGCGCCTTGACCATCTGCGTGATGAAGGCGTGATGATCGTTCAGCTCCGCTTCAAGAAGATTCTTGAACATGGCGTCCGCACGCCTCTGCAGACTCTTCCTCTTGATGAACTCGTCAATCTTGCCGTCTACAAGAAGAAAGAACGGTTCGCGCCAAAAGGGCGTCTCCCCCTTGGCGTTGCGCTCCAGCCAAAGGGCGAACTGTTCCGAAAGATCGAGCCGTTCGAAGGACGTTTCCTTCCACTTTGCAATCGCCTGTTTCAGCGAATCGTTTTTGCCGAGGGAATGCAGCAGTGAACGGAATTCTGCTGCAAGGCGCTCATACGCCTCTCCCTCGCCCTTGAGCATGGAGCTGATATAGGCGTCCATGTGCCTCACAGCGATTTCCCGCAAGCGCTCATCACTCAAATCCATCGCCTGAATGACCGTCGCTCGAAGCGACGCCTGTCTTTCATACCGCTCGCGCAGCTCACGAATGTTTTCCAGCAGCACCTCCTGCATCTTCGCGTCGTGCAGCGTTCGGCGCACGGCGCGAAGTGCCACATGCAGGATGCGTGCGCTATTCGTCTCTTCGGCAAGCATGTCGAAGAAGCGCAGCAGGAATTTTTCCAAAGGAAAACTCTTAAAGCTCTCACGAATCGCCGGCCAGATGCGCTCGGCTACATGCGCCGCATCCATCGTCTCAGCCGCACGCAAAAGTACGGAGAAGGAGATGTCTTTGATCCGCTCGCGCCCGCCGCGCTCTTCAAGATAGGCGACGAACATCTGCGCCATGTCGATCTTCCTCGCTACAGCCATGATGTTCGCCGCACTCAGAAGATCGTTGGCAGCATAGTCGACGAGCGCCTGCATGATGCGCGTGCGATTCCGGCGCAGGATGTCCGTACGATAGGATATGCCCAAGGGCTTTCGGAAGATCGCCGTGACGGCGAACCAGTCGGCAAGTCCGCCGACTGTCGATGCGAGGAAAGCCGCCTCCAGAAGATCCCAGAAGAACCCGCTGCCGACCATAGGCAGGACGGCGAGTGTGCCGATGACGCTGACAGAAAGCGCGAGCGTCGCCTTATACTTTTTCTGCAAGACCATATCGTTCACCAAAACCGTCAGCGCCGCTCAGCGTCATGCGACGGAACGGCAGCACGATGCGGATTCCGCTCCTTGGCGACGGCCAGCATCAACTTGATGCGGTTGAGCTGATTGACCTCCGAAGAGCCGGGATCGCAGTCAATCGCCACGATGTTCGCCCCTTTGTAATCACTTCGGAGACTGTGAATGACGCCCTTGCCCGTGATGTGGTTCGGCAGACAGCCGAAGGGCTGCAGGCAGACGACATTCGGCACGCCCTCATGGATGAGTTTGACCATCTCACCCGTGAGGAACCAGCCCTCACCCGCCATATTGCCGAGCGACACATGCTTCTTCGCGAGACGCGCCGTTTCACCAATCTTGTACGGCGGCGTGAAGCGACGGCTCTTCTTCAGCGCCTTTCTCATAGGGCGGCGAAAGAACTCGACGAGGTTGATAAACATCTGCGCAAACAGCTTGTCCTTGAGCCTGCCCGCAAAAAGCTCGCGCTCGACGATGGAATCGTACGCCATATAAAGGAAGAAGTCCGCAAAGTCCGGCATGACGACCTCGGCACCCTCCTCGATCAAGACCTCCTCGATGTGGTTGTTCGCCACGGGATGATACTTGACGAGAATCTCACCGACAATGCCGACTTTCGGCTTCCAGATCCCCTCGACGAGCGGCAGAGCATCAAACTCCTGCACCATGCGCCTGACCGTGTCCGCATACTTGAAATAGCTTCCATCCATAAGCTCGGCAAGACATTTTTCATGCCACTTTTCATACAGCCGTTCCGCCGCTCCCCGCTCCTTCTCATACGGCAGGGTCGCATTTCTCAGCTTTTGCAGCAGGTCGCCGTAAAGGAACGCCTTGATCGCATCGACGAAGCAGCTTCGGTCGAGAGAGAACGCATCCGTTTCGAGTCCCCAGCACGCGAATACAGGTACCTGCGGATAGCCCGCATACTTCAGAGCCTGGCGCATCAGCGCCATATAGTTCGTCGCACGGCACGGTCCGCACGTCTGAAACAGCAGGATCGACGTGTGATCGGGATCGTATTCGCCCGATTTCAGCGCGGCGAGCAGCTGACCGATGACGACGATGGCGGGATAGCACATATCGTTGTTCACATAGCGCAGCCCGAGGTCGATCGCCGCCTTATCCGGCAGAGTCGGCACGACGACCTTATAGCCATGCTTTTCGAGCACGGGACGCACGAGGCTGAAATGAATCGGTGCAAGCTGCGGCGCGAGAATCGTATGCGTGCGGCGGCACTCCTCCGTGAAGCGCGGACGCTCCTCGGCGGCCGCTGGCTGAAACGGCGTCTTCCTGCGGCGTGCGAGAGCCGCGATCAAAGAGCGCAGGCGTATGCGAGCCGCACCGAGGTTGCTGACCTCGTCGAGCTTGATCATCGTGTAGATATGATGATGGCTTTCCAGAATCGACTTGACCTGCCCCGTCGTCACAGCATCGAGTCCGCAGCCGAAGGAACTGAGCTGGATGAGCGTCAAGTTTTCATGCTCGGCGACGAAATGCGCCGCGTGGTAAAGGCGTGCGTGATAGCTCCATTGATTGACGATGTTGAGTCCCGCACCCTTGACCGGCAGATGATAGACGGCATCCTCCGACAGGATGGCAAGACCGTAGGAAGCGATCATGTCGGATATGCCATGATGAATCTCAGGGTCGATGTGGTACGGCCTGCCGACGAGCATGACGGCGGGCTGCTTCGTGCGCTCGATCTCGCGCAGAATGCTCACGCCGTAATCGCGCACGTCCTGCTTGTAGTTCTCAAGTTCCGCGTAGGCAGCGAATGCCGCCTCCTTGATCTCGCCCTTAGAAAGACCTTCGGAAGCGCCGAGTTCCTCAAAAAGGCGCTCAACCATGCGCTTCTTGTCGTCAAGCGGCAAAAAAGGCTGCAGAAACTCGATGTTCTTTTCGCGCAGCACGTCCATATTGGCGCGGATATTCTCTGCATAGGACGCAACGACCGGGCAGTTGTAGTGATTATCGCCCGGATGCTGCTCGTCGATGACATTGAAAGGGATGCACGGATAAAAAATCTTTCGGACGCCCTTTTCCACGAGATCCATGATATGCCCGTGCACAAGCTTCGCCGGATAGCATAAGGAATCCGACGGCACCGTCGCCATACCCTTGTAGTAGAGCGCCGCCGACGACTTGTCCGACAGCACGACCTCGTAACCAAGCTGTGTGAAGAAGGTGAACCAGAAAGGATAGTCCTCGTACATGTTGAGTCCGCGCGGCAGTCCGATTGCACCTCGCGGCGCGGCGGCACCCGTCAGCGGCTTGTAGTAGGCGAAGAGGCGCTTGTACTTGTAATCGTAGATGTTCGCCGTCTCCCGCTCCTCTCGCTTCGCCTTGCCGATGCCGCGCTCGCAGCGGTTGCCCGTGAAGTACTTGCCGCCGTCGCTGAACTTCTGCATGGTGATCAGGCACTGATTGCCGCAATGCCTGCAGCGGTACGAACTCGTCGATACAGAAAAGTCTTCCAGCGCATCGGCAGCGAGTATCGAAGAGCGCTCAAGCCCCTCCTCCTGTGCGAGAATCGCCGCGCCATACGCGCCCATGAGACCCGAGATATCGGGACGCACGACATCGCGCTCAATGAGCTTTTCCATCGAGCGCAGGACAGCATCGTTGTAGAATGTGCCGCCCTGCACGACGATATGCTCGCCAAGCTCTTTGACATCCTTGAGCTGCATGACCTTAAAGAGCGCGTTCTTGATGACGGAAAAAGCGATGCCTGCTGATATGTCGCTGACCGCCGCTCCGTCCTTCTGCGCCTGCTTGACCTTGGAATTCATGAAGACCGTGCAGCGCGTGCCGAGATCGACGGGCGCTTTCGACTCCATCGCCATGGCGGCGAACTCCCCCGCCGTCATGTTGAGTCCCTGCGCGAAATTCTCGATGAAGGAGCCGCATCCCGCCGAACAGGCCTCGTTGAGCGTGATGTTGCCGATGCTGCCGTCCTTGACGAAGAAACATTTCATGTCCTGCCCGCCGATGTCCATGACGAACGTGACCTCGGGGCAAAACTCCTGCGCCGCACGCAGATGGGCGAACGTCTCAACCTCGCCCGCATCCGCGTGAATCGCCGCCTTGACGATCGCCTCACCGTAACCCGTCGTAAATGCGCCCGCGATGTACGTCCTTTCGTTCATCGCAGCGTAAAGCCCCTTTAGCTCACGAATGACCGTATGAAGCGGCGACCCTTGGTTGCTGCCGTACGACGTGTAGAGAAGTTCGCGCTCCGTACCGATCGCCGCGAGCTTCGTCGTCGTCGATCCGGCGTCGATGCCGATGTAGATCGGCCCTTCATACGCGGCAAGATCGCCGCGCCGCACCTTTGCGCGGTCATGGCGCTCCTTGAATGCCGCATAGTCCGCCGCATTGGAAAAGAGCGTGAAGTCCGCCTGCCGCGTCTCCTTCGCCGCCACGTCGCGCGCCTTCTCCATGCTCTCTTCCAGGCGCGCCATATCGACGACCTCAGTCTCCTCCGAGAGTGCCGCACCGAGCGCGACAAAAAAATTCCCATCGGGTGCATCGACGACGTTCTCGGGGGCAAGCTGCAGCGTCTCGATGAAGCGTTGTCTGAGAACGGGAAGGAAGTGCAGCGGTCCGCCGAGAAACGCGACATTGCCCGCAATCGGACGCCCCTGCGCGAGATTGCTGATCGTCTGATTGACGACAGCCTGAAAAACGGAAAGGGCAATATCCGCCTTTTCCGCACCGTCGTTCATCAGAGCCTGGATATCTGTCTTGGCAAAGACGCCGCAGCGAGAAGCAATCGTATAGATCTGCTTCCCCTTCTCCGCGAGTGCATTGAGTCCTGCCGCATCCGTCGAAAGAAGCGACGCCATGTGATCGATGAAAGAACCCGTGCCGCCTGCACAGACGCCGTTCATGCGCTGTTCGGGCGCATCGCCGAAGTACGTCACCTTGGCGTCCTCGCCGCCAAGCTCAACGACTGTATCCGTCTCGGGAATCAGCGACCTCACAGCTGAAGCGCACGCGATGACCTCCTGCACGAAAGGCAGCCCGATATGCTGTGCGACGCCCATGCCCGCCGAGCCGGTCAGTGCAAAAGAAAACTTCTCACCACCGACAATCTTCTTGAGGCTTGCCAGATTCTCGCAGAGGGAAGCGCCGATCTCGGAAAAATGGCGTGCGTAGTTTTTGAACACGATCTTCTTCTCATGATCGAGGACGACGAGCTTGATCGTCGTCGAGCCGATGTCGATCCCCACATCAAATATAGAATTCATGAACTCACCGCCTAAAATCTAGGATAATATATGCTGGAAATATCGGCAGACCGACCTGCCGCAACGTATGATTCAGTCTCAAACCCATTCTTGTATTTTAACGCTTTTTCTCTTGGGATTCAAGGATAATTGTTTCCCCAAAACGCCAAAAACGTACTTAAACAGTTGACGAAAGCGCTTCTCTGGAGTAAGCTAAAAGAATCATCGTTGTTCGTATTTGTGTTAAGGAAAGCTGGTGAGGAAATGGACGGAGATCACCCTAGTTGCACGACAAATGAAAAGAAAACGCTCGGAATCCTCCTTTTTTCTCAAAGCATCCTGCATTTGAATTCAGGGAGGTTCCACGAAAGGAGACTCCCTGTCTATGCTCAAAATCTTCAAGTCCCTTGAGAGCGGTCCTCTGCAGCCACTGACGCTCAAGACACTCGAAAAAGGCGCATGGATCAACATCATCGACCCCACGCCCTACGAACTCAAGGTTGTCAGCAACCTCACAGAAGTCGAGCCGGATTTTCTGCGTTCCGCACTCGATGACGAGGAGCGTTCCCATACGGATGTCGAGGACAACTCCGTCATGGTGCTGACCAATGTCCCTGTCATGCGCGGCCAGGACAGCTATGACACGCTGCCGCTCGCCATCATTCTGACCGATGACTACTTCATCACAGTCTGCCTAGAGGATACGCCCGTCCTATCGGAATTCAACGAGAACACGGCGAAGCTCTTCCGCACGTTCAAAAAGACGCGCTTCCTCTTTCAGATCCTCTACAAGTCGGCGACCTTCTATCTGCGCTACCTCAGGCAAATCAACAAACACTCGGACGAAATCGAGCTGAACCTGCGCCGCTCGATGGAAAACAGCGACATTCTGCGCCTTCTCGAACTGCAGAAAGGCTTGACCTATTTCAGTGCAGCCCTGCGCTCCAACGGCGCCGTACTCGACAAACTTCTGCGTCTGCGCTCCAACCAAAATCTGACGCCCATCATCAAAATCTACGAAGAGGACGAAGACCTTTTGGAAGATGTCATCATCGAGAACAAGCAGGCACGCGAGATGGTCGAACTTTATAACAAGATCCTCGCGCGCATGTCGGATACTTTCTCTTCCATCATCTCGAACAATCAGAACCTCGTGATGAAATTTCTCGCTGCCATGACGATCATTCTCGCAATCCCAACGGTCATATCGAGCTTCTTCGGCATGAACGTCCCCGTCCCTCTGGCAGACGACTCGACGGCATTCCTCTTCATCGCCATCCTCGCCGCCGTCATCGCCGGAGCGTCATCGTATGTCCTATGGCGCAAGAATATGTTTTGAAGCTACGAATCGGAGGCAAGTATGGCATCCCTCATTGAATCCGAGCTAAAGAGCGGCCTCATCTTCGGTGATGCAGAAAACGCCGAATACGTCTACATGCCCGCGAGCGAGATCGGCATCAAAGATCCTGTCTGCGTCTACGAAATGGGTGATATGCGGGACGATGTAGACATCAAAGAAGCACTGCGGCTCATAAGAATCCGCAGCCTGCGCCCGAGCACACATCCAAGGCTCGGAAACAGCTCGTGCTAAGCGAATTTTATGGACAAGATGCTCGGCAAACTTCGTTCTTTGCGGCATCGCGAGCGGATTTACGGCGTGTACAATCCGCTCACGAAAGCATGGTTTCCCCCAATACGAAAAATCCCGCCTGTTCAGAAGACGATCTGCAACAGGCGGGATTTTTCATGCTCAAAGCGCATGATGCGGGAATTGCGGGAATTATTGCGCCTCCATCCCCAGCCACTTCGCCACTCCTTGTGGAGATGGTTCCATATCGGTATCCAACTGCTCGACCAACGCCGGATACTCCTCTGCCGAAACATCGCTAAGAAAAATCGTCTCAAGATACGCAGAAGCGCGTGAGCTGCCGACGTAGACGAGTCGTTGGCAGGTCGGCTTCACGAGCTTCGACACATGCACATCCACGAGGAGGACGGCCTTCGCCTCCAGTCCTTTGTAGCGACGCACCGTTGTGAACCAGACATTTCCCTCCGCCGGCTGATGAGCGAGAGGAATCCCGGCGAGCGATGTCACTCCTGCGAGCAAGCTCTTTTCCAGTGTGCTCACCGTGAGGATCACGATGTCCTGAAGTTCCAACTTCTCTTCACTCTTCATACGGCGCACGAAATCGGCGGCAGCTGCTTCAAGCGCTTCTGCATCGGGAACGAATACGGCACGAGGCTTTTTGCCATGAATGGCATTGAGATAGTTCTTGTGCCTGCCCGTGAGGAAACTCTGCACCGTCCGCCCGATTTCCGCCGTATTGCGGCAGTTGCGATAGAGGACGAGGCGGCAGTCCATGTGCGCGTCAATCCACTCCGCCGCCGTCTGCACGGTTCGCTCCGCAGAACGACGTGCGATGATCGTCTGCCCGCGATCATAAAAGAGATAGAACGCCCCGTCATGAAGCTCAGCCAAGAGCGCGAGATGTTCGAGCAGCGCACTCGGAAAATCCTGCGCTTCATCGACGACGATGTTCGGATATGTCCAGAGCGTATCATCAAATTCTGTCTGAAAGAAGTCTTCAAAATCACGCAGTACCGTCGTCAGCGGAAGGTTTCGATCCGCCATCAGCTCCTCTGCCAACGTGCGCTCATTGTGAATCGTGATCTTCTCATCCCAACGGCAAGAGCGCAGTCTCTGAAAGAGAAACTCGTTGAAGCAGAGATAGAGCACCTTCTGCCCCTCACGCGCCAACATGCGCGCCTTCTCCGCCGCCAACAGGCTCTTGCCCGTGCCCGCCGCGCCGTGAATCGCCGCCGTGCGCTGATCGGTCAGATATTCCAACAGAGCAAACTGCGCATTCGTCAGGCGCGCGGTCGACTGCTCCACCGCCTGCGATACGGAAGAAGCCGTTTCCACGATGCGAAACACCGGTTGCAAAATCCGAATGACCTGCTTAAACACCGCTGGCGATTGCGCCCGCTCCGGGACTCGAAACAGCTTGCGCCAATATCTGTAAATCTTCTCCAATTTCTCTTTCGGCTCACGTAAATCGCCCGCGTCGAGGATGATGTCGCGCGGCGATTCCAACGGCAAGGGTTTGCCTTGAGGAATCTCCACGGAGGTGAACCAGACTGCCTTGCCTACGAGAGGCACATGCTGCGGCGTCCTTTGGCGCAGCTCCGCAAGGATGCGCTGACAGCTGTTCTCCGCCTGCTGAAACGGATAGATGACCTTCCGCTCGCCCGTGCGGCGGTTCGTCTGCTGCCATGCGCCATCTTCATAGGCAATCCCTCCCGCCTTCACCTCGATGGCGAGGATGCCGTGTTTCGGATGCAGCACGACGAAATCCGCCTCCCCCTGCGGCGCCGTACGCAAGCCGTCGCCCAACCAGCAGTAAGAATGAAACACCGTATAGTCATCCCCGAGCGTTTCCAACGCACGGTAAGCCTGCCGCTCCCCCTCGCTCTCATGAAAATCCCCCGCGAATGCAGGATAGAATCGTGCCATCGCCGCCCCTCCTCATTTTGATGCTCACTCTCATAGTATGCGCTGCCGTAGGCATTGTCAAGCCCAACGTCCGTCTTTGTGCTTGCGATTCATATCACCGCGTGCGTCTCTCACCCGCCGAGCGCACGAATCTTCTGCACGGCGCAGACAATCTCCTCAGCAACTCTTTGCGCTTCCTCCTGCGTGTTCTCCCTACCATAGGAGATGCGCAGCGCCTCCATTGCCTCCTGCTCGCCATATCCCATGGCGCGGAGCACATGTGACGGTGAATCCGCTCCCGCACTGCACGCGGATGCTGCCGAAACGCAGATTCCCTTGAGGTCCAAAAGATGCACGAGCGATTCGCCGCGCACGCCTGGAACACCGATGTTCAAAAGCCCCGGCAAATGCTCTTTTCCCGCGCCATGCACGCGTACCTCAGGCATTTCTCGCTGAATCATTTGCAGCGTATATGCCACAAGCCCTCGCAAACGCACAGCATCCTCTTGCATCCGTTCCACACTCTCCGTCAAAGCCTCACCTAGGGCGACAAGGCCCGCCGTATTCTCCGTTCCTGCGCGATGCCCGTGCTCCTGCCCGCCGCCTGAAATCAGCGGCGGCAGTTCCGCTCCCTCCCTTTGCCAGAGGAAGCCCGTCCCCTTCATGCCGCCGAACTTATGCCCCGACGCCGTAAGATACGTCACGCCCAGCGCCTTCACATCGACCGGGATATGCCCGATCGCCTGCACCGCATCCGTATGAAACGGCACGCCGCGCTTTTTGAGCAGCTCTGCGATGGCGGCGATGTCCTGCACCGTGCCGACCTCGTTGTTGGCGAGCATCACCGATACAAGACACGTTTCCTCAGAGAGAGCCGTCGCCACACTCTCCACCGCCACCCGCCCCTCTTGCGAAACAGGCACATAGTCGATCCTTGCGCCCAGCTTTGCCAAAGCCCTGCACGGAGCAAGCACTGACGGATGTTCGATCGCACTGACGACGATATGCACACGCCGTCCTTCCCGCCATGCTCGCTCTGCCACGCCGCGCAAGACCGTATTGTTTCCCTCCGACCCGCCCGCAGTAAAAAGGATCTCAGAGGCCGCCGCACCTACCGCTTCGGCGACCTGACGACGCGCCCGCTCGATTGCCTTCCGCGCCCGCTTGCCGAACACATAGGCGCTCGACGCATTGCCGTACTTTCCCTGCAAAAAAGCAGTGCGGCGGCAAGCGCCCGATTCGACAAGGCCGTCGTCGCCGCATGATCTGCATAAATCATCATTTTTCCCTCCAAAAACGACAGGGATGCTTCCCGGCAGGAAACATCCCTTCTAAGAAATCACGGATACATTCAGCCGCTAGGCTTCACACATCTGCGCTGCCCTAAAAAAACGCCGATATATGCAGCGCCAAAACGGCGGGATTCATTATCCGCGTTTTCCAAAAAGCTGCTAGAACAACGTGCAGCCCTCATCCTTGAACTCTTCTACCTTCGCCCGCAGAAACTCTTCTTCCACTTCCAGATACTCCGCCATGCAACGGAAACAGAAAAACTCCTTCGCCTCCATATCGAGAAGCTTCTTCGTCAAGCCGACCTCATCCTTCGACAAGACCTCGCCGCACTCGCGGCAATGCTTCCTGCTCGCCATTCTCACATCTCCCGCAGTTGGAGGTCGGGCACATTCTTTCCCCTGTACTCGATGTCGAGGATACCGAGCTGTACGAGTATCGTATCGCGCATTCGGCTCGCACGACGCAGACAGTACCGCTCGAAATCCCGCCGATCCAAATCGTCCGCCGTGCGCACATGCGGGAACAAGAGCTTCAGATACGCCGTCGCTATGCGCTTGATCGCCTCCGTATCGCGCGTATCGGCACCCTCGGGCACCTCTACGATCTCGTCGACGATGGCTCGATACGACAGATCGCCGCGCAGTTGATGAAGAATTGTAGAGAAGTACTCCGAGTTCATCGCCCAGCCAGCGACCTTCAGATCATCCGTCATGCGCGGAATCTTCCATCCCTTGATAAATCCATGGAAGCGCTCGATCAAGGCGGATTCATGGAACACGGGCGGCAGTTCCTCGAACATATTGCCGTAGCCGTCCTGATCCATGACTTCCTTCTTGATATTGCCGCAGAGGATCACGCCGGCGTCTCCATCGACACGATGCGTGCCAATGTTGCACCAGCCATTCTCGCAGAACGACTTGAGAGCGCCGCGCATCTCATTCTCATCGGGGAATGTGATCGTCTGCACCTCGTCCAGCGTCACGAAGTCGTTGCCCGCGACGAGTCCATCCTGGCGTCTTGCCACGTCGTAAAACATCTTCGCGCGGCTCATCACGCCGCCGCTCGCCAGCCAGCCAAAGCGGCTCACGCGCCCGAACAAATAGGATTTTCCCGTTCCCTTGGGCGCAAGCTCGATGAGGTTCAGATTCTTCTCCGCAAACGGCAGCAGGCGCGTAAGCATCGTCAGCTTCTCTTCCTCATTTCGATACCCTGCAGGATTGTAATCGACCGCGCCCAGAATGACGTCCAGCCATTCCTCCGTCGTGAAGTCCCGCCGCGCATCCTTATAATATTCCAAATCAATCGTATAAGGGCAGAAATTCTTGAACGCCAAAAGCTTGATCTTCCCCTTGTCCTGCGGCGACTTGCCGATGGATGGACGATAGCCGAGTTCCACCATGCCCTACGTCTCACGCGCGGCAATCAACTCGTCCTTGCACGACTGCCAGACACAATCCTCGATGAGCGTTTCCTTGCTTACAAGACCAAAATCCGGCAAAGAAAACGACGCCTCTCCCGTCTTGATATCGACATCGACGGAAATCTTCGCCAAGAGCTTCACCTGCTCACACTCGATGACGATGCGGCTCTTGATCCCCGTCCATTCCTCCTTACTCGGCAGGAAGCGATGAACAAACGCGGTCAACTCCTCCGCATCGAACACACCATCCTCGTTCGCAAATCGCTTCAGCAGCCAATCGCGCAAAAACGACGGCAGACCGAGCGCAGAAAGGAAGCTGCTCTTCTTCAAATCCTTGTAAACAATCATCTCATCAAAAGCGTTCCTGAGTTTTTCAATCACCAATCCTGCCTCCTCATGAATCAGGGAATCAGAAATCAAAATCATCGTTCATCCGGATTCCCTTGCTCTCCACATGAAGCTCGATCTCATCCAAAAGTGCATCCTCCGCATAAACATCCATGCGATAGGTACCGGCATGACGCATCTCTGCAATCTGCACCATGAAATGCTGCGCATCCTGCCGCTCAGCTGCATAGAACCGTCCCTGCCAGACGATGCCCAGCGACTTGAGCGGCGCATCAGCGAAGAGGACGAAGCGCACGCCCGCCTTGCGGTCAGCCGTCACCTTCTCATCCGTCAAACTCACATGGACAGCCGCTCCGCCTTGCTTTTCCAGCGTGATCAGAGGAACGAGGACTTCTTCCAATGAAGCCCCGCCATGCACCTCCACGCTCGCCTTGCGGCTGCCCTTGAACCTGCCGTAGTCGGCAAGCACAAGATAGCCGCCCTCCTCCGTCGCAAAAGGCAGATCGTGCGCATAGCCTGCAAACATGCGGCAGCAACGCCCCGAATGCTCACCGCCCGTATCCGTCGGATACTTCTCCTCCTGCTCGCGGCGCACAGCCAGGCGCGACGCGCCATGGTCGCTCGCGATGACGAAGCGGCGGCAGTTTCCCGCCGCAAGCTGCGTCGCCGCATGCTGCATCATCTCCTCGATCACGGCGATCTCCTTCGCCAGATGAATCGGATGCTTCTCCTCCGTATAATTGTAGCGGCTCTTCTCGCCGTGCTTGAGATCGTCCAGCCGCTCATCCTTTTCCTTCGTGCCCCGCCATTCATCGAAAAATGCACGGTTCACGCAAGTGATCGTCGGCAGCATGGCTCGTCCCACCTGCACGCGAATCCTCAAGCCGAGCCGCTTGGCGCACGCGGTAATCAAGCCCAAATACTCCACGCCGAGCGCATCGAGCCAGAAGAGATGCGCCCCCTCCTGCGGGACGGCTTCCAACAAAGCCTCCCGTGCAGGCAGATCGTTGTAAATGCGCCGGACGGCAAGATCCTCCACCCAGCGCAGGAAATCCTCCTCGATGCAGTTGCTGAGCTTCTGCCGCTTGTAGGCAATGAAATACTTCGTCAGCTCATCCGCTCGTGCGCATCCCTTGAACACATAATCCGCCGCATACGCCGCGAGAGCCGGATAAAACTCCTGCAAGATCGCGCAGTTCTTCCAATCGTCATACCCGCCGGCATCGTCGCGGGAAAGAGCCGCGAGGACATCCTCGCGCTCCACCTCCGTCCCATCCGTCAAACGATACAAACGCTCCGCGCGAATCCTGCGGTTCTTCGTCACGAACCCTGCCAACTCCGCCTCTGAGAAGCCTCGCAAGAGCATCTTGCGCTCACGATAGAACGCGCCGAAGCGCTCATCCTGCAAAGAGACATCCGCGATGGCAGAGACGACAGCAGAGCGCAGATCGCGTGCAGACGTTGTCTGACCTGCCGCAAAGGCGAGGTACGAATGCTTGCGCGACAATTCCTCTCCCGCCAAACGAAGCGCAATGAAATACAGCCATCCCTCGAAATCCGCCCGACCCGCGCGAGCCGAAAACGCCTGCGCCGGATCGCCGTCCAACCCATGACGCGCCAGCACAACGGACATATCCAAATCCGCTGCAAAAAACTCCCGCAAGAGCATTTGCCACTCATCCGGCGTGCCGCAAGAGCGCAGCGCAGAAAATCCCGCGCAGAAAAGTACGAGTGCGCCGAAAGCGTCGTCCGCCTGTCGCACCGTGAAGAGCGGCTGCAAAAAGCGCTGACGACTTTGCACGAGATACGAACCTGCACCACCTTTCTCCAAGAGCGCGAGCAAGGCGCGAACGCCTTGAACGGCGTTCCCCCAGGCTGGCTCCGGCGGCAGCACCGTCAAAGAAACACCCTGCCCCGCACCGTCCGCCGAAACCGCTTCCGAGCGGAAAAAAGCCATGCGCCGCTCCCCCTGCGCGATGCGTACATCCGCGCGGAGAACCTCCGCCAAAGCCAAAAGTCCGCCGATGAGCACGACGAGCGCCCCCTCCGCACATGGCAGATCCTTGAGGCGCAGCAGTATGTTCTGCGCTTCTGCCGCCCCGCGCAGCGCAAGATACTCGCCCAAGCCGACGAGAAGAATCTTCTCACCTGAGCACATCCTCTCCTTGAGCGTCTGCAAAACATCGTCCGGGAGCGGCAGTCGATCATCCGACGGACAAAGCGTACTCAAAGAGAGCAAGTGCAGCCCCATCGCCTGAAGCCCCCGGCGCATCTCAGAGAGAGCGGTACGCTCGGCAAAGAGGAAGAACGGCGTCCTCGCCCCATCCTGCAAATATCGCTCGACAGCAGTCAGATTCAGCTCCATGGTGCGCCTCCCTGCTCATTCATCGCCCAGAATCTCCATGCCGACCGTCATATTGCCCTCGACGAGTCGCTTCAAATACGCTTTGAGCGTCGCATCGTCCATGCTGTCGATCTTGGAAAGCACCTTGGCAGAGCCACCCGCCTCGTAACTCGCCCGCGCCATGCCCTTGAGCTTCTCCTCGACGCGCGGATTCCCCGCCCAATCGTATGGTGCGATCCCAAGCGCCGACAGCTTCTCGCGCACCATCAAGAGATCCGGCAGCAGGCTCGCATACTTCCCCACGACAATCCTGCGAAATGCCGCATCGCGACGCCTCTCATCCGAAAGAACCGCAAAAAACGACGCCCCCTGCAAGAAATCAATCGCCTTCTTGAGATCAGCGTCCCTGCCGTCGCGATGCTCAAGAAGCGAAAAGACACGCGCCGCCTCGTCATACTCATCCATGCCCACACAGACAAGTACGGGCGTCTGATACCGCTCCGACCAATCGCGTGGGCCGAGCGTCCCCGTCTTCTCCTTCCAGAGATCCTTCAGCTGCTCTTTCAACTGACCGCGCCGATATTCCTCCGCCCCCTGCTTGACCTTCTCGTTCGCATACGACTTCGCCTTGAGGATCAGCCCCTTCTCCACCTTGCTGCGAATCTTGTTCCTGTCCGACTCCGAAAGCCCTTCCAGATACGGCGCATAGGCCTTGGCAAAGACCGCTTCCTCCTCGCCGAGAAGCTTTGTAATCTCCTCTTTGCTGTCCTCCAACAGACGAACGAACTCCTGCAAACGATCGGGCAGAAAATCGCTGCCCTTTGCCAACGTGAGGAAAAAATCCTTCATCTGTGCGAAAGCGTCAGACTGCTCTGTGAGACTGTCCGCCGAAACGCGCAGGAAATTCAACCGCTCCCGCCATGCAGCGCGCGCCCTGTCCCATCCTGTCGCCATTTCACGGAGCACCTCGTTCGTCGCCAGCGTCGCCCGATACTCCGTCCGAATCTCCAAGAGACGTTCCTCTCCCGTCGCCTGACTCCAAATGCAGGCATAATCCCGCTCGAACTTGCGGCGCACATCCTGCATCAGCTGACCGCGATTAGAAAGTTTTTCGGAGAGCTGCAAGATCTCCCCTTGCACGAACGTCGTGAGGAACTTCTCCATGCCCTCCTGCAGACGCTCGATTCTCAGAAGGGCTTTCAGCCCGTCGGCCAGCGCAGGCTCTTCCTGCGCCATCCGTCCAAGCCCGAGCGCGGTGGCGTGCGCCTCCTTGCCTTCCTTGCGCCCCAGCTCGCTGTACTGCTGCACGGCAAGGAAGTCCTTCTCATCCGCCACATCCGCCAGGCACCAGAGCGGCAATCTCCATTCTTGCATACGGCTCTTGATGGCAGCTGCAGCCTGCGCCACGGAGCCGCAGGCCGTCGGCGCGATTCCCCAAGCCTCGCGCGTCAGTGCGTAGAAGCTGCGCTCCTCCGCCGTCATCTGCACGATGAACGTCTCGCGCGGCTCCCTGCCGCCTTTTGCCACATAGCCCAGATAGTCGCCGAGCATCTCCGCGAGCTTTTCTGCCGTCATCTCGCCCGAACTTCCCGCCGCATCGCCGTAGCGGTAAGGCTCTCCGGCATAAGGGCGCAGCAAAAAGCCCAGCAGGAACGCTGCCAGATTGCACGGCGGAATGCCATAGTTTTCCAACAGGCAGTCGCACAGCTCAGCTGTACCGACCTGCCCTCCCGCAGAAAAGCTCTTGGCAATGCGCTTTTCCAGATCCGCCTTCATGACAGAGATGGAAAGCCCGCGCATATCCTCTCTGCGCCAATACTCCTCGACATCCCAAACCTCCAACAGCACGCGCTTCTCCGCATCCTTGATCGTGCCCTTCACATCGCCCGTGAGCGCGGCAAGCGCCGATTGCTTCAAGGCGTTCGTCTTATAGTAGCCTTCCGTCGCCCCCTTCTCCAGATCGAACGCATGCGGCTGTCGGCGCAGCACGATCGTCTTCAGGACGTCGGACACATCGCTTGCTCGTGCCAGCTGGACACCCTCGGGTTGCTCCGCCGTATAGACGATGACGCGCCCGTTGTAGATGCGATTCTTCCACTCCTGCTCAAGGATCTGCTTCGCCTGCCGCATCTGCTGCTCCGCCGCCGTTCGATTGTTCCCCTGATAGTAGGTCGCCATCGCGGCAAAATCCACATATCGCTGGAACGCGTCGTCTCCCAGAGGCGTAGCCAGAGCGTCGATGAAAATGATATGACGATAGCGCTCGTCCCGCGCCGCCTCTTTGATCTTGGTGCGAAAAGCCGCCGCTTCCCTATCATCCTTGGCAAAGGCGAGCAGCGCCTGGAACTGCCACGGCTTCTTTGGCACCATATCGCGGATGGTACGCGCGAAAGAATCAACAGTCGCCGTCTGCACCGCACCCAAAGCGTCCAGGAAGCGCGGCTTCAGCCCCTCCGGCTGCAGCGTCAGCAGCTTGCCCAAGCCGCCGTCCTGCACGAGCTTGTCCGTCTTCGTCTTCCGCAGATTCTCCTTTTCCTGCTCGATCTTCCCCTGATCGCCGCTGAGCATCGCCAGATCATACGTCGGCTCGCCCTTCTGGCGCGGCGTCACGATCAGTACGCCTCGCTCCTTCAAGGAATGCACAGCCGTGCGCACACTGTTCACGAGGGAATCGTCCCCCTCGAACACATAGGAAAGGTTGCGCTCCGTCGTCTGCAAAAGCTCGATATCGCCGCCAAGCTGCTTCTCTACAGCGAGCAAGATCAGGACCGCCTTGAGCACCGCCTGCTCCTCCGCGCGCAAGTCCTTCTGCTGCTCGTACGTATCGAGAATCATGCGGACATGCGTCGCCAAGTCCGCTTTACCGCGCACATAAAAGAAGTCCCACAGCTGATCGACCGTCAGCAGCGGATGATCGGAAAGCGGCCCCGTGTGGTCAATGAAATGCTGGAACGCTTTGACCTTCTCATCGCCGACCGACAGAATGAAGTCAAACATACTGCGCTGGTTCGACTGGAAGGAAGAGGCGATGTGCTTAAGGACGAGCGCCGTCATCGGATGGAGCGGCATGATGCTCTTGATGACGTCCTCCGAAACGATGCCTGCCGCCTTCATCACCTGCTGACGCGAATCGTGCAGACGGCTGTTCAGATCCCCCTCGCACAGCGCCCAATCCGCCTTTGCCGCAGGCTTCGGCTTGAACGAAGCACCGATCAATTCAAAGGCGATATTATCCGGCAAGGTAATGGCAACGTCGACGAAACGATCGCGAATCTTTTTCCACGTCTCATCCGCCTGCGCAAACAAATGATCCGTCTCATGCGTGACAGGAATAAAGAAAAATGACCTTGCATTGACAAGCTCCGCCAGCTTCTGAAAATCCGCCAGACTCTCCCGATTGACGCGGAAGAAGTCTGAGAACTCATCCCAGATGAATACAATCTTGATTTCATTTTTCACAAGAACATCGGTCAGCCAGGCGAGAACGCCATCGACATCAAGCCGCATGTAGGCAAATCCCTCATCGTTGCCAAACTTCGCGATGCGCTCCATGAGATCGCGTACCTCGCCGCCCTCGTGCAAACGCGCCAAAATATCCGCCGTTGTCATACCGCCGAACAGCGCCGCCCACTCCGGCTGCTGCAGCTTGCTGTCCACGAAAATCCGATTCGCTTCGTCCTTCTCCAGCCAACGGATGACACTGTCCTTCAGCGTGTTCTCGCCCTCGTAAAGACCTCGTACATGCAAAGCCACCTGCACGCTCTCCTGCACGGCAACCAGAAGATCGCGCGTCGACTGTGGCGTGCCCGCATAGCGGTACACCGTCACGACGCCTTCCTTCTTGTGCCCCAACAGCTTTCGCAGCAAATCCCCCTCCTGCTGCAAGACCTTGTACTCCTGCCAATATACCCGCAACTCCTCCTCGGGTACGTCGAGCATCTTCTTAAGCGTATAGGCGCACTGCGACTTTCCCGTGCCGTATGCACCCGAAATCCATACGGAGCGCTTCTCCTGCCGCGCCATGACGCGCTCCATTGTCTTGAGTAATTCCAGAAACTTCCCATGCGGATACGTGCGCTTCCAAAGATCTTCCGACTTTTCAATCGCCGACTCCGTCACCTGCGGGAAATAATTCTCATCAATATCGAAATACGAACGATACGTTTCTTCCACCATATCCTCAAGCCCCCTCTGTACGGAACAACTCCAATACATCCGCCGAACTCTTGTCCTCCGCCAACGTGATCTTCTCCAAATCATGCGTAAAGGAAGCGTCCATAAAGTTCGGATACTTCGCCGAAAGCCCGCGCAGCATCGGCTCCGCCTCCTCGCGCGTCACGCCGAAAATCCGTGTCGGACTGATGCCGTCGCGCTCGATCGAATCATTGAGCAGCGTCGAAAGCGTGAACGCCTTGTAGTCGCCGCACTTCTCGGCAAACTTGAAAAGACCGTAGAGAAACACGCGAGCATCAGAAACAACGCACTTCGTGCGGCAGAGACTGCCATCGTCCGAAACGTAGCCGAAGTTTAGGACTGTGCCGAGAGGTGTTGTGACGAGACGCTTAAACGCCTTCACAATCGATCTCGCATCTCTTGGTTTTACATCATGTAAGACAAGCATATCTTCAACAGTCTTTCTGTCATAAATCTGATTTATCTCAAGATTTTCGATATACCAAGCTATCTGACGATTATCCATAGCCAAATTGAGCAAAATAATCCCTTCTGCTACAGCTGTTTCCCACCCTAATTGATAAATCAGCTCAGCTAATGGCGTGAAATGATTCTTTTCATTCAAACCCGCATCACGCAAAAATCTCCGAAACATATCATACATATTGGGACCCAAACTATGCTGAGTAAAAAAATCCTCTTTCAATTCAAAAAACATTTTCAGCCATTCGGGTTTCGGTGCATGATCTGCAAACGCATTCAAACTCTTCATCGTTCTGCCTCCTCCTTGCGGATGCCTTAATGAATGAAACATCAAGCATCCACTATCAATATCATGACATTGATGACACTGAATACAACCTTCGATTTTTACTTTCCCGCCTACAAAGCTTATACAGCCGTGTGGACAATTCGTTTCGCATACGCGACATGCACTACAATATGATCCCTTCCTGAACACCTGCCGAAACAGTTTACTCAAAACAGGATGCTCTTTCAATATTCTCTCTGGTATTCTTACTTCATAACCATCCTTTATTTCCTTCACTACGAATCTAACCATTTCTTGCTTATACTCTAAACAATATGCATTTCCATCCACACGCAGATGTCCAAGCGTTTTCATCCATTCTTGCCAATCAGAATCAGGATTTGTGACTATTATACGAATGGCATCTTTTTCTACCGTTTCAATACAGCGAAATGGATTATTCCGCAAATCTCTGCCATTCTTGCGGACATTCCATCCTCCATTAACAAGGTACGTTTCCGCTTTCTTTTGCGATCCGCTGTATCTGTCCTTGATTGCATCCGCATAGCGCTGTATCGCCTCAGGATAATTTGCTCGTCGAAAAAAGCCGCTCACCCCACCTGACATTGGGCAAAACAGACACCCAGCCCTGGCATTTCCAGTTTTATAAGTTCTGTTAATCAATAATCCATGCATATAGATATAGAGCCAGATTTCTGCTGATGTCCATTCTAAAATTGAATTATGACTGAATTGCCCCCTTTGTTTCTTTCCAAAATTTTCATACTGATAAGTGCTTCGCCGAATGCTTTCCGCTGCTCGAACTCCAACAAAATCCATACCAATATAATTCTTTTTCCCCAGTATCTCACGTATCTTCAAAGTTTGCGGCGTGCTCTTATGCACCGAACAGCACCAACGCAATGTTCGCGACGGCGGGCCGAAAAGCCGCCACGACTCCTCGGGGCTGAAATGCGATGCGGCGCGATAGAAGGGGATGCCCTCTGCCTTGCACTCCGCTTCCACAGCATCGACAAGATTGTATGTATCGGGAAACTCCATGCCCGTATCGCCGAAAACAACGACAAAACTGCCCTTGGGCAGCGCCTTCTTCACGAGATCGAGAAGAACACAGCTGTCCTTGCCGCCCGAAAAGGCAACATGGAAGCAATCAAGCTTCGCATGATACTTCTCGTAGACGGCAACGATCTTCTTCACCGTCGTCTGCTCGATCAAGTCCATCATCTCACGATTCTTCTCGACCATGCGAGCAAGATCGACAGGTTGCAGCGCCACACCCTGCGGCAGAAGCATCCGTTCCTGCTCATCCTCCATCAGCTGAATCTGCGGCGCCGTATAGACATCCCCGCCCTTGAGCTTTGCGACCAATATGCCGCGATAGTAGTAGGCATTGGCTTCCGCCCACAGATACGGCGCTTCATCCTGCCGCTCATACTGCCAATACGCATCGAATCCCAAGACATCAAGCTCCGCCGCATAGACGGGACGCGGCTCCTTTGACATCCGCGTCGGCGAAGAGTTCAAGAGGATGCCGCCCGTCTCGGCATCGTATGTATAAGAATAAATATCAAACCCTCGCTTTCGCCAACTTGATAATATGATCCAACTGCCTGTCGATCGGTATCTTTCCGATATAGCCGGAATCATAAAGGAACTGCCCGACTGTCTGACGCTTCAGATCCACATTTGCATGAGCAACGGCATCTGCCAATAAGTCATTGTAATTCCTAAACGACGATGCCCTTCGTATCACTATTCCTACATTACTATGGTTGAACTGCGGCGCTTCAAAACGAAACTTTCTGCTGAATCGCCTGCAATAGCTTTCCAACAAAAACAGATTCCACTCTGCATCACAGGCAGGAAAGTAAGCAAATGTCACAAAATCTCTCAATACGAGATATTCTCCCGTCACAATTTCGGAAATCGCTTCATCCGTTCTCGCTATATCAAAATTTACACGCGTGTCTGAAACAAAATATTCTTCATCAAGACGTATCATCACTTCCATCGCTGCCCGTAAAAATGTCACACTATTTTTTGTAAATTGATTGGCTATTGCCCGCATTTCCGACAACGTGCAGACATCACGCGAACGACAATATTCACGCATCCGCTCAATCGCTGACATTTTCTGCGCCATCTTGCCCTGTTCATGATCGTGCTGCTCTTGCTGCTCTTGCTGCTTCCTTGTCAGCGTATCGCCCTTTCGGTCAAAGTCCGCTTCCAAGCAGAGCGCATAGACTGCATCATAGATCGCAGAGTTCGTCTTCGTCTCCAACTCGTAGTTTGCGGCAAGAACATCATCGACAGGCAGTTCCTTGATGCTCCAGAAATCTTTCCCTTGGGAGAGCTTCTGCGCTTCCTGCCGCAGCTTCTCCTTCACCTCATCCTCGATGTTCACGTGCGAAATATGCGTATATGTCCCTTCCGACACCCAGAGGAACTCCCGCTGCTGTCCCAGGACTTGCTTGATCGCATCGAGCGGGATGTAGAGACGTTCCTCCAACTGCTCGTACGTCCAAAGCGTTTTCTCGCCCCAGATATCCAAGATCTCATGTTGCACGACATCCGGAACAGCCCCCTGCGCCTTCCCGAAATACGCTTTCCCATAGTGAAATCGCGGAAAGATCTCCTCAAACACCGCCTGCAGGATCTGCTCGTTGAAGATATGTGCCTTCGTGAGCTTCTCCTGATTCCGCGCAAAGAACGCCTCGTAAAATATCACATCGGATTTCCCCAAGTACAGCATGACGATGAACTGCAGCCAATCCTTGACGTCCTGCGCGATAAGATACGCCATCCCGCCCGCAGAAACTGTAAGAGACGCAATCGCTTTTCGCACATCCTCATCCGACGCCCTCAGCTCCTCCCCGCCATGCTCATCCTTCCACTTGGCGCGCAATCTTTTCATCTCAAGCGAATCCAGACGATACCCTTTCTCATAATGCCGTCTGAGTAGCTGCAGCAAAGCATCCCGCAAAAAGTCATTCCCAGCAAAATTCCCCATGCGCTCCGCTCATCCTCCTCATCTTCACAGACAAATCCAACACTTCTATAAAAGTTTACACCTATCCCATTTTCATACAAGATACATGTAATTTTAACATAGAATGCCCCCCGCAAGAACTTTTGTACTTTTTTCTTGCGGAGACGGCTCAGCCATATTCGTTTTTATGTGCATCGGCCTTGTGTAGCGGCGCAACATTTCTTACAGAATAGCTTTAATGCAGCAGGAATTCTATGGTATAATACGGCAGAAGTCTTTCCAGAGCGATTCATGGAGGCATCCGATGAGCGAATACAAACCACCATTTCATATGACGGATCGAATCACCTCTCTGATTGCCGAAATCAGCGAACATGTCGGTCGTATTACTGTCCTACAAGACAGCACGATCAGCCCGCATCTGAGGCGTAAAAATAGGATTCGAACGATACACTCTTCTCTTGCCATTGAAAACAACTCTCTTTCCTTGGAACAAGTGACAGCTATCCTGAACGGCAAACGTATTCTTGGCAATCCAAACGAAATCCGAGAAGTGCAAAACGCTTATGATGCATACGAGATGCTGCTGCAGCTGGATCCGCTGTCCGTGCACGACCTATTGAAAGCACATGCACAAATGATGAACGGTCTGGTGCCGGAAAGCGGCCGATTCCGCTCCGGAGGCGTCGGCATATTCAAAGGAAGATCGCTGATACACATGGCTCCGCCGGCGGCATTTGTGGTCGAACATATCCACAACCTCTTTGCATGGTACAGACATTCGGAACTTCATCCATTGGTGAAAAGCGCAATCTTCCATTACGAGTTTGAATTCATCCACCCCTTTTCTGATGGAAACGGTCGTATGGGCAGGATGTGTCACACTCTCCTGCTTGCGCAATGGAAGGAACTCTTTTTCTGGCTGCCCGTTGAAGAATTGATCCAAGCCCGACAACAAGAATACTACGATGCTCTTGGTGCAGCAGACGCACAGGCAGATAGTGCAGGATTCGTGGAACTGATGCTGGAAATCATTCGGGATGCCTTGGGCAAAGTAACCGTTGTCGGACGCGACAGCGACCAAGATAGCGACCAAGATACCGACCAAGATAAAACAGCGATTCAGCGTCTTCTCTCTGTACTCGGCAATGACACGCTCTCCGCAGCGGAACTGATGAAGCGACTCCATCTTTCCCACAGACCAACCTTCCGCAAAAATTATCTGCACCCTGCTTTGGAGCAAAATCGGATCGAGCGCACGCTTCCCGATAAACCGAACAGCAAAAATCAAAAATATCGAAAGCACAGATAAGCTCTGCACTTTCGATAGAATTCAACAGCAAAAAACGGAGTGCCGACAGCGACACTCCGTTTTCTTCTGTTGAGATGCACGATTCGATACAGCATACCCGGCAAGGGGCTTGCGTATCAATCGAGCCGAATCTCTTTCTTCTTCAACACTTCCTGCTTCTTGCCTTCCTCATCAAGCAGCGCTTTCGCCTTTTCGAGCTGCCATGCAACCTGGCTGTACGATGTGCCGCCGAGGGAATTGCGGTTCTTCACGCAGGTTTCGGGGCGGATGGCTTCTTTTATGTCCGCTTCAAAGAGGTCGGACAGGGAGCGGAACTCGTCCATGGTCATATCTTCGAGCCACTTCCCCTGCTCGATGCAAAGATGCACGGCGCGTCCTGCGACGGCATGCGCTTTTCTGAATGGCATTCCCTTCTTCACGAGGTAGTCGGCAAGGTCGGTGGCGTTGGAGAAGTCCTCTGTGACGGCGCGTTTCATGACGTCGCCTTTGACCGTCATGCCGCGAAGGAGCGCGGTATATACGGCGAGGCTGAATTTCACCGTGTCGATGGTATCGAACACGCCTTCCTTGTCTTCCTGCAGGTCCTTATTATAGGCCAAGGGCAGGGATTTCATAACCGTCAGAAGGCTGAAGAGATGACCATAAACCCTGCCGCTCTTGCCTCGAATCAGCTCCGCCATGTCCGGATTTTTCTTTTGCGGCATGATGGAAGACCCGGTGCTAAAGGTATCTGATAGACTGACAAAGCCGTATTCATAGCTGCACCAATTAATCAGCTCCTCGCAAAGACGAGACAGATGCATGATGAGAATGCTGCTATTAGATAGAAACTCCAAGATAAAATCTCGATCGCTGACCGCATCCAAGGAATTGTGGTAAATGCCCTTGAAGCCCAATAAATCAGCTGTCAGCTCCCGATCAATCGGAAACGTTGTCCCCGCCAGAGCTGCTGCTCCCAAAGGAGATAAATCGGTATGCTCTAGATTAAAAGCAAAGCGCTGACTATCCCGACTGAACATCTGATAATAGGCCAGCAGGTGATGGGCAAAGCTAATCGGCTGGGCATGTTGCAGATGGGTATAGCCTGGCATGATAGTCTCCACATGCTCCTCAGCCAAGTCCAGCAGCACCTGACGCAAATTCAAGAGTTTATCCGCAATCTGGCCGAGCTGATCCTTGAGATAGAGGTGCGTATCTGTCGCCACCTGGTCATTACGGGAGCGAGCCGTATGGAGCTTGCCGGCCACTGGCCCAATCTCCTCAGTCAGAAGAGCCTCCATATTCATATGAATATCTTCATTACGCACATCAAACTCAAGTTCTCCAGCCTCATAACGTGCCAGCAGCTTTTCCAAGCCTGCCTGAATAGCAGCTGCTTCCTCTGGAGCAATGATTCCTGTCTGCCCCAGCATTTTGACATGGGCTAGGCTACCCTGCAAGTCATAAGGAGCCAGACGATAGTCAAAGCCGATGCTGGCGCCAAATTCCTCTACCCAGCCTTCCAGAGAGGCTTCAAAACGTCCGCCCCACAGTTTATGATTTGCCATAGGAAAGTCCCTTTCTATTTGTCTTTGTGAGCCTGAACCTCCGCGTGAACCTTAGACGGAAGCCCCCATAGCTTGATAAAGCCAATTGCGGCATCCTGGTCAAAAGTATCTGCACTGGTATAGGTAGCCAGACTCTCATCGTAGAGAGAATTGTTAGACTTACGAGCTACAACTGTCACAGATCCCTTATAAAGCTTCACTTTAGCTGTGCCATTGACCACTTGCTGAGTGGACTTAAGGTAGGCAATCAAAGCTTCTGTCGCCGGATTAAACCAGAGGCCATTGTAGATAAGATTGGACAGCTCATTTTCGATAATCGGCTTGAAATGAGCCAGTTCTCTGACTAGAGTCAAATCCTCGATTTCTTTGTGGGCAGCCAAGAGAGTCACTGCACCAGGGCATTCATAGATTTCCCGAGACTTAATCCCCACTAGACGATTTTCCACATGGTCAATCCGCCCGACACCATGTTGTCCAGCTAGGTCATTCAGCTCAAGGATCAAGTCCGCCAGCTTCATCTTTTTACCATCTAAAGCAACTGGCACGCCAGCCTCAAAGTCAATATTTACATATGCTGGACTGTCTGGCGCTGCTTCTGGCGCAACCGTCAAATCATAGGCGTCTTCCGGTGCTTCATTCCAAGGGTTTTCTAAGACTCCGCACTCGTTAGCCCGGCCCCAAAGATTTTGATCGACTGAATAAGGACTGTCCAGATCTGCAGGAATTGGTACACCATTAGCTTTGGCGTAATTGATTTCTTCCTCCCGAGACCATTTCCACTCCCGAACTGGAGCAATGACTTTGAGACTGGGATCTAAGGATGCGATAGCAACTTCAAAACGGACCTGATCGTTTCCTTTTCCCGTACAGCCATGTGCAATGGTCGTCGCCCCCGTCTTGTGGGCAATTTCAACTAGCTTCTTAGAAATCAATGGTCGGCTCAGAGCGGACACCAGAGGATATTTTTGTTCATAGAAGGTGTGTCCTTGCAGAGCAACCAAGACGTAGTCTTCCGCAAACTCGTCTTTAACATCAATGACGTGAGATTCAATAGCGCCAACTTTCAGAGCCTTATCATGAATGAAATCCAAATCATTTCCCTCACCCACGTCCATGCAGACCGCGATCACATCATAATCCTTGTTCAACCAAGTAATAGCCACCGAAGTGTCCAAGCCGCCGGAATACGCTAAAATGACTTTCTCTTTAACCATGCGATTAC
>ERZ772957.514-NODE-514-length-30720-cov-9.007272_pt1 | contig 30720 bp, 21 predicted proteins | sample MGYA00580682_ERZ772957 | MGnify/ENA primary metagenome ERZ772957 (study PRJEB29015, sample SAMEA2737921) | human oral metagenome | biome: human oral; feature: human-associated habitat; material: dental | place: China | collected 2025 ...
CATGACGATGTCCGAGCAAGCTCGACATTGTTCATTTGGCTTAACGAAAACGTTCTCTTCTCGTTCCTCGAAAAGTGCGTTTTCTCGCCATGACGATGTCCGAGCAAGCTCGACATTGTTCATTTGGCTTAACGAAAACGTTCTCTTCTCGTTCCTCGAAAAGTGCGTTTTCTCGCCATGACGATGTCCGAGCAAGCTCGACATTGTTCATTTGGCTTAACGAAAACGTTCGTTTTCTGTTGATAAATTGACGAGTAAATGGTTTTACAAGCTGCTGCGACCATCGCATAATGCCCAGGTTTGCTTAACGAAAACCTCTTTTCTCTTGCTCAAAAGCAAAAAAACGATTATCTTTACAGCCGATAAGGTGGAACATGTTATGACAGTGGGCTTTCTTCGCCCCCGCATACAGGTGGGCATAACGCCTGTTACACGCCGCCAATCATTTAAAAATCTATACACGAAAACTGGTATCAGCCACCACAACAGCCCGCCAAACACGTAACTTAACAGCCGACACAACACATCATAACACTACAAAACAATACCCCAAAGACCTATGAACCCAATTTTACCCCGCGTGCAAACAGCCATGCACCACGCGCTGAGGCATCGCCTTGCAGTTGCCATTATTTTGCCGTCGCTGCTGACTATAGCCCCACCCGCTGCGCAAGCCACAACCGCCAACCTACAACGTGAGCCACGAACAGCCATGCCCGACAATGGCAAACGCCTACTTCGCGGAACCGTTACCGACGAAAACGGCGAGCCGCTGATGGGCGTTAGCGTGTCGGCCGATGGTTCAACGCCCCTCACCGTCACCGATGCCGACGGCAAGTTCAGCGTGCCCATGCCTGCCAACGCCACGCAACTAACCTTTACCTATGTGGGTATGGCCACACAAACCATCAACATTGGCCAACGTTCTAACTTCCACATCGCCATGAGTGCAGGCGAACAGGCACTTAAAGACGTTGTCGTTACGGGCTACCAAACCATTTCGCGCGAACGAACAACGGGTTCGTTCAACGTTGTTACGCCCGAAAAACTGAAAGGTAAACTGCAAACCAGCATCTTGGCACGGCTCGAAGGCATGGTGCCGGGCATGATGCAGCAGAACGGTACGCTGTACATCCGCGGCATGTCTACGCTAAACGGCGGTGCCAATGCTTACAGTCCGCTGTTCGTTGTAGACGGTTTGCCCTTCGAAGGCGACATTAACAGCATCAATCCTGCAACAATCAAGTCGATAACCGTATTGAAGGATGCGGCCGCCGCCTCTATCTACGGCGCGCGTGCTGCCAATGGCGTTGTGGTTATCAGCACCATCGATGCGAAAGGCGAGAATAAGACCACCATCAGATACGATGCCAGTGTGAAGTTTACGCCCAAACCCGACATGGACTACTTAAACCTGATGGACACGCGCGAGACGATAGACCTTCGTGAATATGGGTTCAAGTTTAACTCCATACCCTATGCCATGATACCTCCCAACTATTACCTCGACCCCGTTTCGGAATTGCTTTATAAGCATCGCGATGGGCTTATCGACGAGCAAACGTTTCAAGACGGCATGAACAAATATCGCAACCTGAACAACCGCAAACAGCTGGAAGACTTCTATACGCAGACCGGTATAGAGCACCAACACAACCTTAGCCTAAGCGGAGGAAACGACATCAACCGCTACGTGTTTACCCTTAACTATACGGGCAACCGCTTTAATGCGCGCTACAACCAGATGCAACGCTATGGGGCTACACTAAGAGACAACATCAAACTGACGAGTTGGCTTAACGCCGAGGCCGCCCTTACCATAAACTATAACAACACCAACAGCGACAGGGGAATGGGAACTTACACCGACATGTACAGAAACCAACCCTCGTACACGATGCTGAAAGACGAAAGCGGCAACCCCTTGAACGTGCCGACATACAAGTCGGAATGGGAAATGAACCGACTTATAGGCCTTGGACTTAAAGACGAACATTACAGCCCCATAACAAACAGGCGCGAAGAACGATATAACAGTAACGAGAACTATTACAGGCTGATGCTGGGACTGAACCTCAAAATCATGAAGGGGCTTAACTTCGACGTGCGTTTCCAAACCGAAAACTCGGCCGATAAAACGGTTGAGATATTCAGCGAACGTTCGTATCATGTGCGCAACATGATAAACGATGCCGCACAATACAACCCAGCCACCAAAAAACTAACGCTTAACGTGCCAGAGGGGGCGCACTATTCGGAGAGTAGGGGCGATGCCGACTCGTACACCTTGCGCGCTCAACTCAACTTCAATCGCGACTTCGGCCCGCACAGCATCACGGCTCTTGCCGGCGGAGAACGGCGTAGAACAAAGACCACTAACACCTCGATATACTACATGGGGTTCAACGAAAGCACGCTGGCTTACAAACCCATAGACCCAACAGCCCTGACAAACGTTAAAGGAACGGAGTCGCTTGCGGGCAATTTCAGTTGGTCGTTCACGGGCAACAATTGGATAAACGAGATAGAAAACCGCTATGTATCCTTCTATGCCAATGCTGCTTACGCCTTCGACAGCAAGTACAACCTCACGGCAAGCATACGTGTCGACCAGTCTAACCTTTTTGGAACCGACCCGCGTTATCAGTATCGCCCGCTTTGGTCGGTGGGTGGCGCATGGCATATCGCCAAAGAACGTTTCTTGGCGGGTAGGCTGTCGTGGCTCAACGCCCTCACCCTTAGGGCTACTTACGGCATTGGCGGAAACGTTCCACGCGGTGCCGGCCCATACGTTACGCTGAAAGCAGCTCAATACAACCCTTGGAGCAAAGACTTTATGGCTGAAATAAAGAGTCCGCCCAACTACACCCTGCGTTGGGAAAAGACCGCAACCACCAACCTAGGTCTCGATTTTGCCGTGCTCAACAATCGCCTTTCGGGAAGTATTGAGGTTTATCACAAGCATTCAACCGACCTTCTTGCCCAGCGCGATGCCGACCCCACACTGGGCTTTAAGCAACTAACACTGAATTATGGCAACATGACCAACAAAGGCATTGAGGTTTCGCTCAACAGCGTTAACCTGCAAACGCGAAACCTAAGATGGACAACGGGCCTGAATTTTGGCTATAACAAGAATATGCTCGACGATGTGGAAGACTCTAATCCCAACGTACACTCGTACACCAGCGGCTTTGCAGCCGTTAAGGGACACCCGCTTGGGGCTATATTCAGTTTTCAGTACGCGGGCCTTTCGCCCACCGATGGCACGCCGCGCTATTATGTAGAAGGCGGCAGCAAAACCGAAGCGCAAGTGAGCAACTTGTCAGACCTTGTTTATTCGGGCACGCGCCATCCCACTTATAGCGGGTCGTTTAGCACCACCATTGCTTATAAAGACTTCGAGTTGTCGTTTATGTTGATGTTCTACGGCGGCAATGTGCTGCGCACCGAGCCGGCCCCCTTCGTGTCCGAACCATCGCATCTCAACCCCAATAAAGAGATGCGTAACATCTGGAGGCAACCAGGCGACGAGCGCAACCCCGATGCCACACCTGCATTTACCGGCTATGCGCTAGACTTGGCCACGATGAAACATCCGTGGTATGCTGCCGACCGCCACGTGTTTAAGGCCGATTATGCCAAGCTTCGCCACCTGTCGCTCACCTATCGCGTACCCCAACAGCTCGTGGTTAAGTGCGGATTGTCGCAACTGTCCTTTACCCTGCAAGGGCAAAACCTGCTTAGTTGGAGTGCCAACAAATACGGTGTTGACCCCGAAGCACTGGGAACTACGGGCTACGGATGGGGCATGCGCACCATACCAACGCCTGCTACATGGGCATTCGGCCTTTCGGCAACGTTCTAAACCTGCACCCTACGCACATTAAAGGAAATGACAATTCCCACATAAAAGCAAAAGAAAGATGAAAACAACATATAACACCATCGTGTCAATGGCTTTTACCGCGCTGCTATGCGCCTGCGATTCGTTTCTCGACATCAAACCCAAAGGAGAGAGAATACCAGAAACGGCCGCCGACTACAAAACCATGATCAGCCATTATGATATACAAAAGATGGGCGAAACATATCCCATCTACCTCACCGACGATTGTTATCTGCCAGACATGGCATTCAGTACGAGTTCTCAAGGGCTTAACACCATCAAGCCAAGTCTAAAACGTCTTTACACGTTCGACAAACAAGTGTTCGGCGATGGAGAAGACGATACGTTCTGGTCCTCGTCTTATTCGCGCATCTTCACCAACAACGTGGTTATTCGCGAAGTGATGGATGCCACCGAAGGAAGTGCTGGGGAGAAGTCGGCCATACGCGGCGAAGCACTCGTTAATAGGGCCTTAGACTATCTATACCTCGTTAATGCTTACGCCAAACACTATAACGAGGCCACGGCCGATGCTGATGCTGGCGTGCCCTTGCTGCTTAATGCCGACATTTCGCAAACCAATCTTACGCGAACTAGCGTAAAAGGCGTGTATCAGCAGATACTGGCCGACCTCAATGAGGCAGAAAGTAGCCTCCCAGAAGAAATAAGCGGCAATGCTTTTCATGCCACGAAAGATGCCGCACGCGGACTGAGAGCCAGGGTTTACCTATATATGGGGAACTATGCAGAGGCCCTAAAGGCAGCAAACGAGGTGATTGCCCGACACGATACGCTGCTAGACCTTACGCGTTATGACGTGGTGAAACCCGCGGGTATGATTGGGCGTACCAACGTTCCTGACGCCGATGCCAACCCCGAAAGCATCTTTATCAAATACGCACCTTATATCTTTGGGCTGAGTTCGCAGGTGTTTCCGTCGGATAGTTTGCTGAACCTGTACGAAGATGCCGACATGCGAAAGGTGCTTTTTATGGCCGAAACGTTCCGCGGAAAGCCACTTCCGCGCCCAATATGGGTTCCGTATGTGCGGGCCAACACGGCCATTAGCACGCCCGAGCTGTTTCTCATCGCTGCCGAATGCGAAGCCCGTGTGGGTTATATGCCACACGCCTTGGCGCTGGTAAATAAATTGCGTGCCCATCGCATTAAGGATAATGGTTATGTTTCGTTGGCGGATAAGGACAGCGTGCTGAGTTTCGTACTCGAAGAACGCCGCCGAGAACTGGCTTTCAACGGCTTTTTACGGCTCATCGACCTGAAAAGACTTAACCTAGACCCACGTTTTGCCACTACGGTTAAACATGTTGGCGATACTGAAACATGGGTGCTGCCGCCAAACGATCCGAGGTACGTTCTGCCCATTCCGCAAAGGGTGATGCGCTTTAACGCCAACACCATGACCCAAAACGAAAGATAACAATATGAAACGACTTTTTTCGATTGCCCTATTGGCTGGGCTTATCGCAGTTCAATGCTTGGCTGTGGGCATCAGCGTGCAGGGATATACGGCCGACAAGCGCATTAAAAGGCTGTATCTTTTCATGGTTCAAGATGAGCGTTACGGTTATGTTCAGCCCCTCGACTCGTTCGAGGTGACGGACGGAACGTTTGCCTATCAAAACGATACGCTCACCACGCGCCTCTTCTTTCTTTCGCCCGTGTTCAATGTTAACGACATGGAGAGTTGTTTTGAACAGGGCACTTACTTGTTTTTAGCCGGCGGCAATAACCTGTTGTCGGTTTCTAGAAACGCCCGCGGAGCAATATCGGCAGACAATCCCAACGTGAAACTTAACGCGCAATACGCCCTGTTTACACATCAAAAGGACAGCGCGGGCGACAAACGTACGCTCGATTCGTTGGACCAAGTGTTCTACGCGGCGCGCAATTGCAACGACCAACGCGAGATGCAGCGCATAAAAACCTCTACCGCGCCTATCTATAACCGCGCCTACGAACAGTTGCGACAATGGTTAGACAAGGAAGTGGAGCGGCATCAAGGCTCGCCTTTCGGCCTTTACCTATATTATACGTATAGGTTGCAGCACGCCAACATCACCAATCGCACCGATTTAGACCGCGCGCGGCAGATGGTTGAGGGGGCAAACGATGAGGCAAAACAAACCTGGTACTACGCGCGAGCAACGCAAAAGCTAAATGCCTTGGAACAAACGGTGGTGGGACAAGTGGCTCCTGCCATTGTGGGGGAAGACAAGGCAGGAAAGGCTTTGAGCCTATCTCACTTTAAAGGGAAGTTTGTACTGGTAGACTTTTGGAGCTCTTCTTGCACTTGGTGCAGGAAAGAAACGCCCAACTTGCTCAGAACTTTCAATGCCTTTAAAGACCAAAACTTCACCATCTTGGGCGTTTCTACCGATTTCAGGAAGGCCGATTGGCTGAAAGCCATTAAGGAAGATGGGGCTATATGGCAACAGCTCTTGCTTAAAGGCGATGCGCGCAAGCAGGTACTGGCGGCCTATTCTATTGTAAGCATACCCCAAATTCTCCTCGTTTCGCCCGATGGAACAATCATTGCCAAAGACTTGCGGGGGAATAAAATCTACGAAGCGGTGCAAAAAGCACTAGCGAAATAGCAGTTGATACACGCCGGTATAAGGTAAAGAAGACTAGGCAGGCTAATCGTACAAGTGCGATTAGCCTGCTTTTATTATATAGGGAGGGTGGTATAGGGAGTGGGTTAGCGTACGAACGACCGACAGCTGGAGCAACAGCTGTTGCTGTTGACTATGAGCAGCATGCCCTGCAAACGCTTGCGCTGGTCGTTGCAAACGTACATGTTTTTCGTGCCATTGCCCACTTGTGCGAGTTTACGGCATATTTATTTTGTTAAGTTTTTGGTAGGAATTTTAACATGATAAGTGCCCTTTTTGCCCACCAATCGCCTACCTTGTCGCAAAAAATCGATTCTCGCGAAGGTTTGTTTTGATGTAAAATGGGGTTAGCATGTGCTTGTAGTAAAATGAATATTTATTTGAAAGGGCTGCCATTTACACCCGTTTTGGGGCTATTTGGTGCTAAACGGAGTGCGTTTTGGCGCTAAATGGAGTGTGTTTTGGTGCTAAATGCACTGCGTTTTGGTGCTAAATACGGTGCGTTTTGGTGCAAAACGCAAGGCATTTTGGTGCTAAATGCAGTGTGATTTGCTGCTAAATGCAAGACGGAAAGCATAAATATCCACAGCTTTTGTATAAACAAAACCTTTAAGAGCTATGAAATACATGGCTAGAAAGGGCAAAATGGCCATTAAAAAGTGGGTTTTTAGGGGCTAAAAGCAGGTAATTGGGGTTGAAAAAATACGAGTTGGCAACCAAACTAGAAAGGCAAAATGGTGCAAAATGCAGGTTACGTTCTTAAAAACAGACAAAGCAAAAGGCATGAAAGACCCAAAATAGTAGTTATTTACCTACTTTTTCACCTATATTTTCGCTAGAACGGAGTGAAAATAAGAGCGATATTGTAAAATAAAATTTAAGTTTTTAAGTTGGTGAGTTTTTGAGTTGACAAGCTAACAAGTTGACACGGCTAGTGGGCGCAGCCTGTTTTCACCTTAGCCAGTTGACAAGTTGACAAGTTAACGAGTTGATGAGCTGGTCAGCTTGTGAGTTTATGAGTTGATAAATTTGTGGGTTGATGAGTTTGTGAGTTGATAAGTTTGCGAGTTGATGAGTTTGCGAGTTGATGAGTTTGGGAGTTGATGCGGTTGGGAGTTGATGCGGTTGGGAGTTTGTCGGGGTTCGTTAGTGTATTAGGCAGTGAGTTGATTTGTCTTGCACTTCGTATTGAGAGGAGTGTTTGCTTGTGTAGGCATCGCAAAGACAACAAACTCCTCTCAAATTACAGAAATATTAAAAGTCAAGACAACTTCGATGTGTGGGCAAATGGCCAAACAGGCTGCTACTTATTACTCGGCGGAACAAATTTCGTGACCTTCCGCAGTTTGCGTCTTCTTTTCGTGTTTTTCTGTCCCTGTTTATCCGAAGTGGTGTCGGGAGAAATCATTCCAGACACATCTTCGTACACAGAATCGGGTTCTGAACAGGTTGTTCTCTCTTTCGGGATAACCAATCCTGTTGTTATTTGGTTTTCGCTTGCTTGTACGCTGTCCTGCGTTTCTTGCAAAGCCTTCGGGGTGTTGCCTTGTTTACACCCCGTTACTAAGGTCATTCCCAAGGCCACACCCATAACCGTTACCGCCTTTCCTGCCTTTCGCAGCAGGTTAAGTTGATGTTCCAAGTAGCGCACTTCGGCCTCGCATGCGGGGCAAGTGCCATTGCAATTGCCCTCAAAGTGGCATTCTTTCGGGGCGTACACAATGCCGTTGGTGTCGGCCACGCGCTTTCTCACTTGCTTTAAGGCCGCGCAAATGTTTTTTCCGTTTGGTTTCATAGGGGTATATGTTTAAGTTTTTAGTTCTTTTACGTCCCTTGAAAAGCGCGTTTTCTCGCCATGACAATGCCTGAGCAAGCTCGGCATTGTTCATTTGGCTTAACGAAAACGTTGATGTTATGTGCTACACCTAATGATCTGCAAAACTGCCACCTGCCTACTTTAACACAAAGGGAACGCCAATCACCACAAGCGAACGAACACGCTTACCTTCCATTCGCGCGGGCCTCCAACGGGGCATCTTCTTCAGCACACGTATGGCTTCGGCATCGTAAAGAGAGTCTACCGACTGGATAACACGCATGGCCGAGAGTCTGCCATTGCGTTCAACCACACACGCCACCTTAACTAAGAACTGCCCACAAGCGGCAGACATGGTGGGCGTAAGGCGGATATTGTTTTCAATAAACTGCCGCATGGCCACGTCGCCTTTCTTGTATCGGGGGCTGATTTCGGGATTTAGATAAACATGGTTGCGGTTACGAGCAATGCGTTGGATACTGGGTATGCCGCCTGCATAGCAGGCAATCTTCTTCGCGGGAGTTGAAGTTACCGACACTTCGGGCAGTGCGAATCCGCTAGAATCGGCCATATACACAGCCGTTGTGTCGGCTTGTGCCGCACCTTTCTTCACCACACGCCCGTTGTTTCCACGCACATAATGGTGCTTTGCGTGGGGTTTTGCCCCTTCATCGGTGGCCGATATGGGGGCGTTGGCATGCGGCTGTGGGCAGGGTTGGCTTGTTGGGGAGGTTTCGTTGGCTGCTGTCGGCTTGTCCGCAGCGGAAGGTGGCGTGCCCGGAGAGGAGTTGCAACCAGCAACCATCGTCAGTCCGAGAGCCAAACCTGCCACCTTAACGGCCTTACCTGCCAAACGTAGCCTACCCAATTGGCTTTCTATATACTGCACTTCGGCCTCGCAAGCCGGGCAAGTGCCGCTGCAATCGCCATCGAAACGGCAAGGTGCAGGGGTGTAGTGGATGCCGTTGGCATCGGCCACTTGCTTTCTCACCTGCTTTAAGGCCGCACAAATGTTCTTTCCGTTCGACTTCATACGCATTTGTTTTTATTGTGTCTGGTTGCTTCTCCGTAACAACTTAGGCTCGCCCTTAACGCCTTTTGCGCCCTTTCTTCTTATTTTTCTGGGGTGTTTTCTGGGCTTTATCTTTCTTCTTCGGCTTGGCTGGCGCAATCTTACCCAGCGGGAAAGGGTCGTAAGGATCAACTTTCGACGAGTCCACAGAGTCGTCTTCGGCAATTTCTCCCATCGGTATGGGGTCTTCTTCCGAATGTCCTGTGTCCTTTATCAACGAGGTATCCGTGCGCGATGCCGTGGATGTGGGGTTCGTATTGTTGCCTGTTTCCACGCGGTTTGTTTGGCCTGTGCCTTGCGGAGAGGTAGAAGGAGCGTTTGCACTGCTTGTCTTACACCCCGCAACCATCGTCATTCCCACGGCCACGCCCATAACCGTTGCTGCCCTTCCAGCCTTTCGCAGCAGGCTAAGCTGATGCTCCAAGTATCGCACTTCGGCCTCACATGCTGGGCAAGTGCCGTTGCAGTCGCCCTCAAAGTGGCATTCTTTGGGGGCATATACAATGCCGTTGGTATCGGCCACGCGCTTTCTCACCTGCTTTAAGGCCGCGCAAATGTTCTTTCCGTTTGGTTTCATGGGGTTTCCTTTCTCTGTTTAATATTATCTAATGTACGACGACGCCGTTTATAGAGAGGCTATATCCTATTGCAACTTAAACACCGTTTTAAACCAGACGGCCGTCTTTTGTAAAGCCACGACCTAATGGAAAAACAGACAAGCGTTGCTGGCTACCAACTGGCAATCTGCTTAATCAGCACGTCCACGCTCTTTTGATAACTCTTGGGATAGATTAAAGCCAGCACTTCCAAATGCGTAACCATACCTCCCTCCGTGGGCTTACACTTCGCATAGAATATGCGCCCATCGTTGGTAAAGCCCGAAAACACGCCTTTGCCCCTAGGATAATAAGTGATTTTCTTCATCTTAACCTTGTTGATAAGCTGCTGCCCTTCGTTTGGGAAGTTATCGTCTACCACCGCCCATGCACCAAGCGAGCAGTATCCCAGCATCACCTTGCGCCAACTATATGTGTTATAAAGGGTGGGAATGTCGTCGTCGAACACTTCGCGAGCGACAAAAAAGCTGGGATAAGTAAAGCCCAAGCCTGATTTTTTCCACTTCGCCTTGTCCATTTTCGCAGCAAATTGAGCCTCGTCCGAGCCTTTTGCCTGTTGCGCCGAGGCCGAAAAAGAGCCTGCAACGAAAAACATTACGAAGAACAAGGCTAGTTTTAACAGGCCTTGCCCCACCCTTTTTTTCGTCATTTCATTCTCATTGGCTGCCTTTGTGCAGCTTGTTAAGCGTATAATCTGTTTCATTGTATATAAGTTTGATAAGTAAAGGCATGTTTAAAAACTGCCTAAAAGGCTTATTCGCCCCCACTATTTGCAAAGTTACATTTTTTATTTTACATACCTAATAAACGTATCAGATTTGTTTTCGTAATAGCATAAAAAGGAGAATTTAGTTCTGTTTGCGAGCCGTAAGTGTCCAATCCTATGCCCCATTTTCAACTTCCAAACACGCCCTTAGCCATTCATTCGCACGCATGGGGTTGCGGCAATAGGCATCAAAGCCCACAAACTTACACCCAAAGCCAAGCCATTGCTACTCAACACGAAGACGAACAAACGCCCATTTGCGCAATCGGTTGCGCAAAAAGACCGTAATTTATTGCGCAATTGGCACATTATCTTACGCAAATTATTACGAACTTAGCCCTCAGACAATCAATACTAAAAACTTATGAAAAAGCTCTTTACACTTTTAACAGCCTTGTTGCTAACGGTTTGCACCAAGGCTTTGGCCCAAGGATGGCCACAAAACTACGCCGGCGTGATGCTCCAAGGATTTTATTGGGACAGCTACGACGACACCCGCTGGACCACATTAGAGGCTCAGGCCACCGAGTTGTCGGCCGCCTTTAACCAAATATGGGTGCCACAATCGGGCTATTGCAACACCACCCACATGCAAATGGGCTACCTTCCCATTTGGTGGTTCAACCATTTAAGCGCTTTCGGCACCGAGGCAGAACTGCGCAAAATGATTAAAACCTTTAAAAGTAAGGGAACGGGAATAATAGAAGACGTGGTGATTAACCACCGAGCAGGCAACACCAACTGGTGCGACTTCCCCACAGAGAAATGGAATGGCAAAACCATGACGTGGACTTTGGCCGACATCTGCGCCAACGACGACGGTGGGAACACAAAGGCAAACGGCTATAACGTAACGGGTGCGGCCGACACGGGCGACGATTTCGGGGGCGGTCGCGACCTAGACCACACCCGACAGAACGTTCGCGACAACATCAAGACCTATCTTTCGTTCCTACTTACCGACTTAGGGTACGACGGTTTCAGGTATGATATGGTGAAAGGCTATGCCGCACACTACATAGGCGAGTACAATACGTCTGCCAATCCCAAGTTCTCGGTGGGCGAATATTGGGATGGCGATGTACAAAAGGTAAAAGGATGGATTGACGGAACGCGCGCAAACGGCTCCATACAAAGCGCCGCCTTCGACTTCCCCATGAAGTATGCCATCAACGATGCCTTTGGACAAGGCCGTTGGGGCAGGCTTGCAGATGCTACACTTGCCGCCGACCAAGCTTATAGTCGTTACGCCGTTACCTTTGTAGACAACCACGACACGGGCCGCCCCAAAGAAAACGGCGGTGCCCAACTATATGCCAACGTATTGGCGGCCAACGCTTACATACTTACCATGCCAGGTACGCCATGCGTATTTCTGCGCCACTGGAAGATGTACAAGCAGTCGCTGAAACGCCTTATTGCCACACGCAAGGCCGTGGGACTGACCAACCAAAGCCAGATTGTTAAGGCCGAGGCCTCTGCAAATGGGTTCACGCTATGCACACAAGGCACTAAGGGTAAGGCCTTGTTGCTGCTGGGCGATGTGAACAACGCTCAAACAGCAGGCTACCAACTGGCCGTAGAAGGCCCTAAATATAAGCTATACGTAAGCGATGGCGTAGACCTCACCGCCGTAAAAGCCATCAAGGGCGAAGATGCAGGCTTTAACGCACCCGATTTCTGCAAGGTTAAGAAAGGCGAAAGATGTGCTTTCTTTGAGGCTCCGGCCAACTGGAACAACACAATAACTTGCTGGCAATGGGACAAAGGCTATAATTACACGGGTGGGAACTGGCCTGGTGCTGCCTGTACAAAGGTTGGAACCACAGCAAATGGCACGCACGTGTGGAAGTGGAGCTGGAATAACAACAAGCAAGCAAGCCCATCTGGTAACGAAGGAATTATTTTCAGCAACAACGGCTCGCCCCAAACGGCCGACTTGCCTTTTGAAAATGGCGGCTATTACACGGCTGAGGGTCTACTAGGTGTTGTGAAACCCGTAACAACAGGCATCACATCGCCCTTTCAAAGCACGCCATCAGCCAAGAGCCTGCCCGTATATACGATAGACGGAAAGGCATTGGGGCACACCATCGACATTGATACCGCCCTGAAAACGCTACCCAAAGGAATGTATATCATCGGTAAAAAGAAGTATGCGGTGAAGTAAACTGGCGCAAGTCACCCCATAATAGGCCTCATCTCCCCAGTCTTTCGTCAAAGGAGAGAAGGCGAGTGTCAACAAAGACACCTTGTTTATAAGCAACTATAGGAGTGAAACGAAGTTTGTTCGCGTGAAATAAGCAAAGGCATTGCCTGCATATTTTGTCGTTCAAAGGCCTTTGTAGGGCTGCTACAAACAAATTGTAGTGGCCCTACAACCCTTTTGTAGTGCCATTACAAGCCATCGGTAGCCGTACTGCAAGAGGCTTGTAGTGAAACGGTAAGCAAGACTGGAAAAGCCTGCAAAGGCCATGTCTAGACACGAGGCGAAATGGTTTTATTGCCTTCGCGACTTGTTGCGGCTGGCGTCTATTCGCAAAAAGATAAAGAGTAAAAGCGTGAATCCCCACAAGCTGGAACCGCCATAACTAAAAAACGGTAAGGGGATGCCGATAACGGGAGTAAGGCCCAAGACCATACCCACATTGATGAAAAGGTGGAAAAGAAACACACTCAACACACAATAACCATATATGCGACCGAACTTAAATGGTTGCCGTTCGGCCAACTTGATGAGCCGTAATATCAATGCAAGGAAAAGCAACAGCACGGCAGCCGAACCCACAAAGCCCTCTTCTTCGCCTACGGTGCAGAAAATAAAGTCGGTATCTTGCTCGGGAACGAACTTCAATTTGGTTTGCGTTCCATTTAGAAAGCCCTTCCCTTTAAGTCCACCCGACCCAATAGCTATTTCGCTTTGGTGCACGTTATAGCCAGCACCGGCAAGGTCTTCTTCCAGTCCCAGCAACACGTTGATGCGCACCCGTTGGTGAGGTTCCATCACTTCGTTAAGCACATAGTCTACCGAATAGAAGAACATCACCGAGCCTACGGCAAAGAGTGCCACGTAAAAATAGTTGCGAATACGCGCGCTGAGCCAACGAAAAATCAGCCAACACACCAAGGCTGCCGTTAAAACAAGCTGTACGATGGTTACATCGAAAGCCACAACGTACTTAGACACCAGCAGGCAGACACCCGTGAAGAGCATTCCGAGCGCAACAAGGCGCGTTGTTCGACCGCGATCGTCGGTGTAACTGCGCACCATACCAGCCGTAAACAGCTGAACAAGGAGCAAAACGATGAAACGTCCGAGCGACGTTGGCGTTTCCCACAGCATCACTTCTTCAAACCTAACGCCCACAACGAAGTATATCACCATCGCCACACCCGTGAAAAGGAAGCTGCCCGACATGCCTTCGCGATAGAACATGAGGAAGAACGAGACGTAAACCAAGGCCGAACCCGTTTCTTTTTGCGCCACAATGAAAATCATGGGCAATATAACCACAAGGCAGGCAGAGGCAAAATGTCTCCAATTGTTCAGGGTAAAGCCGTAAGTACTCATCAGTTTGGCCACGGCCAAGGCTGTGGCAAACTTGGCAAACTCGGCAGGTTGCAGGCGCAAGGGGCCCAAAACGAGCCACGAACGCGAACCCTTAATCTCGTGCGGATTAAAGATTGTGGCGAAGAGTAGCAGCAACATGCCGCCGTAAATAACGAACGCGAAGGTGTCGTAAAAGTGGTCGTCGAGGGTGAGTAGCACAAAGCCAAGGCAGATGGACGTGCCAATCCACACGATTTGCATACCCGAACGCGTGTCGAGACTAAATATATCGGTGTCGCCGTAGGTGTAGCTGGCACCGCAAACGCTCACCCAACCAAAGGTTAGGAGCGCGAGGTAGATGCCAATCGTCCACCAATCTAACGACCCAAGCATGCTGGGTTGCCTATCTGTTGCTCTTGCCATACGCTATCCTTCTGCTTTGGTAAACACTTGCCTGCGCCTCAGACATGGGCGAAAGCTTTCCGTTGATGTACTGTTCCATCATCAGCGAGCCGATGGGCACGCCGTAAGTGGCGCCAAATCCGCCGTTTTCAACGTACACGGCAATGGCTATCTTGGGGTTGTCCATAGGCGCAAAGCCCATGAAAACGGAGTGGTCTTGACCGCGGTTTTGCGCCGTACCCGTTTTACCGCACACCAAATAGTCGGCTCTGTTGGCCGCATGGCATGTGCCGCCTACCACAGATGCGCGCATGCCTTGCACCACATATTCGTAAGCTTTGCGGCTGGCCTTGGTGTAATGCTTGCGTCGATAAAGCGTGTCCAGCTGTTCGCCCTGCACTTTACGCACCACATGAGGCACATAATAATAGCCGCGGTTGGCTATTGTTGCGCTAAGATTGGCTATTTGTAGGGGCGTTAGGTTCACCTCGCCCTGCCCGATGGAAATGGAGATGACGGTAAGTCCGTTCCACGAACCCTTGTATGCCTTGTCGTAAAAGGCGGCGTTGGGTATCAGTCCGCGCTTTTCGCCGGGCAAATCCACGCCAAGCTTATAGCCAAAGCCCATGCTTACCATGTAATCGCGCCATGTGTTCATAGCCTCTTGCACGTTGCGGTAGCGTCGGCGGTTGCCAATCATGTGGAATAAGCCCCAGCAAAAGTAGCTGTTGCACGAGGTACAAAGGGCCTGAACAAGGTTGGTGGGGGCGGCATGTGGGTGACATCCCACGTGCAAACCGCGGTAATTAAAGCCACGGGCGCAAGGATAGAGGGTGTGTTCGTCGATAATTCCCTCGGTCATGTAGGTCAGTCCTTGCGTGGTTTTGAATGTAGAACCAGGCGGATATTGCCCCATGATGGCACGATTGAGCAAGGGTTTCCACACGTTTCGCGAAAGAGCGAGGTGGTTTTTGCCCCTTTGTCGGCCCACCATGATGCGCGGGTCGTAGGTTGGCGACGACACCATGCAGAGCACTTCGCCCGTAGCGGGTTCGATAGCCACGATGCTGCCAATCTTTCCTTCGAGCAAACGCTCGCCAAGTTCTTGCAGCTTGATGTCAATTCCCAACGTCAGGTTCTTGCCGGCCACAGGTCGACGGTCGAACTTTCCATTCTGATAGTTTCCCTGAACACGCCCGTGGGCGTCGCGCAGAAGTATCTGTACGCCCTTTTCGCCACGAAGTTGTTCTTCATAGCTACGTTCTATGCCCAGTTTGCCGATGTAATCGCCCGGCTGATAATAGTCGGAGTTCTCCACATCGCTTTTCGAAACCTCGGCCACGTCGCCCAAAACGTGTGCGGCGTAGGGGTATTGGTATTGTCGGATGCTTCGTTTCTGAACGTAGAAACCTGGAAAACGGAATATCTTTTCTTGGAAAACGCTGAACTCTTTATCCGAAAGCTGACTCATAAACACCTGTTCGGTAAAGCGCGAATAGCCTGGATTTTTGTTGCGGTCCTTGATATCGTTCATGCGCTTGATGAAATATTCCTTGGTAATGCCCAAGGCATTGCAAAATTCCATCGTGTCTAGCCGTCCCTTTTCTTCGTTCATCACCACCATGATGTCGTATGCGGGTTGGTTATAAACAAGCAAACGCCCGTGCCTATCGGTGATGGCACCACGCGAAGGGTACTCAATCTTTTTGAGGAAAGCGTTACTGTCGGCGTTTTTCTTGTAGTCGTCGCTGAGCAATTGCAGCGTGAAAAGGCGGATAAGGTAGACCGTTACAATGAATATAGCCACCCCACCGATAACCAACCGCCTTTTGTCGAGTTCGAAATCTTTCACGCCCAGTTCCCCCTTATCTACTTCTAAGGTTGTCTAGCACCATCACCAACACCAAGGTAAGCAACGTGCTGCCGCCCACACAAAACAGCCATTGCATCCAATTAAAGAACGAGAAGGCCTCCAAAGAAAAGAAAACCAAGCAATAAGTGAAGACGATGATGAAGGCAAAGAACAGGTATCGCCCAAAGCCCAGCACCTTCATCGAGGGCACAAGGTCTTCGGCGCTTTCCCTTTGTAAGAAAAGTTCCAAGAGATAAGGCCGCAACAAGGCCACAAGCGTAAGCGAGGCGGCTGCCACGCCGGGCGTATTAGAAAACATGTCTACGCCTAAGCCCATGGCGAATGCCCAAGCAAGCATACCCCACTTGGGGTAATTGCGCGGAAAGAGCAACACCATATATATATATAGCAAAGGGGTGGCGCTGTCGAAGAGGTGCACTTGGTTTAGCACCAGCACCTGCACCAACAGGAATACTAGGAACGTTCCTAATGTTTTCAATACGCCTACGGTCATGTCTGTTTTCTTTCTCTCTTCTTTATCGGCCTTTCGGCCTTGTTTTCTGTTTGTTTTCCGAAAGTGGGGGAAGTTGGCACTTATAACTCCGTTGCAAGCAGCGGTCGACTTGTTTTGGCCATAAGATGAAGGTGTCGCCTATTCGCGTTTCACTTTAAGCGAGTCTTGCACGGCGCGCATCATCTCCAACCTTTCTTCCATACCGGCATTGTCTATCACGCATACGTCGCGCAACTTGCCGAAATCGGTCGACAGCCTTACCTGCAATCGGTAAGACAAGCCATTGGGCGAATTAAACACATGAAGTATTTTGCCAACAAGCACACCTGGCGGAAAGATAGACGAATAACCGCTGGTAACTACGTCTAGCCCCAGCTTAAATCGCGCATGTCGCGGCACGTCGTCTACGTATGCAATGCCTGGGTCGCCCCCGTTCCAATGCAAATAGCCGAAATAGCCCCGGTCCTTAATCATACAACTGACGTTAGAATGCGAGTTAAGCAGGGGTATCACCACCGAATAGTTGCGCGAAACAAGGTAGACCACGCCTACAACGCCCGTTCCACAGGCCACGCCCATGTCTTTCTTAATGCCATGAGCCCAGCCTTTGTCGATGGTGATAAAGTTGTCATTCCTGTCTAACGAGTTACTCACCACCCTTGCGGGGTAAAGTTTGAAACCACTCAGCGCCATTTTCTGTGTCTGCACCACGTCAAGGCTGTCGTGCTTGGCTCTCGTTAGCATTTCTTGCATGGCCGACACCTGCTGTTCAAGCTCCAAGTTGCGTTGTGTAAGCTCCTTGTTAACCTGCGTAAGCGAGAAGAATGTCTCTACCCACGAGTTGGCCTCATACACTTTCCCAGCCACTTCGTTGGCCGACGAAAACCACACGCTGCCCTGATAGCTGTTGTATTGGAACAGCAACACCACGCTTGTCACCTCAAGAGCGAGGAAAACAAACCAGTGGTTGTAACGCGCTATGAATGCAAAGAGGTTGCGCATGCCCCTATCTCATGAGGAAAGAGAACCGCTCAACGTTCTTCAAAGCGATGCCGGCACCCTTTGCCACGCTGTGCAATGGGTCTTCGGCGATGTGGAATGGGATGCTAATCTTCTCTTGCAAACGGCGATCTAGTCCGCGCAGCAAGGCGCCACCACCTGTAAGATAGATGCCGTTCTTCACGATGTCGGCGTACAATTCGGGCGGAGTGTTCTCCAAAGCCGACAGTACGGCGTTCTCTATCTTGGCGATGGTCTTGTCCAAGCAGTGTGCAATTTCTTGATAGCACACGGGCACTTCCATCGGCAGTGCCGTTATTCGGTTTGGTCCGTGCACCACATAGTCTTCGGGAGCCTCCTCTCCTAAGTCGGTCAGGGCCGACCCCACGTGTATCTTGATGCGCTCGGCCATACGCTCACTCACTTTAACGTTGTGCTGACGGCTCATGTACTCTTGTATCTCTGCCGTAAGGTCGTCGCCGGCCACGCGTATAGAGTTGTTCGAGACGATACCTCCCAGCGAGATGACGGCAATCTCGGTAGAGCCACCTCCGATGTCAACAATCATGTTGCCTTCGGGTGCCTCAACGTCGATGCCTATGCCGATGGCAGCCGCCATAGGTTCGAAGATAAGGTACACGTCGCGGCCGTCGGCATGTTCTGCCGAGTCGCGCACGGCACGCAACTCCACTTCGGTACTTCCCGAGGGGACACCAATGACCATTCTTAACGAAGGCGAGAACAAGCGGCTGCCCGTATGAACCATCTTTATCAGTCCGCGCATCATCTGCTCGCAAGCAGTAAAGTCGGCGATAACGCCATCGCGCAACGGCCTTACGGTGCGTATGTTCTCGTGCGTTTTCTCATACATCAGCTTCGCACGTTCGCCAACGGCAATCATTTTGTCCGTTCGGCGGTCGAGCGCAACGACCGAAGGCTCGTCTACCACAATCTTGTCATCACTGATAATGATGGTATTGGCCGTTCCAAGGTCCATCGCAATCTCTTGCATGAAAGAAAAAAATCCCATGTCTTCTTTGTTTTTCGATTGTTGAACAGGCTCAACAAACAGACGCTCCCCATGCCAAGCCGCCCGTCATGATTGGCCTTGCCCAGCGTTTTGTCGTCTTGCGTGTTGTCTGTCCGTTATTTATTAACTTTTATTTCTCGTTTTTATCGCGTCCGAACCGCCTGTGTTTTGGTTCGTCTGTGCGAAGATTTGTACTTCTTGTTTGCCTTTGCCGAACGTGCTGTACCTCTCATGCCCGGCCATTGCTTGCGTTGGTTTTGCAAGCAGTTTGCTTGTTGGTTATGTTGCCACAGGGCGTGCCGCCACGCTTTCGGTTAGGCGTTGTTTGCCTCAAACCATGCGTGTATGGCCGTGTCGTAGTGGCTGCTCACGCCGAATGCGCGTGTGGCGAACGCCTTACGCTGTGCCAAAGTGGTGTTGGCGCCGCTGGCTTTCAGTATGTCGAGCAGCATGCCATATTCGCTTTTGCTCGGCACAATCACCACGTCGTTGAAGTTTTTTGCGCCAGCCCTGATGAGCGAGATACCTCCGATGTCTATTTTCTCAATGATGTCGGACTGATTTGCCCCGCTGGCCACGGTTTCTTCAAAGGGGTATAGGTCTACGATAACCAAGTCGATGGGGCTTATTTCGTATTGTTCCATCTGCGCTTTGTCGGCATCGTTGTCGCGACGAGCAAGGATTCCGCCGAACACTTTGGGGTGAAGTGTCTTCACTCTGCCGCCCAATATCGAGGGATAAGCGGTTACATCTTCCACCGCACCGCATTCGTAGCCCAGCTCTTCGATAAACTGGCGTGTGCCTCCAGTAGACAGAAACTTTACACCTTCATCGTTTAATTTGGCAAGCAACTCGTTCAAGCCGTCCTTATGGAATACGGACACGAGTGCTGTCCTAATCTTTTTTGTCTCAGTCATAAACCTATTTGAGTTGTGATATTTGAGTTGCAAAGTTACGAAAAACATCGAAGAGTAGACCAATCGTTTGCCTAAAAAACACATTATATATATTAAAAAAGATAAGTTTCTTAGTTTTTGAGTTTCTAAGCGTGCGTTTTTTATCATAAACAAGCCGCCTAACAGAGAAAGGTGAAAAGGTGAAAAGGTGAAAGGGTGAAAAGATGGCTGCGCCTACAAACTTGTCAACTCGCTAACTTGTCAACCCGTTAACTCGTGAACTCGTGAACTTGTTAATTGAAAAGATGGCTGCGCCTACCGATGAACGAACAAAACTAGTTGGGCCAGTACAACTAGAAAGCTAGTAAACCTAGAACAACTAGTAAACCTAGGACAACTAGTAAACCCAGGACAGCTAGTAAACCCAAGACAACTAGTAAACCTAGAACAACTAGTAAACCTAGAACAACTAGCAAACCCAGAAAAACCAGTAAATCAAGAAAGGCCAGCCCCGCAAGCTTACCAAGCCAAATGCCTATTGGCTTGCCAACTTGCCAACTCGCAGACTCGCACTTTGTCCACTTTTCAGCAAATAATTTAACACTAAAAGCACCCATTTTATCCACCAACCGCCACCCACGTTGCAAAAAATCGATTCTCGCGGAGGTTTATTTCGATGCTAAAAGGGGTTGGATTGCGAATGCTGCAAAATGAATTATTATTCCAAAAGAACCGACATTTGCCCCCATTTTGGGCCATTTACGGCAAAAGGTAGTGCGTTTTGGTGCTAAATGCAGTGCAATATGCCGCTAAACGCAGTGCGTTTTGGTGCAAAATGCAAGGTAAAATGGTGCAAAATGCAGTGCGTTTTGGTGCTAAATGCAAGGTAAAATGGTGCAAAACGCAGTGTAAAATGCGGCTAAATGCTAGGCGAAAAGCATAAATATCCGCTGTAATGGTATAAATAAAACCTTCTCAAACCATGAAAAGCAGGGCCGGAAAGGGCGAAATAGTCGTCAAAAAGTAGGGTTTTAGGGGTAAAAAGAGGGTTATTGGGCTCGGAAAATTGTGAGTTGGCGACCAAAATAGAAAGGCAAAATGGTGCAAAATGCAGGTTCTATTCTTGAAAATAGACAAAGCAAAAGGTGTAAAAGGTTAGAAATGGTGGCTATTTACCTACTTTTTAGCCCAAATTTTCGCTAGAACGGAGTGAAATTTAGTGCGGAGTTGTAAAATAAAAAATAACAATTTAAGTTTTTGAGCTTTCTTGATTCCGCAACTGTTCCAATCCGTTCATCACATAAAAAACACCACTATAAGAGACGATGTTCTCATATTTTATTGCTATCTTTGTGATGCTACGTAGAAATTTACGATATTTTCGTACCATACAGTTAGTGAAAATTCTACTGATAGCAAATGTCCGAGGAACTTATTGTTCATCAAAGGCTTATAAAATGTATTAACAATAAATTACGTATTTAGTTGCGGAATTAAGGATGAAAAGAAAAAATATATACATATTATATTCTCTCTCCTTTTTATTTTTCATGCCAATAAGTATATATGCACAAAATAAAGTAGAAGAGAATTATTTGCTGAAAAAAGGCTATGAATTGAACATTACAAACCAAAAAGGAGATTCCTTATTGTATTTCTTTTTGAAGAATGGTAATTCTATGAAGAATATCATCACCGAAAATCAGATATACATGAATGACACTGTTTTGTGGAGAAAATATAATTCCCGTTATGAGGGGATAGATTTTACAAATTATTTCTGCATAACCTATTTCATAGCAAATAGTATACAGGGGATAGAGTTGTACAACAAAAAAACAGGCATTGATTTTTTTCATGGGAAATGTCTTATCTTATGTGGAGAAAATATGCAAAATAGAATTGCTTACCATATGAAAGAGGAGCTATTATTATGTCTACAGATTAATAATAATCAGGATGATGGGACTATTTTATTAATAGATTTAAAGAGCTCTCATATACACAAGATAAACATCCATCAATTGGCAAGTAATATGCAAGATACATATTTTTGGCACAGTGTATATATTAAAAATGCCAATTCTCGATACGTTATAATAACGTATAACAATGGTTTTTCTAAATCAACTTCATTGAAACTCAAGCGTATAAAATCTCTCCAAAATAATCTTATTCTAGATTGTAAGGATTATGATGGGGAGTTAAAAGAAAATCGCGTTAACCAATAAACCCAAAGGAGTCTATTGTCTTTGTGCTGTAAAGCCAAGATAAACACTCTGCTCATGCACAAGGTTCTGGAAGAAGATACGATAAAATCCAAAATTCTACCCCAATTGTCTGCGAAAAAACGTAGTTATGTATCAAAAAGTGACTAGGCGGAAGTTATTCAATGTATTATCCATAAGCTGAAAACGGCCTGTCAATGACAGATTACTTCTGCGTTCCCATTTTGCTGTCTCCGTTGACCGTGAGCAGCATGACTTGCAACCGCTCGCGCTGGCAGTAGTAAGCGTATGTGGTTAACTCGTCAACTGGTTAATTCGTCAACTGGTTAACCGGTAAACTCGTCAACTGATACACTTCTGGCACACAGTCGTTTATTTCTATCGGGATGGTTTCAACGTGTGCATCGTTTGCTGTAAGTACGATTTTAACCACGCAGGCACGGGTGTTGATGGGTTTGGTTTGGTCGAAAATAAAGTTGCCGATGCTGTAATAAATGGGGCAACCCTTATATTGTTCGATGGATTGTAGCGTGTGGGTGTGGTGGCAAACAAGGATGTTTGCACCTGCGTTTATCAGTAGGCGCGCTTGCCTACGCTGCTGAGCAGTGGGCGTTAACTGGTGTTCGATGCCCCAATGCAGGCTTACAACGATGTAGGCGTTAGGCTTGTTATGTCGTAGATGCTTGATGCGAGCCACCAGTGTGTCTAGTGGTTCTTGACTAACGCAGGGCTTGGCAGGCAGATAAGCGTAGTTTTCGAGTGGCAATCGCAATGAGGCGAAGATGTAAACGGGGCGTGGATGGGTGGCCAGCAGCAGAGGTTGGGCGGCCTCGGCCATGTTACGACCTGCCCCGAAGTGGGTGATACCCGTCTGTTCGATGTTCTTGCGCGTGTCTAACAGAGCCTCGCGCCCTTGGTCAATGCTGTGGTTGTTGGCCAAGTTGAGGTGGGTGAAACCATGTTTGGCTAGCATGGTGAGCCATTCGGGTTCGCCTCTGAACACGAAACGCTTAAAAACGGGTTGGTTAATTTTGGTTGCCGGGCATTCTAGATTGCCCACAACGAAATGCGATTGGTTGAAGATTTGTTGTAGTTTTGGCCCCACGAAATTGCTTAAGCCTAAGTGTTCGATGCGCTTGCGCACGCCGCGGTCGAGCAATACATCGCCTGTAAACACCACGGATAGCGTGTCGGCCTGCTGCGCCCATATACTTTCCGTGCACACAAAGGTAAGGCATAAGGCAAGAACCACGCCGCGACAATAAGCCGCGGCGTGTGCAAAGAATGCGCACCCCATAACATGGAGGGATGTATGGGGCGCGTTTCTTGGGTGTTTAACGGGTTTTGTGGTCATGTATTGTGTTGGGAAGTTTGTGGGTTTATGAGTTTATGAGTTTGTAAGTTTATGAGTTGGGTAAGTTTATGAGTTGTGTGAGTTTATGAGTTGACGAGTAAAAGAATGTGCCATAGCGCAGGTAGGCATTTGGCTTTATCGCTTACCGCTTACTCTTTGCTTCTTACTTCTTACTACATACTCCTTACTACATACTCCTTACTACATACTCTTTACTCCTTACTACATACTTCTTACTCCTTACTACATACTCCTTTAACTCCTCACTTTAACTCCTCACCTTAACATCCCGAACTATAAAACACTTCTTCATTATCTTTCGGCAGATTGTCTAGCGGAACAGTTATTTCGTCCATCCATTTAGGCACGCCCAGATAAGGTTTGGCTTTGAGTTTCTCTTGCCATTCCTCATCGGTGAGCCGCTGTTGGTCGGTAGACTGTTTTAGTTCGCGGTAAGACAGCACAGCGCCGCGCATCAAATAGAGCTCGTTGCCAATGGACACAGCCACGTAGATGGTATAGGCAGGCCCTGTTCCCTCGTATAGAATGGAGTGGTTAGGGTTGTTCGGTGCGTTGGCGGTATATACGTCGGCAATTACAGCCACACTCTTGTCGGCACCTTCCACGTTGTCCCAGCCGTCAAGATATTGGTCGTCTTGTCTAACAAGGTCAAGCGAAATGTTTTCTATCGTAGAGCCTATGATTTCGATGGCGTTATATTCCTCGTCGGTGAGGATGGGGTTTGGCGATAGCTCTTTTTGGCTCACTTGTAGCAGAAATTCGGCTGTTTCCTTCACGCTAGCCGTGGAAGCGTCCATCTTAGGTGTGTTTAACTTGTATTGTTTAAACACCCTTTCAATCTGCGAAACCAGCTCTACAGCCTTCTTCCAGAAGGGAATGTTGGGCTCAACATAGCCTTTCACGATGGGATCGGGTGGACCGCCAGAACCGCATTCGGCTCCCATTGGTTGCTTGGCGTATAGGATGGCATCGTGTTTCAGTTCTGCCCACGAGGCTAGTGCCGTGTTCAGGTTTTTCTTTTCCCATTGTGGCGTGAGCATAAAGTAAGGCGCACCAGCCACGGGCTTGTTCATTTCGGCCAAGGCATCCACCCATCTGTTGGCCACGGTGGTGGTCCAAGCAATCTCCGACATGCGTAGTTTCATGGTTTGGAGCGTAGGCACAAAGCCTTCCCAGCGTTTATCCTCTTGCAATTCTTTCAATAAAATGCGTTCGGCAGCCGAGCAACCAATGGCCGCAAACACGTCGAGCCCACTTGGAACGTCACGCTTGGTGACATTGTTTGTGGCGTCAACCATCTCGTTCAGCACCTCTGCGTCGGGCATATAGCGTTGCGGCATGAGGTTAATCTTGTTGCGCGAGGTTAATTCGAACTTGGGTCGGATGCGCGTTTGCTTTTCTCCCACTTCGTCAATGCGTTTGGCGATGTCGGTCATCAGATTCCCATTGGTGAATATTTTCTCTGGCGTTTGGCCCTTCATCAGGTCGTAAACCTGCATGACGGTGATGTTGTCGGGCTCGCCGAAGAGGAAAGTGATGGGTTCGAACATGTTGTTGTAGGTGCGTTTCATCTGTGGGTCGCTGCCAATGGTGTGGGCAATGAGCAAAGCGCGTTTCAGTTGGTCGGGCTTGTCGGTGCCAAAGGGCACGCTTTGTAGCCACATCATGGTGCGGAAATATCGCTTGATGCGTTCGGAACGGCTGTAATGGCCGCGTGGCCGATAAAGCGAATAGGGATATTTCACCTCTGTATAGCCCAAGAAAGGGGAGAGGGCGTTTTCTGAATTCATCACCTTCTTAATCTCGGATGCCACTTGCGATTTATATGCGGCGCTCACCCCAGCAGGCGTTTTGCCCGTTGTTAGTGCCAACGCCACGGCAAAATAGGCTTGGCAGAAAGCTGCGGCAGCTTTGGTTTGCTTGCCTGTTGAGGGCGTGGTTACGAGTTTGGTCATGCGATTAAACATGCCTTGCGAGAAGGCTTTCACCAGTGCGTCGAGCTTTTTCTCTTCGGCATCGCGCAGAATGTTGTCGAAATAGAAATGGAAAAGCTGCAAATAAAGGTCGGTGGTTACAAAGCTGGGGAAGTTGGAGTAATCGTTCTTCTCGTAAACATGGAACAATTGTTCCAAATTGTCGGGCACAATGGCAAACCCATTGCGGCTGATGGCATTTTGCAGTTTGGGGTCGAAGTCGTCTAATTGGTAGGGATTGAGCAGCAGGTCGAGGTTAACAATCTGTCCTTTGGGCAGTTTGTGCTTACTGTTGAGGATTTTGTTCTCTTGCTGTTCAATCTTTTTGAGGAAGTCTTGTTCGGCTTTGCTAAGTTTAGGTTGCCTTTGTCCCCAGTCGTTAGGGTTGCTGTCGTCTAGCGGTTCGCTCTCGTTGTCCGAGCGTAACCACATCAACGAGTCGTACCACGATGTTTGTGCGTAAATGCCGCGCAGGTCGGCTTCTTTAAATATAAAGCCTTCGCGCGCCTTAAATGCGTTTTTAAGCACGCGCAGTTCGGCGAGCGACAGTTTCGAGAGGTTGGTTTTGAGGTTCACTTCTTTGTTGAAACGCTCCACATTCAGTTTGCCCTTACCAGGTAAAATCACAGGCTTGGGGTTGTCGTCGGCATAGAGTAACGCCCCTATGGCGGCGAATGTGATTAGTAGTAGGGTTCTTTTCATTGATAATTAATGTTTATGATGTGCGTGTTGGGGCCTTGTTGTGGCCATGTGCACATCGGATTTGGAATTTAATTGCTACTTGACGAGGGGCAGATGGCGGCATTTGGTGTTCGTTTTGCTTGCCCGTACTGCCCCAAGGTGGTTGGTTTTATTGTTTTCGGGCGCGTTTATCGCCCTATATATATAAGGTGTGCCATCGTGCTTGTAGGCATTTGAATGGCACACGTTAGCCTTTGTTCTTAATTATATACGTTTGTGTTGGGCGACTTGTTGGCTTTTCCTTTTAGCGAATGGCTATTGTTTAAATGCCTTCAAGGCCTCTTCTCGCCCCACCTTCACAACCAAGAACCTTACGAACTCGAACCCAAAGCCTTGCCAACGGTATTCGGCCACTACGTACTGTCCCTTAGTTGTGGTTTCAAGACTTCGCACAACACCATCCACAAAGCGGAAATCTTGCAGTATTCCGCCTAGCTTTGAGCCCATCCACATGGCGCGAACGCGGTTCTTATAGTTCTTAAAAACAAAGAGTCTGCGTCCTTTTTGCGGATAGAAACGGGTGCTTTTAATCACGCCCACCAACGCTTCTGTTCGTCCGTCGCCGTTTACGTCGGCCGTTTCTAATCGGTAAACGGGGTAGGGTAGCGGCCACTTGTCGGTTGTCGAGTCGGTTTTCAGCGTGAGATAGTTTAGGCTGTCGTTCGCCGTTTCGATGCTGAAAGTCTGTGCCGCAAGGTTTCCCGTGGGCCACAGTGCCGCTATCGCGAGCCATCCGTATGTTTTCAAAGCGTTCGTCATTGTTGTGTTGGGATGAGGAAAGTGAGGTTGGGCTGTGGCCTTTGCATTGTTTTCGTAGGCGATGCTCATTCCCTTCACACCTATTCGTGTTGCAAAAATAAGACATTCTTTCGAATGTGGCAAATCTTTTGGGGCGTTTGTTGAGGTTTTTAGTTATGCCTTTGGAGATGAATTTCATTGAATTACGGGTAGTCTAATCCCTATTTTGTAGAACCTTATGTAATCTTTCACTTTCTCGAACGTTGGTTCTTCTGTGTTTGTAAATGCGAAACGCTCTTGTTGTTCTTGGTCCGGGTAGACGATGAGGCACTTGATAGGCAGTGCATTTTCGACATCTAGCTTCAACATGTCATATATCTTCTGCAGTCTTGCGTAACCAGCCACCTGCCTCGCGTCATCCTTGTCTACGCCTGTCATGCCCTTATAACGTGGTTTGTATTTGGCGTCAACAACGTAAGGTTCGGGCCAATGGCAAGGCTTTAACAGATAATCGAGCTCTTGACGATGTGCCTTGGGGTGATAACAAACTTCGTTTTTGCCTGTAAATACCAACCTAAGATGGCGAAACACATACAATTCGAACAGTTTGCTCATATCTATCCAGAATGGTGGAGTTGTTATTTGGTGGTTGCCGGCAAGGGTAATGTCGTAGCTGTAACGGCGAATTAGAAGTTGGGCAAGTTCTATGGCTGTGCTATGTTCTTTAAAAATTGGATTGCCTTTGAATGTTTGTATGGCCTTTGTGGTAACTTCTTCGCCCACGTTATCGAAGTGTGGTTTTACAAAACGGACAATGTTGTCGAGTGTGGAAGTGTCGAAGGCATGCCTATAAACCTCTAATTGTTTGGCACAAAACCTCAAAGCACGTTTAAGGATGCGGTTCTCGCACGAGTCGATGCCATATACTTGGTAACGACAAAAGTTGTTTGTTACGCGCCCTTTGCTAAGGTTTTGTTTCACGTTACGTGCCACAAGACATCGCCCTTTTATCTTATTGTTGAGATTTTCTTCAACCATGTAGTAGCTTTTTCGCAGACCTTTGGTAGCTATTCGCCTTAAAACGCAAAGATATTCGGTAATAAGGAAGATGCTTAACAAGTCTTGCTGCTGGCTAATTGGTATTGCGGGCTTGTGAAAAGATATTGTTACGAGTTGTTGCAGATGGTTCAGGTTTTCCTTATCACAGAGTGCCTCGTTAAGCATTCGCACATAATCTATCTCGAAATCGCTGTTCATCTTCGGACTAACCTGTATCGCGAGCTCGTTTTCTTTCACCCAATCCACCCCTACGAAGTAAGAACCCGTGGCAAGAATGTCGTTACCCTTACGCCTAAGTTTAAGGTAGAAGTCGGCGTCTTGCTTGTCATCACTTACTTTGAACTCTTTTTCTTCACCATCCGCTATGTATGGCAACAAAGCCTCGGCATAGCTTTGGTTGAGAAGAGAGTCCTCCTTCAGCTGCTCGTTGAGTTGTAACACTGTCGTCATTTTATAGCCCTGTCGTATAGTTCACCTATCGTTGTTTGCGCGTCTGTAGTTAGAATGCCGTCTCGTATGTACTCTTCCAAGAGCGGTATTATTTCATATAGTATGCGGTCGTTGGTGAAATCTTCGCCATTTTCATCGTGCATCAAGAAATAACTGTGGCCAATCCACACCTCCTCAGGCTTATAATCGGCCGAAAGTGTGTCTGCCGCTTGCAGCTTAAACGTAGAATCGAAATTGCTTTTCTCGTATTCGTCGAAGTTGTTGATGAAGAGTTGGCTCACTTGCTTGAATAAGTCGCGGTCAAACCCTTCGTTATCTAGGGCGTAAGGCCTTTCTGCAATGAAGGCGAAACGTCGCCTAATGGCGTAGTCTAATGCACCCAACGAACGGTCGGCAGTGTTCATTGTTGCGATAACAAACACGTTGGCTGGCACTTCAAAAGCCTCTTTCGAGTAAGGTAGCACCACTTTCTCTGCGTTCGGGTTACCTTTACGCTTGTCAGTTTCCAACAAAGTCAAGAGCTCTCCAAATATTTTCGACACATTTCCACGATTAATTTCGTCGATAACCATGATGTAAGGCTTGGATGAATTTTCACCATCAGGCAGTGTAGAACTATTTTTGGGGAAACCATTTTGTATCGACTCTTCTTGCGTATTGGTGTCGTTCGCTTTTTCGCAGAGACGTTTAAATATGCCTGCTTCTATGTTGTAGCCCACTTGGTTGTTGTCGGTAACCACTGGACGAAGGCCTTCCACCCAGTCTTCATAGTCCATCGACTGGTGAAAGGTTGTGAATGCGATGCGCCCTTCCTCTTTAAGTTGATTGTATATTGCCACAATTTGGCTGCGCTCTGCATGGTTGGCATTGAATGTGGGGCAGCAAAGTCTCACCACATATTCGGGTATGCTGTGGGTTTTTCCTGTTCCTGGCGCACCATAAAGCACGATGTTCTTGTGTCTTTTCCATGTAATTACGCCCTTGTCGAAACGTGAATAGTCTGTGCCTTCGTTAGTGCTAGTTTGGGATGTGTGTTGTTTTGCTGCGTCCATTTCTTTGAGCATGAAGTCTTTCAAGCACCAAAATAATGTTTGAATGGCAAGGTTAAGGGGTTTGTTTTTATACCTGTCTATCTCGCTAAGCATGATTTGTTGAACCGTTTCACCATATTTTGCTACGAGATTGTTTATTATTTCCATGAAGTTACCGAAATTCGTGCCTTTTTTATTGATGTCGTAGCCGAAGTATTCACAGATCCTTTTGTACACTTCCCATTTGTAAAACGTGTATTTTTCAGGGTAAGCGCAAGTCAAGATGGCAGATGCCGTGCGCTCATCGTTGGCAAAGTTCTTCCAGTCTTCATGCCCAAGGTCTTGCATTTCTTGTTTAAAGCGTGCTATACGTTTGTCTATTGGGATGGTTTCGTCAAGCAAATGCTCTCCGCATACAATCAGTTCGCTAGGCTTTTCTTTGTTGAGCTTGTTAAAAACGGGGTCAACGTAGGCATTGGCAACAATATTCTTCCCTTTTAGTGCCCTGATAATGCCTAGCGCATCTTTCCCTTCTGTGTTGTCAAGCAATTGCCATTTGTAGCTTTCCTCGTAGCCATAAAAGGGCTTACGTTTGCGAAGCTCCTCGATAAGGTGCTCCATCAGCAAGTCTCTAAGTGCTTCTGTCAGTTCGGTGCGCAGTAACCAAAGAAACTCTTTCTTGGTTTGCCAGCCCTTTTCCATCGCGATGGGCCAGAATGTTTCGCTGCCTTTAATCCCAATTACACGAAATCTGTTTAGTCGTTTTTGCACCCATTGCGAGAAACCTTTTACGTTGCCGTTATAATAATTCAGGCTTTTCCCATACTTTTGTGCCACTGATGTGCATGAGCCTTTTTGATTTGGTTCACGTAAAAAGCAGAATAAGGCCTCGTGATACTTCCTTGCTTCGGGTTGTTTTAATAGATCGAGCCATTCAGAGGCAGACACGCCGATGTCTCCACAACTGTATTCGCCGTTGGTGTTTACGGTTTCGCGTAATGTGTTAAGTTCCATACTCTGCGATATAAAATAGGTAGGGTGTCCAGTTTGCTGTACCAATTTCAGCTCGCTTTTCTGAGCGTTTTGGTT
>ERZ772957.515-NODE-515-length-30702-cov-16.120110_pt1 | contig 30702 bp, 32 predicted proteins | sample MGYA00580682_ERZ772957 | MGnify/ENA primary metagenome ERZ772957 (study PRJEB29015, sample SAMEA2737921) | human oral metagenome | biome: human oral; feature: human-associated habitat; material: dental | place: China | collected 2025 ...
ACTCGCGACCCCCACCTTGGCAAGGTGGTGCTCTACCACTGAGCTACTTCCGCATCCTACGACAGTTGTGTCAATGAACAGATGTTATTCTAACAAGGGAACGATTTTCTGTCAAGATTATTTTTCGCCGGCCGCACGCCGCTTCGGATGCCAAAGGCGCACAAATTCTCACGCCCTCAGCCGATCGCCTCCGCTTTCCGAACCGATCCTTAGATTTTGATGATTGCTTCGCCGCTCTCAAAAACCATATGGCAGCAAAGTTTTATCTGTGCTATACTGACAACATTATACAATAAATCATCAAAAGGACGGACAGATATGGCACGAATGTTAAGGAAACTGCAGCACAAGGTCGCCCCCCATGAAAAGAACCCCGCGGAACGCCCTCCCGGCAAAGACTATATCCTCATCTTCCTCATTATGCTCTCGATTCTGGTCATCGGAGCATCGTGGGAAATATTTGACACCGTCATGCTCTCGATGTATATTCTGCTGACGATCTCGCTCATCCTCACCTATACGCGCCGTCACGCAGCGCATCGTCTCTCCGAGGTGCAGATGATGCTCGTCACGCGCGGCAGCTTCGTCACCATCGGCATGGCCGCCGCACTCTTCCTCCTCGACGCCTACCGCCGCTACGTCGCGTAGGGAATGCAGTTACAAAAATACCGGCTATGAGCCGGTATTTTTTTGCTTCATCACCTCGGCACACATCACCCGTCTGCGCAGCACTCCCGTATAGGAGCTGACTCCGCTCCATGCGGCAAAAGAAAGGCTATGCTGACCGCAGCGAACGCAATCCCCGCAAACACGATCGCCGCCATTCCATATTCCGCGATGACAATACCGCCCAGCATCGTGCCGCCCATCGTCCCCGCATTCGCCGCCGTCAGGAAAAGACCGTTGGCGAACGTCGGTGCATCGGGCGCGGCGCGTGTAATCCAGAACTGGTTCATATTCGCGTTGACGCCGCCGACGAGCCCCCAAAGGAGGACAAGCGTGCCGACGATCCACGCGTTGTCGGCAAAATAGAGCAGGATATAAAGTGCGGAGAGGGCGACAGGAAACGCCCGAATGGAACGGACGGCGTTCTACATGAGGAGGCGCCCCGAAAGCCAGCTGCCGACAACATTTGCCGCACCGTAGAGAAAGAGCAGGAGGGAAACAGAGGGCGCGGCGATGTGCGCGACCGTTGCAAGATAGTCCGCAAGGTAGCTGAACACACCGAACACGGCGCCGTTCATAAAGACGACCGCGAGAATTGCCATCCAGACATTTTTACGGCGCAGGACGCCCAGCTGGGCCCCATAGGAAAGCCGCTCCGTCACCGGCATGGACGGCACCCAAAGAAGCGTTGCGATAAAAGCCAGCGCCGTCACAGCGGCAAAGAAGAGCAGTGCACTCTCAAGGCTAACGTTTGCCGCGATCCAGTTGCTCACGGGAACGCCGACGACCATGCCAGCCGCAACGCCGACCATGACCTTGCCCACAGCATCGGGCGCATGCTCGGGCGTCGTCGATGCAGCCGCCGCCGCAAAGGCGAGCGAGCAGTAGACAGGATGGAAGAATGCTGGGATCACACGCGCAAGGAGCGCGGTCGTGAAGTCCGTCGTCCACGCTGCAACGAGGTTGCCGACGACGAAGATGCCGAGCACGACGAGCATCATCGTCCTGCGATTGAACCGCGAGAAGAGCAGCGGCATCGTCGGGCCCGCGATCGCAACGACGAGCGCGAACAGCCTCACAAGCAGCCCTGCCTCCGAGATTGTCACGCCGAAATGCTCTGCCATATACGGAAGAATCCCGATCATGCCCATCTCCGTGTTGAGAATACCGAATACTCCCGTCGCGAGAATAAAGAGAAATAATTTATTGCTTTTCATCACTGTGTCCTCCTGCAATCATTTCTTGTGATTATTATAGAGGCGCAGCGATGCGATTACAAATACTTAATTATTATCCATTTCCATGCTTTACAGGCATTTATTATGTAGAGTATACTTACCTAGATCCTTGTTTTGTGAGACGATGTTCTGCGGCAAACCCTAGTGGAGCAAACGAGTAAAACGTGTAGTATGCCCCCGACGGATTTCTTTCGTTCAAGCGAAGCGCGTTTGAAATCCGTCGGTATTTAGGGATACAAGCACGTGATCGTTTGTGCAACGAAGCGTTTGCGAGGAACATCAATACCACAAGAAAGAAATTGGAGGCAATACCATGCTCGATCTGCGCGTTCTCAACTACTTTCTGACCGTCGCCCGCACGGAGAGCATCACGCGTGCGGCGGAGACACTCCACCTCTCACAGCCGACACTCTCGCGCCAGCTGCGCGAAATGGAGGAAGCGCTTGGCAAGCAGCTCATGATACGCGGTGTGCGCCGCATCACGCTCACCGAGGACGGCGTTCTCCTGCGTAAGCGCGCAGAGGAAATCTTGACCCTTGCGCAGCGTGCGGAGAGCGAACTCACAAACGACACCGAGGAAATCACGGGCGATATCCACATCGGCTCCGGCGAGGCTGCAAGCGTTCACTTCATCACGCGCACGGTGCATAAATTGCAGACACGGCATCCCCGCATCCGCCTCCACATCCACAGCGGCGATGCGCGGCCGATGCTCGAACTCCTCGACAAAGGGCTCATCGACTTCGCCGCAGTCTACGGCACGGTTGACGGCGCGAAGTACGAGACACTCCCCTGCCCCGAGGCAGATGACTGGGGTGTGCTTCTTCGGCGCGATCACCCGCTTGCAGCGAAGGAATCCATCACGCCCGCGGATCTTCGCTCCGTTCCGCTCATCCTCTCCATGCAGACACTTGAGGCGAACAGTCATGCGGATGATCTCATGCGCTGGCTCGGCGTCCCCATCGCAGAGCTGAATGTCGCTGCGACCTACAACCTCGCGTACAACGCCTCGCTTATGACGATGGACGGCATCGGCGTCTGCATCACCCTGCACGGCATCATCAACACAGCGGACAGTCCCCTCACTTTCCGCCCGCTCTCCCCGCCGCTCTTTGACCGTCTCCACATCGTCTGGAAGCGCTATCCCGTCTTCTCGCGTGCGGCACGGGCGTTTTTGGAGGAGCTGCGTGCACAAGTATAGGGGATATTTTCCCTGCTTTAAAATCCATTGATATCAACCGTATATTATGATATTCTGGATTCAGAAAGGTGTGATTTTATGCCTGAACTAAGCCGCTTTGGCGGAATGGTCATATATATGTTTTTCAAGGATATTGGGCAGCATCATAAACCGCATGTCCATGTTTACTATGGAGAGCACGAGGCGATTGTTGGCATTGATGGGGATTTATTAGCAGGATCTCTGCCGAGAAAACAATTAAAGATCATCACAGGCTGGCTCGCCTTTCACGAGAACGAAGCCTACAAAGCATGGAATCTTGCCGTACAAGGTGAACATTTTGATAAAATCCCCCCAATGAAATGAGGTGATCGTAATGTATGTAAAGGATAATATCTGCTATGCGGGTGAGCTGCAGGACGATATAAAGGTGACGAAGGCAAAGCCCCTGCATGGCGGCATGATGCTTGTCACGTTTTCCACGGGTGAGAAGCGATTGTTCGATACTACGCTGCTCGAAGGGACGGTATTTCAGCCTCTTTGCAATGACGAAATTTTTCGTCATCCTGTCCTCTTTCATGGTGTGATTACATGGAATGGCGGAGAAATCGACGTCGCTCCGGAATATGTTTATGAGCACAGCTATGCCTATGACATCCTTCCAACTTAATAAGGAGCACTCTCATGCAACTTGATTTTCGCTATGCCTAACGAGAGGGCATGTCTCTCATCCTACATTCATGAAGGAACTTGCTTCCTATGAAAAGCCGGAAGCAGAAGTCATGTCCACCGAAGAACTACTCATGGAATGGATTTTTGACAAGCAGAAGGCGGGGCCTCTTCGTCTCTGTCGATAGCGTCAGGGTTGGTTTTCCGCTCTTCTTCAATAACTTCTCTACATTCCTCGAACGTGCGGAAATCTATCTTGAGTATCTGCATATGCCCCCGAATATCACAGAAAAGGGTATAGAAAAGCGATTCTTGCGAAGCTCTTTCAGATTGCTGTGAAACGGGGATGTGACCAGCTGAAGTGGCAATGTCTGAACTGGGACAAAAGCGGCATCGACTTCTACCGCGCCCTTGGAGCTAAACCGATGGTAGATTGGACGTCTGCTGTATCACAGGGCAAATATTAGCGCAGATTTCTCAGACAATATACGGTACAATCTTTATCTGCAAAGTTGTATCACTCCAGAGATAAGTGGCTCCCTGTTTTTCCCTCTCACTACAAGGTAAAACTATAAACGGCAGAACTAGCTTTACATGTACCAAAAGAAAATTAATATCACACTAATGGAAATTATGGCTTTGCGTTTATGAAATCTTTCCATAATATATGTTATAATGTTATTAAAAGCTTCTAGTTATTATTTGTCTAACCTCTTCATAAAAACTTCCCTTGCCATATATTGATTTAGGAGGCCTTGAACAATGAGTCAAGTCATCATAATAAAAGATAATCACCCTGATATTAAACTATATACACGATCAGCAACATTAGGTAGTGAGTATGATCTCATGTGGCAGTTTATCGAATACTATCAAAGCACTTTTATTCGAAACAACAAAAGAAATCGACTTGCAATATTTGTTGAGCCTCGTATTGATTCGGGTTTTCCTGACGTTGTTTGTGCATCATATCTCCCGTCAATCATAGATAATTGGTCAGAGAAGCGTGAGTTATTGGACACTTCAGACCTAAAATTATTGTCATACCTTCATACTGCTGGGATTACAGCAGGAACAAAAATTATTTCAACACTTGGTTTTACAGAAAGAAAAACTTTAATGTCTCTCGAAAAGCTTATGGATGCCAAGTTAATACTTTATAAAAATCATGGTTGGCAAATTCGCAAGTTACGAGATTTTTTTAGCCTCACAAAACTCATCGCAATTGAAGCAAAATTGAATAACATCCATCGGGTCATTGAACAAACTCACCGAAACACACGTTTTGCATCTCATTCATACGCGTTAACCAACTCAATGTATCCACAGAAGGCAACAATTGATACGTTCAAAAAATTCGGTTTAGGATTATATGGAAAAGGCCCAAAGTTTCACCGCATAGTTGAAGCTAAACCCATCTGTTTTCCCTCAAGCTATGTATCATTTCAATTTAACGAATGGATCGGAAATACACTATCTCATCAAAAAGGAGTCTAATAAATTGTGTAACTTTATATCTCTTAAATCATCCCTCTCTCACGTAAAACAAGTAGCTCGAGGAGGACAGAAAATAGTATATCAAGCAGTCCACGAAAATTATGGTCAAGTTGTAGTGAAGCTGTTTTTCAAAATAGATGAACGTTCAGAGCGCGAAATAAACATCGGTAAAACCATGAAGTTCGATTGTGTCCCTACAATTTATGAAATAGGGTATACTATATATGAAGGAACCAATACACTATATGTTATAGAAGAACAGATTAAAGGAGAAGAATTACGAGAAAAGCTTTTGCAAGAAAAATTTTTCTCCTTAAAGGAAGCCATAGACTTCTTAGAGCAAGGGCTTTTATTCATTAAGCAATTAGAAAAAAACAATATTGTCCATCGTGATATTAAGCCAGAGAATATTATAATCTCACCTACTGGTAAGGTTTTCTTTTTAGATTTTGGTATTGCACGAATTCTTGATTTACCTTCTCTAACGGAAACTAGTGCTATTCTTGGGCCACATACAGCAGGCTATGCCGCGCCAGAACAATTTAATAATCAAAAGGACAATATCGATTCACGAGCAGATTTGTTCTCTATTGGTGTAGTAACCTATGAGTGCTTATCAGGCAAAAATCCTTTTAACGAAGATGCTGCCACTCAGCTTGATATACTCCAACGAACAGAAACAATAACACCTCTTACATTCCAAATTATTGGAGATACTCAACAACAGTTTATGAGGCTTCTCCGTTCACTAATGGGTAGGTTTCCATCACAACGCCCTAAAGATGCAGAACAAGCGCTTAATTGGCTATATGCTGCTAAAGCTACACTTTCTTTATGAGGAGAGATAATTATGAGGTTTTATCTACAAATGGGGCACGGAATGAAAACCATGTGTAACGATCTTAGACACATATGGAGTGATATTTCTCTTATCATTAGCCCACAAAATATATATCCAACTGATAAATTATACTCTTTCGCTGATTCAATGGATAAAGAAGCCAGCTCATTCTTATTTGATCCACAACTTTATACTCCACGTATTTACCAAAAAAACCTTCAAAAACATAAATATTGGCCTCAAACAGAATTTACAAACATAGAAATAGGGAATTGTACTAATTTATTAAGAGAGCTCGCAGCCATAAATGATAGACTCCAAACAGAAGCATTTATACTCCCATCCTGTATCACAAAGGAAATAGACAAACGTTGGGGAGTTATTCAAGAAAAAATTGCCGAACAGGGCCGGAAAGTTTCGCCTACTCAACGCACATTACTTACTATAGCCCTAGGAAAAGATGTTTTATTAGATGTTAATCAGATTGAAAAGATAATTCAGTATGCTGAGCTATGGGATGTTGATGGCATATACCTTGTGTGTGAACATCCGGAACATTCTTATCTTGTCAATTCCTCTACATGGATAACAGGTCTGTTATCACTAGTCGCAGGAATAAAGCGCCTTGAGAAAGAAGTTATTGTCGGATATGCTAATCATCAAATGTTACCTCTTGTATTAGCACGATGTGATGCGATAGCCTCGGGAAATTTTCTTAATGTTCGTTGGTTTCAATTAGATCATTTTAAAACATCAGACGAAAAAGAACCTAGCCGTCGATCTATATGGTATTATTGCCCTCAAGTATTGTCTGAATTCAAAATTACAAATCTTGATGTCGCTCATCGTTCTAACATCCTACATAGCATGGTAGCACCAAAACAAATGCTCAACAATTTCAGCCGTATATTATTTGAAGGTGCTATGCCATCAGAAACTAATTATAAAGAAAAAGACTCATTCAAGCATTATCTCCACTGTCTCCGTATTCAATGTATGTCAGCAAGAAAAATTTCTTACAAGAAAACCATGGATGCTCAGATAGACCAGCTTGAAAAAGCAAGGCGTATTCTTCAGAAATTTCATACACAAGGTGTAAAAGGCCAAGATCGTGATTTTAGTGAAATCTGTAATGTAAATATAACCGCCATTCAAAATTTTGACGAAGAATATGGTTTTCCCATGTCACAAGAGTGGTAAATTCAGGCATGTTTTTCCTAAAGAATGTCCCGATATCAATATCCTGTTCAAACCACCAGTTCAATTGGTGGTTTGAACAGGTTCTATAAGGCTCAAATGCTTATGGTAGCACCTTAAAAGGTGCATTGAATGGTTCGACAACCACACTATTATTACGGGCTGCCGCCTACTCGGGGGCATTTTTACTTACCTTTTTCACCCCTGCTACCCGTAAACGGGTCAACAAACTCTTTTAGGCTCAGTTGGTTTTCCATAATATCCTCCTGCAACTGGTTCTTGATATAATTCTTGATTGCATTTTCATATTTCCCAACGGTATCAACATAATATTCTCGACACCAAAAATATCGATTCCCGTATTTATACTTTAGGTGCGCATGTCGGTTAAACACCATCAAGCTGCTTTTACTTTTCAAGTATCTATCCCGATACACTCATATGTGGGCTATGCCTTACCATCATATGGATATGGTCTGGACAACACTCTGCTTCCAAGATTTCTACACCTTTACGTTCACACAGATCTCGTAGGATCTTTCCGATGTCAACCTTAATCTGCTTATAGATTACTTGCCGTCGATATTTCGGGGCGAACACGATATGATATTTACATCTCCATTTACTGTGTGATAAGCTTTTTACGTCATTCATTGACATGCGCCTCCTATACTATCCTTCATTCGTGGTTGTCAGGCCACTTCTAGTTTAGCATAGGAGGCGCTTCCCTTTCCTATAAGATTTTTCTCTATCCCCAGGGGGTATCTGCCTATTCGGCGACCAAATCAAAAACGCGGCTCATCTCCCTTGAGAGACGAGCCGCATTTTATTTGTGAATTTATTTGAGATACGTCTGAAAGAAGCTGTCGATCTTGTCAAATGGAATGACATCGACATTGTCATAGAGATCGGTGTGCACCGCGCCCGGGATCAGCAGGAGTTCCTTGTTGTCCCCCTTCAGCTTCTGGAACGCATCCTTGCTGAAGTATGCCGAATGTGCCGCATCGCCGTGAATCATGAGGACGGCATTGCAAATCTCCCCGCTGTACTGGAGAATCGGCATGTTCATGAAGGAGAGTGCCGTCGTCACGTTCCACCCGTTCGTGGAGTTGACAGAACGCGGATGGTAGCCGCGCGGGGTCTTGTAGTACGCATGATAGTCCTTGATGAACTGCGGTGCATCTGCCGGCAGAGGGTCAACGACGCCGCCCGCCTTCGCATAGCTGCCCGCTGCATAGTCAGCCGTACGCTGCGCGTTCAGCTGCTGGCGCTGCGCATAGCGTGCGTCCGCATCCACGGAATCGTTGTAGCCATTTGCCATGACGCGCGACATATCGTACATGGTCGAGGTGACCGTTGCCTTGATGCGCGTGTCCATCGCCGCCGCATTCAGCGCCATGCCGCCCCAGCCACAAATGCCGAGGATACCGATGCGCTCGGGGTCAACATCGCTTCGCGTCGAGAGATAGTCGACCGCTGCGGAGAAGTCCTCCGTGTTGATGTCGGGCGATGCTACATTACGCGGTGTACCGCCGCTCTCTCCCGTAAAGGACGGATCGAACGCGATCGTGAGATACCCACGCTCGGCAAGCGTCTGCGCATAAAGACCTGAGCTTTGCTCCTTCACCGCGCCGAACGGACCGCTGACGGCGATGGCAGGAAGTTTCCCCTTTGCATTCTTCGGGATGTAGAGGTCGGCTGCAAGCGTGATGCCGTAGCGGTTGTGGAACGTCACCTTTTCGTGATGCACCTTATCACTCTGCGGAAATACTTTATCCCACTCCTGCGTGAGATGGAGCTTCTCCTCCATCTGCATCGGATTCGTCGCCATTGCATTGACCTCTTCCTGCGTGGGCTGCTCCGCTGAGGCAAAACTGCCGCCGCCGAGCGTCATCGCCCCCGTAATAAGAGTTGCCAGCATGAGCATTTTCTTTTTGTTCTTGAAGTTTTTCATATCTGATCTCCTCTTTCTTGTCATCATGTTCTGTTGATGAACTCAGTATAGCCGAGATATTTCCTAATATCAAATACCTATAATGAAATATGAGCCATGCTTTTTTACTATATCTTTGCCAGTAGAAAAACCGACCTGCGCACGCAGATCGGCTGGATTTTTTCAAAGGCTGAAATTTTCTCCGAGATAGAATTTCCGCGCGATGGGACTCTCGGCGATGGTCTTGCTGTCGCCCTCGATGAGGAGTTTGCCCTCGCTGAGAAGGTAGACGCGGTCGACGATGTGAAGCGTCTCGCGCACATTGTGGTCGGTGATGAGGATCCCCATGCCGCGCTGACGCAGGTACTCAATGATCTCCTGGATATCTGCGACGGCAAGCGGGTCAACACCCGCGAACGGCTCATCCAGGAGGATGAACTGCGGCTCAAGCGCAAGGCAGCGTGCGATCTCGACGCGGCGGCGTTCGCCTCCTGAGAGCTCTGTGCCGCGCCGGTCGCGGACATGGCCGATGTGGAACTCCTCGAGGAGACCGTCGAGGCGGTGCTTCTGCTCTGCCTTCGAGAGCTTTGTCGTCTCGAGAATTGCAGCAATGTTCTCCGTCACAGTAAGCTTGCGAAAGATGGACGGCTCCTGCGTGAGGTAGCTGATGCCGAGCTCGGCGCGCCGATACATGGGATAGTCCGTGATGCAGATGTCCGAGAGATAGACATCGCCGTGCGTCGGCTTCTCCAAACCGACGATCATGTAAAACGTCGTCGTCTTGCCCGCGCCGTTGGGGCCGAGGAGGCCGACGATCTCGCCCTTGTCGATGCGGACAGAGATGCGGTCAACGACCGTGCGGCTGCCAAATTTTTTGATGAGATTACGGGATTCGAGATGCAAGACAGCGCCCCCTCACTCGGTCACGGCTTTGCCGTCATCCGCGAGGTAGACGGTCATGTGATTGCTGCGCGCCATGTTGTTGCCCTGAAACACCCACGCATTGCCGTCGAGCACGACATACGGCCTCTCCGCATTGCCGAAGTAGTCCATGCGGTCGCCGCCGCCCTCCAAATCGCGCGGCGGACTCACAAGGTGCGCATTGCCGACACCGGTAAAGCGGTTCTCCTTGAGCCAGCCCTCGAGACGATCTGCCGAAAGCGTGCCGTCAGCGCTCGTGATTGTGCCGCCCGATGCGGCGAGGAGATAGTCGTTCTGGGCAGGATAATAGTCGGCCTGCGGTCCCGTGAAGGTGCGGTCCGCCTTCACCATGCGGACGCTGCCCGTTGCCTGCCAATGATTCTGTCCCTGCGCAAAGAGGCGGTCGCAGGAAAGCTGCATATCCTCGCGCATCGCACGGACCCCGCCTTCGACGGTGCCCTCCTCGGTCCGTGTGTTGTAGGTGGCACGCGCTCCCTCAACCCAGCCTGTACCCTGCTCCATGCGGACATTTGCCTCCGCCGTAACAACGCCCGTGCGCGTATCGTAGGTGAGGCTGTCCGCCGTGAGGTTCGTCGGCTCTCTGCCCGGCTGCGCTGCCGATGCCGCCGTGCCGACAGCAGCTGCCGCAAGCAGCAGAAGGACGCCGCGGTACAGTTTCTTCGTCATCATTTTGCCCCACCCTTTTCTACACGTGCATTTCCTGTAATCGTAAACCTCTGGAATTCATCGGTGCTCGCGATGCGGTCGCCCGTTGCGCGAATGTCGTCGCGCGTAATCTCGGCATCCCCCTCGGCAGTGAGCACGCCCTCTGCCGATGTCCACTTGAGTTCCTGGGCGCGCAGGCTGGCTCCGTCGCTCGTGGTCGCCTCGATGCTGCCCGTGAGCACAATATTGCGCGTCGCGCTGTCCATATGCCCCTCATCCGCCTGCAGTGCGAGCGTACGCCCATCCGCGCTGTAAAAGGTGCCCTCAATCCCCTGCATCGTCGTATCGTTCGTGTCGATGTCGACATTCACGCGCTTTGCCGTGAGCGTCCAGACGGTGCGTCCGTCGCGCTCTTCATGAATCGTATTATTTTCGTAGGACATGATGCGCGGCCCGGACGGGGCATCGGGAGACGGCGTCTCCGGCACGGTCACGATCGCCCAGATGATGAGGCCGAGTAGGAATACGGCGGCGCCGCCGTAGATCATCTTTTTGTGCGTCATCAATCCCCCTCCTCCTGCGCGGCCGATACATGGTGCTTTCCGATCTTTTGCTCCGCAGGAGGAGTGTTCCAACGCTTTTGGAACCAGATCCACTGCGTCGGATTCTCGCGAATGATGCGCTCGACAATCGCCGTCATCTGCACGGTGAATTCATGCAGATCGCGGTCGCTGTCCCCCGTGTTCGGGCAGCGCATGATCTCGCCGACAACGACCCTGTGCTTTCCGTTCGGCTGGCGCAGGATAAATGCCGGAACGACGGGTGACTTGAACTTGCGCGAGAAAACTGCCGGGCCGAGCGGCGTGGACGCCGTACGCCCGAGGAAGTCGATGAACGCGCCGCCGGGGCCTCCATCCTGATCGGCGAGAAAGCCGAGGAGGCGCCCCCTCTTGAGCGCGCGTGCCGCAGCGATCAGCTCACTCGTCCCACGCGAGAAGATCTCGACGTGAATGGTCGCACGCAGATCATCGAGCGCGCGTGTATACTGGATGTTCGGCTGCGGCTTCGCGATCGCGCTGACGGGCATACCGTTCAGTGTAAACGCCGCTGAGAGCCACTCCCAGCAGCCGACATGCCCCGTGAGCACAACGACGCCGCGCCCCTCGGCGAGAGCCTCCTGCATGCGCTCGAGATGGTCGATCTCGATGTAGTCGCTGAGGTTTTTCTCGTTCAGCATCGGCATGGCGAGAATATCAAGAACATTGCGCGCCATATTGATAAAGGAGACGCGCACGAGTTTCTTTGCCTCCGTCTCGTCGATGCCGAGCGCGGGCATCATGTGCTCAACTGCGCGGCGGCGCATCTTTGCAATGAGGAAATAGTAGAGATTGCCGAGCACCCAGCCTGCACCGAGCAGGATCGGCCGCGGCGTGCGGCAGGCAAGCCAGCTCAGGAACATCAGTGTACGATACAGCACGTCTGCCGCACCTCCTTTCTTCGGGAGATTCCATGGTTATTGCGCGATGCCGTCGGCATCGTTCTGAAATGCTGTGAGAATACGCTCCCACAGCCCCTGCGTCTTGAGTATGATCTCGTAAATCTCGCGCACGGCGCCGCGGCCGCCGGGTGCCGCGGCAATGATCTGCGCGGTCTCGCGTACCTCGGGTACGGCATCCCCCACCGCGCAGGGCAGTCCGACCTCGCGCAGGATGGGCAGATCGACGATATCGTCGCCGATGTAGGCGATCTCCGCATCACCGAGCCCCGTGCGCCCCTTGATGTCCGCATACGCCGCGCGCTTGTCGAGGCTGCCCTGGTAGACGAGGTCAATGTGCAGCTCGCGCATGCGGTTCTCCACGATGCTCGATGCGCGCCCCGTAATCACAGCAGTTGTGACGCCGACCTTGCGTGCAAGCGAGATAATGAGTCCGTCACGCGCAAAAAACGGCTTATAGAGCTCGCTCCCGTCAGGCGCAACGTAGATGCCCCCGTCCGTAAGCACGCCGTCTACATCAAGGATGATGCATTTGATCTTCTTCGCGCGTTCAATGGCCTGTTCGCGGATCGGCATCAGACGACTCCCTGCCGCAGAAGGTCCGTGAGATGGACAATACCGACGGGGATGCCCGTCTCATCCACGACGGGCAGAACTGTGACGGGGCGCGGCTGATGCTTCTCCATGACGGAAAGCGCCGCCGCCGCCATCTTATCCGGTGTGATCGTGAGCGGCGTGGCGAACATGATGCTCTCGACATCCTTGTCGAGGAAGTTGTAATCCTTTGCCAGAGCGCGGCGGATAATGCCGTCGGTGACAAGCCCGATAAATTTCCCGTTCGCATCCACAACGGAAGCGGCACCGAGTCCCTTGTCCGTCATGACGAAGAGTGCGTCCTTTGCCGTGGTGTTGTAGGAAACGACCGGGTTCTCCTCGCCCGTATGCATGACGTTGGCCACTGTGAGGAGGAGTTTGCGTCCGAGTGCGCCGCCCGGATGAAAGAGGGCATAATCCTCCTTCTTGAAATCGCGCGCCTCCATGAGCGCCATTGCAATCGCATCGCCCATCGCAAGCGTTGCAGTCGTGGAACTGGTCGGTGCCAGTCCCAGCGGACATGCCTCTCGCTCTACGCCAATGTCAATGTAGAAATCCGCACTGCGGCCGAGCTGCGATTTTCGCCGCCCGCACATGGCGATGATGCGCGCGCCGATGCGGTGGATGATCGAGAGGATATTGACGACCTCATTCGACTCGCCGCTGTTCGAGATGGCGATGACGATGTCGTTTTCCGTCACCATGCCGAGATCGCCGTGGAATGCCTCCGCCGGATGCATGAAAAAGGCGGGTGTCCCGGTGCTCGCAAGCGTCGCGGCGATCTTGCGGCCGACATGGCCGGATTTGCCCATGCCCGTGACGACAATACGCGCCTTGCAGTCCAGGATCGCCCGCACTGCCGCCTCGAAGTCATCGTCGATGCGCTCTGTGAGCTGCGCGACTGCCTTTGCCTCAAGCTCCAGCGTCTCGATTGCTTTTTCTCGGATTGTGCTCTTTGCCATGTGATTCTCCTAGTTCAGCTTTCTGCGCACAACTTCATAGATGGCGAGGGCTTCCTCCAGCAGCTCCTCAAGCTTATCCAGATAGACCATATTCGGGCCATCCGAGAGTGCCTCGGGCGGATTGTCGTGCACTTCGAGAAAGAGGCCGTCAACGCCCGCGCCGACAGCAGCGCGCACGAGATACTCGACGTATTCGCGCTGCCCCGAGGAACTCGTTCCGGCGCCTCCCGGCAGCTGCACACTGTGGGTGCCGTCGAAGATAACCGGATAGCCGAAGCTGCGCATGATCGGAAATGCCCGCATGTCCACGACGAGATTGTTGTAGCCGAAGCTTGCGCCGCGCTCCGTGAGGAGGATGCGCTCGCTGCCGCTCTCGTGGATCTTGTCGACGACGTTGCGCATATCATTCGGCGAGAGGAACTGTCCCTTCTTTACGTTGACAATCGCGCCGGTCTGTGCCGCCGCGTGCAGGAGATCGGTCTGGCGCGAAAGGAATGCGGGGATCTGCAGGATATCCACGGCCTTCGCCGCAGGCTCTGCCTGGCAGGTCTCATGGATATCGGTCACAACGGGGACGTTCAGCTCCCTGCGGATTTTCTTGAGCATCTTGAGACCGTCCGCCATGCCGGGGCCGCGGAAGCTGTGGTAGGCAGAACGGTTTGCCTTGTCAAAGGATGCCTTGAATACATAGGGGATGCCGAGACGATTCGTAATCTCCTTGATGCCGCGCCCGATCATGAGGGAACGCTCCAACCCCTCGAGGACGCAGGGTCCCGCGATGAGGACGAGCGGCTCACCGCCGCCGATTTCAAAATTCGCCAGCTTCACTTTGTTCATCTTCATGGCTCCTTTCAGCGATCATGCAGTTCTTTTGTATGGGGAATTTATATTCATTATTATAAGGATTTCGCGCGCAATGGTCAATCCGGGGTCAAATCCCGATACGCCGCATTGGCAGCCGCAAGATCTTCCTCCGTGTCGACGCCGATGAATACGGCGTCTGTCTCAATGACGCGGATGCGGTGCCCGTTCTCGAGCGCACGCAGCTGTTCGAGCGACTCGGAGAGCTCGAGCGGCGTCTGTGCCATGCGCGCATAGGCCAGCAGGAAGTCGCGGCGGTAGGCGTAGATGCCGATGTGCTTATAGACCTTCGCGCCGGGATTCCGCGCATAGGGAATGCGGGCACGGGAGAAATAGAGCGCATTCCCTGCACGGTCGACAATGACCTTGACGTTGTTCGGGTTCTCCATCTCCGCCTCGTCTGTGAGAAGTGTCTTTGCCGTCGCCATTGGAAGTTTTTCATCTGCAAGGAACGGCTCGACAAGCGCATCGATCACGCCGGGATCGATGAGCGGCTCATCGCCCTGCACGTTGATGATGAGATCATAGTCCCGCATCTTCTCCGCAACCTCAGCAAGACGATCCGTCCCCGTCGCATGATCGGCGCGCGTCATAACGGCGCGCCCTCCATGCTCCTCAACAGCGGCGCAGATGCGCGCATCGTCCGTTGCTACAACAACATCCTGCACAAGCTTCGCCCGGGCCGCCCGCTCGCAGACGCGCACAACCATGGGTTTCCCGGCAATATCGCGCAGAGGCTTGCCGGGCAGACGCGTCGATGCATAACGCGCCGGGATAATGCAAAGAACTTTCACGTTATTCACCTGTTTTCATACGACATCAGCCTCCTGCGGCATATGGCGTCCGTTGCCCAGTTTCGCCGCAAGCTGCTCCTTGAGTGTGCGGAAGAATTCCTCCCGTCCTTTCTGAAATGTGACCTCGACGGAGATCACATAGATGGGTACGCGCCACTTCGCGCGCACGACATCGCCCGGCACCTTCACCGCGTCCTTCTCCGTAATGACGATCGCCTCGACGCCGAGCGTCTCCGCACGGTAGAGCACCTCTGCCATGTCGCGCTCGCCGTAGTCGTGGTGATCCGGATAGCGCATGCTCTCCACCATCTCGACGCCGAGATCGGTCAGCGTCTGCTCAAACGAAGCGGGGTTGCCGATCGCCGAGACGGCGAGCACCTTTTTCCCCTCCATCTCAGTGGCGGGAATGCCGCCTGCGCCGATGTCCTCATACCAGTGGGAAAGGCGGACGAACTGGCGCGGCTGGTGGATGCTCTCGATGATGAGCCCGTCCTGATTATAGCTGCGGAATGTCTCCCAGATATACGGAATCGCGCCGGGCGCCGCCTGATCGACCTTCGTCATCAGGCAGACGTCGGCGCGGTCAATATGCGAGAGCGGTTCGCGCAGGGTCCCGCGCGGCAGGAGATAGCCGTTGCCGAAGACGTTCACGGCGTCCACAAGCAGGATGTCCATGTCGCGTTCAAGCTGCCAGTGCTGGTAGCCGTCATCGAGGATGGCCACCTCCGCACCGAAATGCTCAATTGCATAGCGCCCCGTGACCGCACGCTTCGGTCCGATGAGGACAGGAACGTTCGGCAGATGCTTTGCCAGCATAAATGCCTCGTCGCCCGCCGTCTCGGCATCCATCTTCAGCGCACGTCCGTCCGAGACAATGCCGACATCGCCGCGCCACTTCGCACGGTAGCCGCGGTTGAGGATCGCAACGCGGTAGCCCATCTCGTGAATCGCACGCGCGAGGTGCTGTGCCGTCGGCGTCTTGCCCGTACCGCCGACCGTAACATTGCCGAGACTGATGACGAAGCAGTCCAGCTGCTCTTTTTTAACCCAGCCCCAGCGATACATGGTCAGCTTGAGATTGACGAGCTGTTCATAGATGAGTGAGAACCCGTAGAAGATCGCCATGATGAGCCTGCGCGAGACGCCGCGCACCTCTTTGTCATGAACGAGATCGATGAAGTAGGTCTGGAAGTTCGCGACTTTCTGCGTCGCCTGCACGCGATGGTTGCTGATGCGCTGCTGTGCGCGGAGAGCGCGGCGCGCCTCGTATGCCGCGAGCATATCGACAAGGATCTGCGCGGACTTCTTCGAGGCGCCCTTATTCTCGTTGATGATGGCAAGTGTCTCGCGCTCGAGCCGCTGCCGCTCAGCATCGTCGCCGAAGAGGCGCAGGGTCTCGCGTGTCAGTTCCGCACCGCTCGTGACCGTTACAACGGCGTTGCGGTTGCGGAAGAGTGCGTGGATATCCTTGAAATTAAACATCTGACTGCCGACGATGATCGCCTTGCCGTGCGCCGCGGGCTCCAGAATATTATGTCCGCCGTGCGGGATCAGGCTGCCGCCGATGTAGATGACATCTCCGAGCCCATAAACGCGCCCGAGCTCGCCGACCGTATCGAGGACGACGATATCCTCGCCGCCCGCAGCACCCTTCTGCAGGTTCTTTCGCGTATTGACGGTAAAGCCCGCCTTGCGGCAGAGATGCTCCACCTCCATCGTGCGCAGCACCTCACGCGGCGCGATGATGAGCCGCACGTTCGGATCTTTTGCACGCACGGCGGCAAAGGCAGCGAGCACCAGCTCCTCTTCGCCGCGATGCGTCGAGCCTGCGATCATGATGCGGCTCGCGCCCTCCAGGCCGAGCTCCTTGATGAGCGCGGCCCGTTCCTCAGGGCTGACACTCGTATACGCCTGATCGAACTTCGTATTGCCCGTGACTGTGACGAGCTCACGCGGCGCGCCGAGGCGCATGATGTAGTCCGCGTCGATGCTCGACTGCATGGCGAAGCATTTCACCGTTCCGATCATCTCGCGCAGCATGCCGAACAGATACTTATACTGCTTGACGCTGCGGTCGCTGATGCGCCCGTTGACCATCATGACGGGAACATCCAGCTGTTTTGCCTTCTTGAGAAAGTTCGGCCAAAGCTCCGTCTCCACGGGCAGGAATACGCGCGGACGGATGCGCCCCACAACGCGTGAAGCGAGGAAGGGCAGATCGAGCGGGAAGTAGATGATTGCGTCCGCATCCTTAATGATGCGGTGCGCCATCTCATAGCCGCCCGTCGTAACAACGGAGACGAGAATGGGGCTGTCCGGGAACGCCTTGCGGAATTCGCGCACGAGCGGGCTCGTCGCCACGATCTCGCCGACGGACGCCGCATGCACCCAGATGGCGTTCTTGCCCGCCACCTTGTCGATGGTTTCCTGCGGATAGAAGCCGAAGCTCTGTTTGATGCGCTCAACAAAGCCGCGCTCGCGTGTCGCGCGCAGCATAAAGATCGGTATGATGATGGTGACGATGAGGATTGCTGCTAAATTATAGAGAAATCGCATGCGTCACTCTCCCCGAAACTGAATGTCATAAAGATGCTGATAGAGCCCGCCCTTTGCAAGAAGCTCCTCGTGCGTCCCCTGCTCCACGATGCGCCCGCCGTCGATGACATAGATACGGTCGGCGTTGAAGACCGTGGAGAGACGGTGCGCAATAACGAAACTCGTGCGGCCGACCATGAGGTTGTCCAGCGCTGCCTGCACAATCTTCTCGCTCTCCGTATCGAGCGCCGAAGTCGCCTCGTCCAGGATGAGGATGCGCGGATCCTTAAGGATCGCGCGCGCGATGGCGATGCGCTGGCGCTGTCCGCCGGAGATGCTCACGCCGCGCTCGCCGATCTCGGTATCGTAGCCGCGCTCGAGCTCCATGATGAAGTTATGCGCGTTCGCGGCGCATGCCGCCTCCTCGATCTCCGCGTCCGTCGCGTCGAGGCGCCCGTAGCGGATATTCTCGCGGATCGTCGTGGAGAACAGCATCGTCTCCTGCGGCACGAGTCCGATCTGCCCGCGCAGCGATGCGAGCGTCACGTCGCGGATATCGTGTCCGTCGACCGTAATCACGCCGCTGTCCGCTTCGTAAAAACGCGGAATGAGATTTGCAATCGTCGACTTCCCCGCACCCGACGGGCCGACAAAAGCAATCATCTCGCCCGGCTGTGCCTCAAGGGTGATACCGTCAAGCGCAGGGCGTCCTTCCTTATACGAGAACGTGACATGATCAAAGCGCACATGCCCCTTCACCGGAGGGAGCGGCTGCGCGCCGGGCCGGTCTGTGATGCTCTCCTCGAGATCAACGACTGTAAATACGCGGTCCACTGCAGCCATCGCCTTCTGCAGGTTTCCGTAGATGCGCGAAAGCCGCTTGACGGGATTTGCAAGGTTGACTGCGTAGGTCAGGAACGCGACGAACGCACCCGCCGTAATCTCACCGTTGACAACCTCGTAGCCGCCGAACCAGACGATGAGTGTGACGGCAATCGCTGCGAGGAACTCCACCGTCGGCGTGAGCATACTCGTCTGCTGGACGTTCTTCATCACCGCCTCGAAGTTACGCTGATTGCTGCGTACGAAGCGGTCGATCTCATAGTCCTCGCGCACGAAGGATTTCACCACGCGCGTCGCGGAGAAGCTCTCCTGCAGGAGCGCCGTGATCTCGGCGAGGCGCTGCTGAATGACGTTGCTGGACTTCTTGATCTTGCGTCCGAAGATCTTCATCGCCTGCCCGACCATCGGGATAACGACAAGCGTCAGGAGCGAGAGCTTCCAGTCGAGGTAGAACATGAGGACAAGCGAACCGATGAGGATGCAGCCCTCCGTCACGAGGTCGATCAGATTGTCCACGAGCGCCGACTGGATCGCCGCTACGTCGTTCGTGACAAAGCTCATGATCTCGCCCGTCTGGTGCCGGTCATAGTACGCGAGCGGCATCCGCTGGAATTTGCGGAACATGACCTCGCGCACGTCGATGATGACCTTCTGCCCGATGTAGGAGACGAGATAGGACTGCCCAAAATAAAAAATCCCGCGCAGGAAAAAGATGACGACAATGCCGATGCAGATGGCGTTGAGAAGCGCCATATTCTTATCTGCGAGGACATCGTCGATCATGTCCTTGATGATCCACGGGACGTACAGATTCGCCGCTGAGGCGAGGATAATGAACACAATCGCCAGCCCGAGCTTATTGACATAGGGCCGCATGTAGGTCAGCAGTCTCTTATAATTCTTCATAGCTCTCCCATTGGAAAGGATATATTATACACGTCTGCCCAGCGCGATAATCTTTTCCGCAACACGGCGTGCCGCATGGGGTTCGCCCAGCATCTCCACCGCGCGTGCAAGACGCTCCGTTACATAGGAGCGTGCTTCGCCGTCCGCGATGATCGGTTCCATCGCCGCGGCGATGCGCTCCGGCTGTACTGCTCCCTGCAAAAGCTCGGTCTCGAACGTCTCGCCGAGCAGAATATTCGGCAGGGAAAAGCGCGGCACAACAACGAGCAGGCGCCCGACGAAATAGGAGAGCGCAGACATCCGGTAAAGGACAACGGCGGGCAGCCCCATAACGGCGGTCTCCATGACAACCGTCCCCGAGGCCGCAATTGCTGCGCGTGCAGCCTTCATGAGGGCATAGCGCGCGTCATGTGTCAGCGTAACCTCCACCGGAGACGCTGCCAGATGTTCCTCGATACGCTGCTCATCGACCCCGCCCGCCACAGGCAGGAAAAAGCGCCGCGCGGGATCCCGCGTCTGCAGGATCTCTGCCGCACCGAGCATGGGAGGAAGGAGGCGCTCAATCTCCTCGCGCCGACTGCCCGGCATGAGGAGAATCGGCACATCGTTCTCTTCGATGCCAAAGTGCCGGCGCGCCTCCTCCGGCTCCATCTCTGCACGCACCGTATCGATGAGCGGATTGCCGACAAAGGAGATGTTCGCCCCGGCCGCCTCATAGGGCGGAAGCTCATGCGGGAAGATCGCGACAATTTCATCGGCGAGCGCCGCGCAGGACTTTGCACGCCCCTTGCGCCACGCCCATGCAGAAGGCGGAATATAAGAAAAAACGGGGATCCCCCGCTCTTTCGCCCGCGCCGCGAGCCGCCAATTAAAGTCCGGATAGTCGATGATGACGAGAACGTCCGGACGCTCCTCCTCCATCAGATGTGTGAGATCGTCCAAAAGAGCGAAGATGCGGCGCAGATTCAGGAGCACCGCTGAGATGCCCATGACGTTGCAGTCCGTATAGTTCTGGCGGAGCGTTACCCCCGCCGCTGCCATCTCCGCCCCGCCGAAGCCGATCAGAGCAATGGAGGGATCCAGCGCACGCAGTTCGCGTGCGAGTGCCGCTCCGTGGAGATCGCCCGAGGTTTCCCCCGCCGAAAGCATGATTTTCAAAAGGGGACTCCCTTACATCGCCGCAATTGTAATTCCGTTTGCCTCGGCGAGCGCCACTGCGCGCTCCTTGTCGATGAAGAGGGTCTTATCCGCCTCGAGCACGAGCGCCGATGCCTTTGCCGCGACCAGCGACTCGATCGTATCAAGTCCGACTGTGGGCACGTCAAAGCGGCTGTCCTGCTGGGGCTTTGCCGCCTTCGCGACAACGGCGCCGCCGCCTGCGAGCGCCCCGCCGCGGCGGATGCACGCATCCGTCCCCTCGATCGCTTCGAGCGCCATGACAGCACGATTCTTTACAACGGCGGTCTGCCCGATATCGAGGCGCCCGATCTCGCGCGCCATCTGAAGACCATACTCCATATCCGCGCGCTCGGCATCCGTCGGCGGGCGGCTCGTGAGTGTCCCTGCCGCCGGCATGAGCGGACGGATGAGCGCCGTCTGATCGAGCGGCGTCACGCCGATCTTCATCAGCGCACCGACAAACATCATCATGATGGTATCGTCATTTTGGTTCGGCAGCTGCATGAGCATTCCGCGCAGCATCTCATCCGGCTGGATCGCCCCCGTGAAGAGAAGCTCCTTCGTCACCTTGCCGATCATGGTGACCTTCTTGATCTCCTCCTGTCGGAGATAGGCCAAAATCTCAGCGATCGAGCCAATGCTGATCGCACGGTAGACCGACGCCGCCTCCTGCAGCTCCGGATCGACATCCGGCAGGAGCGCGATCGCGTGTACCTCATAGCCCTGCGCACGCGCCGCACGCGCGCACGCAACGGGCAGATGCCCGACGCCCGCGAGCAGACCCAGTTTTTCCATAGATTTCTCCCTTACTCGTCCTCATGACGCTCGCGGCAGATTCCGCGCTCCGCATTGCGGAGGAAACGCAGGAGATGATCGATCTCCTCGCAGGAATCCACCTCCTGCTCAATCACGGCAATCGCCTGCGTGAGGTTCAGCCCCGAGCGGTAGAGGATCTTATATGCATGCTTAATGCGCCGCCGCACATCGAGCGGTATGCCCGCACGCGAGATGCCGACGCTGTTGAGTCCTACCGCACGCGCCGGATGCCCGTCCACCATCGTGAACGGCACAACATCCTGCACGAGCTTCGACGTGCCGCCGATCATCGCATTGCGGCCAATCTTCACAAACTGGTGCACGCCCGCCATGCCGCCGATCACGACGCCGTCCTCGACGGTCGCGTGTCCCGCGAGCATCGCAGCGTTGCTCATGATGATGCGGTTGCCGAGCACACAGTTATGCGCAATGTGTGTATATGCCATGAGCAGGCAGTCGTCGCCGATGCGCGTCTCCTCGCCCTCGCCCGTCGCACGGTGCACGGTTGCACACTCGCGGATGGTGGTCCGGTCACCGATAAATGTATAGCTTTTTTCGCCCTTGAATTTCAGATCCTGCGGCACCTCGCCGATGGACGCACCCTGGAATATGTGGCAGTCACGACCGATCTGAGTCCACTCCTTGATCACAACGTGCGGGCCGATCTTCGTTCCCTCACCGATCTGAACATGGTCAGAGATGACCGCATAAGGACCGATCTCCACGTTTCGCGCAATGCGCGCTGTCGGTGCAATGACAGCGGTTTCATGGATATAGGCAAGAACCTTGCTGCTGCTTGTCATCTGTCTCAACTCCTTCAGCCCCACACGATTCGGGGCAGACATTTTCCACTCTCTGTTAGAATCCGGCAGAAGCGATTTTCTTTCACTTCGGAAAATCAGCCGTAAATTCCGAATAATTCTCTTCTGTGGCGGAATATGTCCATTTTTTCAGTATTTATCACTATTTCTTAGATTTCATCCCCGTTTTTCAGTGCGAACTTGAAATCCGCCGCGGCCACGAGCTCATCCTCCACATAGGCATCCGCATGCAGCACGCCGAAGACACCGCGCACGCGCACGAGCTCCGCCTTTGTCACGACAACATCGCCGGGTACAACGGGGCGCTTGAACTTCACATTCTCCATGCCGCCGAAGAGCGCAATCTTGCCGCGGTGTTCGGCCGGATAGAGCATGGCCACGCCGCCCACCTGCGCCATTCCCTCGAGGAGAAGGACGCCGGGCATAATCGGATGCCCCGGAAAATGTCCGAGGAAGAACGGCTCATTCATCGTCACGCATTTGATCCCCGTTGCCGACTTGAACGGCACCAGATCCGTAATGCGGTCTACGAGAAGCATCGGCGGGCGATGCGGCAGAATCTGCTGAATCTCATTGATGTCCAAAGTCATGCTTATTCCCTCTTCCCTGCAATCTGTTTCGCCAGCGCCGTATTGAGCGCGTGTCCCGACGCCACGGCGATGATGTGTCCGCGAATCATGCCGGCCAGCCGGATGTCCCCGATCACGTCGAGGATCTTGTGCCGCACGAGCTCGTTCGGGAAGTTCAGCGCGTTCATCCATCCCTCGTCGTTGTAGACGATCACCGTCTCGAGCGAGCCGCCGAGGCCGAGACCGTTTGCACGCAGCGCCTCGATTTCCTTTTCATAGGCGATCGTCCGCGCGGGCGCGATCTCTTTTTCGTATGCCTCCGGCGTAACCTCGATATCGTAGTACTGAACGCCGACCAGCGGATGATCGTTGAGCGATGTAAACGAGACACGCAGCCCGTCATAGGGCACAGCCATAACGAAATGGCCGCCGTCGTCCGCACGGTAGACGCGGTCAATCACCGTCACATGGCGGTCCGTATCCTGTTCGACCGTCCCTGCCTCAGCAATGAGGCGGAAGAACTTACGCGCGCTGCCGTCCACAACGGGAGGCTCCTCAGCATCAAGCGTCACGCGGCAGTTATCGACGCCATGTACATGCAGTGCACTCATCAGATGCTCAATCGTAAAGAATTTCAATGCGCCCGCGCTGATCGTCGTCGCGCGGAGCGTCGCCGTCACGTTGGCCGCCGTCGCCGCAACGGGCGGCTCCTCCGGCATATCCGAACGCGCAAACAGGATCCCCGTCCCCGGCGGTGCCGGAGCAAGTTCCATGTGTACCGGCCGTCCCGAATGCAGTCCGATGCCGTCATAGACCACACGCGACGCCAGCGTTCTCTCTTTTTGCAAGCAATATCCTCCCGGAAATCTGTCACATACGAATTCATGCTATATGATACTAAAAATTTTTCGAACTTGCAAGAGAATCGCTGATAAAATGAACCGATTTGACAGGCTTCGTTCGTTCTGTTATGATATATGCAGGCACATGTGCTTCCATTATCGGGGATGTAATGGTCTCGACGGGGATGGGCAGCATGTGGACAGCGAGCCGGGGGGTCATCATCCCGTCAGTAAGGTGAACACTTTTATTAAACATAAAAGCAAACGAAGACTACGCTCTGGCGGCTTAAGCCAGCCCCTTTCCGTCTGTCTCCCGCACGGATGGAGCAAGGGGAAAGACGCGGGATACCTGAGAGCCACTGCACGATAACTCTCACGGGAACACAATCGTGATCGGAACTGCGCACCCTGTCTGCGGGGGACGCGGCGCTTAAAGCAAAACACAGACTGCGCTCGGAGAAATCCATGTGACGTTATCTTCGGACAGGAGTTCGATTCTCCTCATCTCCACCAATTCGACTATACGAGCCGCCCATGGGGCGGCTTTTTATTGTGCATACAAAAAGAGCATCTTTGAAGATGCCCTTTTTCTTACAAGTTCTTTTTCAATTTCTCGAGATCCGGAAAGAGGTCGCCTATGGAGTTCGAGAGGCCTTCGCTGGGCGCGAGGATCTCGAGTACGGGGCGCATGGTCTCGCGGAACTTCGCATCGTCCTGCATGAGAGCGAGGACGGCGCTCGTGTTGACTGCATCGGCGAGCGCCGAGTGCTGACTGCCCTCGAACCGGCGTCCCATCGCGCCGAGTGCATGCTTCAGCGCGAGGCTGTTGTGCAGGCCGAGCCGGTCATCGAATGCCTGCTGCAGATCGACCCACCGCGTATCGAGCCAGTTTACATCAAAGTCAGGGAGCTTCAGCCGGCACTCTTTTCGCAGCTGCTTGATGTCAGACATACTCCAGGAGTATATCTTCGTCTCCGCCGCGCCGATCCACGCGACAAACGAATGGAAGCTGTCCGAGAACGCCGGATGTCCCTCGACCTTCTCCTGTGTGATGCCCGTGAGCTCGGTAATATGTTTCTTTACCATCCCGTATTCGGGACAGACATAGCACTGGAATTCGTCTTCCTGCTCATAATTCTCATTCAAACGCACGGCGCCGATCTCAATGATCTCCCCGTTCAGCTTTCTTCGTACCTCTCTGTATTCCTTCGAGACGGGGTTCATCTCCAGATCTACGACGATGTGTTTCATGAGCAAACCTTACTTTCAAAAAAATCTGCCGTAAGTGACGCGCGGCAGACAGTGTTGCGGTGTTTTGTGGCGCTGCCGTATCGGCGCGCTTTTTCAAATATCGAGTTCTTTCGTGTCTTTGCTATCATAACACAACGAGCCTTGAAAATCAACGTTTAGGAAATAGGTCCCCTTCCCCTTATTCCCTTTTCCGAAAAACGTGGTAGAATACAGGAGATATATTTTTTGAGAAAGGAATGCCGCGCATGAATTGGAAGGTCGTACTCGCTCTGCTCACCTGCAATGTGCTCTTCATGTCCGCAAGCTATACGATGATCATACCGTTTCTGCCGATGTATCTGACGAACGAGCTGGGTGTGGATGACACCTCTGTAAGTCTCTGGGCAGGACTTTCGTTCTCGGTGACTTTTTTCGTCTCCGCTGTTATGGCTCCGATCTGGGGACGTATTGCCGACCGCAAAGGGAAGCGCCTCATGGCGATGCGCGCGAGCCTTCTCATTGCCATCAGCTATCTGCTCGGCGGTATTGTCACCTCGCCCGAGCAGCTCATCATCGTGCGCGTCTTTCAGGGCTTTGCCTCGGGGCTATGGCCGATGGATCTCGCCATCATGACGCTCTATGCGCCCCAGGAACGCCTTGGTTTCTCCCTCGGCATTATGCAGGGCACGCTGACTGCCGGCGGTGTCGTCGGACCTCTGCTCGGCGGCGTTCTCGCGGAGCTGTTCGGGATGCGCACGAGTTTCTACATCGGCGGTCTGGCGCTCTTCATCAACTTTCTTGCCTTTACATTTATCATCAAAGAACCGCCGATGCCGAAAAGTACCGTGCCGCTTACGGCAGAGGAAAAAAATCCGATGCACCTCTGGCACATCCCCATCCTGCGCACGATGATGATCGTGAGTACGCTCGCACAAATGGTGCTCTATATCCTCATGCCCGTCATCACGACCTACATCAAGGCACTTGCGGGCTCAATGGACAACATCGTCTTTGTCGCGGGTGCGGTATTCTCTCTCAGCGGGATCGCGGGGGCAATTGCCGCACCGCTCTGGGGCATCTACGGCACGCGGCGCACCTACTTCAACTCCATGTTCCTCGCCATGCTCTTCGGAGGAATCATGTTCACCCTGCAGGGCATTCCCGATACGCTCATGCCGTTCGCCGTCATGCAGTTCGGCGTGGGGCTCTTTATCGCAGGGATTCAGCCCTCGCTGAACGCAATCATTGCCCAGCATACCCCCCCGCAGCTCAAAGGCAGCGTCTTTGGGCTTCTCTTTTCCGCCCAGCAAATCGGCGGCGCAGCGGGACCGCTCCTCGGCGGCGTTGTCGCAACCTACCTCGGCATGCACTATCTCTTCCCGACGGCAGGCGCGATCCTCCTCCTGCTCGCGCTGTTTGTCCGGTGGAGATATATCATGAACAGGCACGCGGCGGCGGAGTGATTTTATGGACGCAAAAAAGGGAATGCCCGCACGGGCATTCCCTTTTCATATGCATATTTTACAAATGTGCAAGCACAGCGTCGGTCATCTCGGTCGTGCCGACCTTCGTGCAGCCGCTTCCCTCGATGTAGATGTCCGCCGTGCGCCTGCCCTCGGCGAGTGCCGCGTCCACCGCTGCCTCAACGGCATCCGCCGCTTCCTCCTCGCGGAGTGCATAGCGCAGCAGCATCGCCGCCGAGAGGATCGTCCCGAGCGGGTTTGCGATGCCCTGCCCCGCGATGTCGGGCGCGCTGCCGTGAATCGGCTCAAAGAGACTCGTCCCCGTACCGATGGACGCCGACGGCATGAGACCGATCGAGCCTCCGATCACCGCCGCCTCATCGGAGAGGATATCCCCGAAGAGATTGCCCGTCACAATCACATCGAACTGTGTCGGACGCACGGCAAGCTGCATGGCACAGTTGTCCACATAGAGATGATCAAGCGCCACATCCGCATACTCCGGCGCGAGCGCCGTCACCGTGCGCCGCCAGAGGCGCGAGGTCGCAAGCACGTTCGCCTTGTCCACCGAGGTAACTTTTCCGCGGCGCAGGCGTGCCGTCTCGAACGCGAGACGTGCGATGCGCTCCACCTCGGGGACAGAATAGTTCTCCATGTCCCAGGCGCGTTCTGTGCCGTCCACCTGCTCGGACTCGCATTTCTCTCCGAAGTAGATGCCGCCGATCAGCTCACGCACGATGACGAGGTCGACGCCGCGCACGAGTTCCGGCTTTAAGGGGGAATGCTCGATCAGTGCGTCCGCGACCTTCACGGGACGCAGATTCGCATACAGTCCAAGCCCTTTGCGGAGGCCCAAAATCGCGCGCTCGGGACGAAGCGCAGGCTCTGCACTGTCCCACTTCGTTCCGCCGACCGCGCCGAAGAGTACGCCGTCCGATTCCCTGCAGACCGCGAGCGTGTCCTCGGGGAGCGGTGTGCCGTATTTATCGTATGCCGTGCCGCCCGCGTCGCGCGTCTCATACGTCAGCCCGAGTGCGAATTTCGCGTCGACGGCGCGCAAAACGCGCACGGCTTCCTGCGTGATCTCCTGTCCGATGCCGTCGCCGGGAACGACTGCAATCTTATACGCCATGACGGAAGCCCCCATTCTCGCGGATGTAGTTCAAAAGGCCGCCCGCCTGCGCAATCTCCTGCACGAAGCCCGGCAGCGGATGCGCGCGAAACGTATCGCCCGTCGTGAGGTTCTCGATTGCCCCCGTCACCGTGTCGACGCGCAGGCGGTCACCCGCGCTGATCTTCTCCACATCGTCGCCGATCTCAAGGAGCGGCAGGCCGATGTTGATGCCGTTGCGGTAGAAGATGCGCGCAAAGCTCGCCGCGATGACGACAGGCACACCCGATGCTGCAATCGCAATCGGCGCGTGCTCGCGCGAGGAGCCGCAGCCGAAGTTGCGCCCGCCGACCATGATATCGCCCGCCACGACCTCCTTGGCAAACGTCGTGTCGATGTCCTCCATGCAGTGCTCCGCAAGGGCCTTCGGCTCAAATGTATTGAGATAGCGCGCAGGAATAATCACGTCCGTATCGATGTTGTCGCCGTAGCGCCAGACCTTCCCCTCGAACATCACACCACCTCCTCGGGGGCCGCAATCCGCCCCAGTATCGCGCTCGCGGCCGCCACGTGCGGGCCCGCGAGATAGACTTCGCTGTCGACGTGTCCCATGCGTCCGCGGAAATTGCGGTTCGTCGTCGAAACGCAGCGCTCGCCCGCTGCGAGAATGCCCATGTAGCCGCCGAGACACGGCCCGCAGGTCGGCGTTGAGATCGCCGCGCCCGCGTCCATGAAGATGTCGAGGTAGCCGCGCCGCATCGATTCCTGATAGACCCACGGCGAGCCCGGGATGACGATGCAGCGTACGCGCTCGTGCACCGTATGTCCCTTCAGAATCTCCGCTGCGATCTCCATATCCTCAAGGCGCCCGTTCGTACACGAGCCGATGACCACCTGATCGATCTCGATCGGCTCCGCAATGTCCATCACGCGCTTCGTATTCTCCGGCAGATGCGGGAACGAAACGACGGGGCGCAGCGCGCTGAGGTTGATCTCCACCGTACGCGCATACTGCGCGTCGGGATCGGCATGTACCGGCTCAAAGGGCGCCTTCATGCGTTCCTCGACGTACGCTCTGCACACGTCATCATACGGGAAGATGCCGTTCTTTCCGCCCGCCTCGATCGCCATGTTGGCAATCGTCAGACGATCGGTCATCGTGAGATCCGCAACGCCCTCGCCCGTGAACTCGAGGCTCTGGTAGAGCGCGCCGTCCACGCCGATCATGCCGATCAGCGTCAGGATGACATCCTTGCCGCTGATGTCAGCAGGCTTCTTCCCCGTCAGGCGGACATTGATCGCCTCGGGCACCTTGAACCACGCCTCGCCCGTCGCCATGCCGACCGCCAGATCGGTCGTGCCGACGCCCGTTGAGAAGCCGTTCACGGCGCCGTAGGTGCACGTGTGCGAGTCCGCGCCGATCGTCAGCATGCCGGGGCCGACGATGCCCTTCTCCGGCAGGATGACGTGCTCAATGCCGACGCGGCCCTGCTCATAGTAGTGCAGAATATCGTGCTTGCGTGCAAAGTCGCGCATGATCTTCGCCAGCTCCGAAGACTTAATGTCCTTTGCCGGCTGAAAATGATCGGGAATCAGCGCGATCTTCGTCCGATCAAAAACGGGACGGCCCGTCTTTTCAAACTCCTTGATCGACGGCGGTCCCGTCACATCGTTTGCGAGCACCATGTCGAGGCGGCACGTCACGAGCTGCCCCGGCTCGACGTGATCCAGTCCCGCATGGCGTGCGAGAATCTTCTCGCTCATATTCATGCCCATATGCCCTCCAAATGTTCAAAATACGCAAAGAGGGACGCTGCACAGACAACGCCCCTCTGATATTTGCCCCTATTTCTGTGCAATTTAGTCCTTACGCAGGTCAGCGCCGTCCTTGAGCCACGACATCATGCCGCGCAGCTCCGTACCGACCTCTTCGATCGGGTGCTCCGCATGGATGCGGCGCTCCGCAAGGAAGTGCGCACGCCCTGCCGCATTGTTCTCCGTAAGCCACTGACGTGCAAACGTGCCGTCCTGGATCTCGCCGAGGATCTTCTTCATCTCCGCTTTCGTCTCCTCGGTGATGATGCGCGGGCCGCGCGTGTAGTCACCGTACTCCGCCGTGTCGGAGATGGATTTGCGCATCTTCGCCATACCGCCCTCATACATGAGGTCGACGATGAGCTTCATCTCATGGAAGCACTCGAAATACGCGATCTCTGGCTGATAGCCCGCCTCGATCAGCGTCTCGAATCCACTCTGGATGAGGTGTGTCACGCCGCCGCAGAGGACGACCTGCTCGCCGAAGAGATCGGTCTCCGTCTCCTCCTGGAATGTCGTCTGGATGACGCCCGCGCGCGTGCCGCCGATGCCGCGTGCATACGCAAGCGCGAGGTCAAAACATTTGCCCGTCGCGTCCTGTCCGACCGCGAACACATCCGGCACGCCGCCGCCCTCGCGGAACGTACGGCGTACGAGATGACCGGGTCCCTTCGGCGCAACCATGAACACGTCGATATTCTCTGCGGGAACGATTTGGTTAAAGTGGATGTTGAACCCGTGCGCAAATGCGAGCGCGCTGTTTGGTTTCAGGTTCGGTGCGATCTCGCTCTTGTAGAGCGCCGCCTGCTTCTCATCCGGAATGAGGACCATCGTAACGTCCGCAGCCTTGACCGCATCCGCTACGGGGAGAACCTTGAGCCCGTCTTCAGCGGCGAGCTTCGCCGACTTCGAGCCCTCATAGAGCCCGATGACAACGTTTACTCCGCTGTCCTTGAGGTTCAGCGCATGTGCATGTCCCTGACTGCCGTAGCCGATGACCGCAACCGTCTTGCCCTCGAGCACGCTCCAGTTGACATCCTGATCATAGTAAGTTTTTG
>ERZ772957.516-NODE-516-length-30687-cov-3.898146_pt1 | contig 30687 bp, 22 predicted proteins | sample MGYA00580682_ERZ772957 | MGnify/ENA primary metagenome ERZ772957 (study PRJEB29015, sample SAMEA2737921) | human oral metagenome | biome: human oral; feature: human-associated habitat; material: dental | place: China | collected 2025 ...
GTTTCCTTCGGCAAGGGCCTTTGCCGCAGCGTCTGCCGATCCCTGGACGCCGGCATAGAACTTGATACCTGCATCTGCAAGAGCCGTCTGCGCTCCCATGCCGATGCCGCCGCAGATCAGAGCATCCGCCTTTACCGCCTGCAGAAATCCTGCAAGCGCACCGTGGCCGCCGCTTCCGTTTGTATCCACAATCTGTTCAGCGATGATTCTGTTTTCTTCCACATCATATAACTTGAACCGCTCGGAATGACCGAAATGCTGAAAAACCTCTCCGTTTTCATAAGTTACCGCTATTCTCATTGTCCTTGATCCTTTCTCCATAATCGCTTGATTGATCTCGACCGGCTCGAACTCGCAACAGCCGCCCGTGATGAGCAACCGTTTGCCGTGAACGAGGACATCTGCTATTTTCTTCTTTGCGCTGTCGTGAATCGCCGTAATCGTAGTGCAGGCGATAGGCATTCTGGCACGTGAGTCCTTCCCCATCCAGAAGCCGTAATGCTTCAAACTCATCGACAGTCATCCGAATGCTCTCGACGGCGGTCACATCGTCAGGCGAGAAGCTGCGATAGACCGGCAGCCGCTCTATTTTTCGGCGCCTGATAGGTCTTGGCATCATCTCTCCTTTCTGACATTTGTCGATTACTATTATACTCGCGTTGATGATTTTTTGTGATGTCTCCTGTCATAGCTGCGGCGCCGGGGGGCTGCTGTCTCTCCGCGTCTTGGCAAGCTGCTTTTCCACCTTCCCCCGAGGCAGCTTGACAGTCCTATTCACAGTCCTATTCATGAAATATTCACGGATTGGTAGATTGATGATATTCTTCTCATTAAAGGCGTGATAGGGATTGAAACGTATAGAGGATACTCACAAAAGTGTTTTTGGAAAGAGTGGTTTGTGGTAAATTCTCAATAACTGTCACTTACACCTACGTTATAATGAAGCGCTATAATGAAGTAATTTTTCCAGCGTTCACGACGGCTCCCCGGCCGGGAACGGGGAAACAACGAAAGACCAAGGAGGCAAAGTTCTGATGCCCCACACGGAACAAACGGCGTTGATCAACGGACGCATCCATACCCCCATGGGGATGGCGGAGGCACTCCTGATCGAGGCGGGGCGCATCGCGGCCGTTGGGACGACGGCGACCATCGGGCTCCACTGCGACACAAAGCTTATCGACCTCGAGGGGCGCTCCGTCTTCCCCGGATTCAGCGATTCTCACGCTCATTTTCTGGCCTGGGCGCAGTCTCAGGAGGCGGTCCGTTTGGGGGACTGCCGTTCCATGGACGATCTTTGCGAAACGCTTAAAGCCTACGCGGCCGAGCATCCTGCCCCTCCCGGCGGATGGTACCAGGGACACGGCTGGAATCATGTCCTGATGGACAACGTCATGCCCACCCGGCATGACCTCGACGCCGTCGTCCCCGACATTCCCGTCTATCTGAGGCGCGTCTGCGGGCACGTCGCCGTCGTGAACACGGCCGCGCTGAGGGCTGCAGGCATCACCGGGAACACCCGCATCGATGCCGGCGTGATCGAGCTCGGCGAGGACGGGGAGCCAAACGGGGTCCTCAAGGAGAACGCCCTCGACCTGATAACCCGATGCATCCCCGGCCTGGAGGACGCAGACCTGACGCGCCTGCTCAGGAAGTACGGCCCCCAGGCCGCGGGCTACGGTCTTACGGAGATCCACTCCGATGACCTCTCGGTGTTCGGGTTCGACCTCCGAAGGTCGCAGGAGTTCTTCCTGAACGCCGCCCGGAGCGGCGACCTTCCCTTCCGCCTCCGCCGCCAGTTTCTTCTGTCGAACAAGGATCTGCTCCAGGATTTTCTGTCCGAGGGCTGGAGGAGCGGCGATGGGATCCCGCTGTGCCAGGTCGGCCCGCTGAAGCTCCTCAGCGACGGCTCCCTTGGGGGACGGACCGCGTTTCTGAGGGAGGATTACGCCGACGCCCCCGGCGAGCGGGGTACGGCGCTTTTCGAGCAGGGTGAGCTGGACGACCTGATCCTCACGGCGCATCTCTCCGGAATGCAGGTTGCGGTGCACGCCATCGGAGACGGTGCGCTCGACATGTGCCTGGACGCCTTCGAGCGCGCCATGAAGCAGCACCCCATGGCCGTGCGCCACCTGATCGTCCACGCGCAGACGGCGGACGACGCGCAGCTCGATCGAATGAGGAACCTCCGCTTGGGAGCGGCCATCCAGCCCTGCTTCGTCCCGTCCGACAGGACCATGGCCCTGGAACGGCTGGGGAAGGCTCGCGCCGAGGCGGGGTATCGCTGGCGCTCCATGATGCGCAAGGGGATCGTGCTCTCCTCCGGGTCCGACGCCCCCATCGAAAGCCTGCGCCCGATGCTGGGAATCCATGCGGCGGTGACCCGGACCGCCCCGAACGGGGTTTCGGAGGATGGAGGGGTTTCGGAAGATGGAGGGATTTCGAAAGACGGATGGGTCCCGGAGGAACGCCTCTCCGTGGCCGAGGCCATCGGGACCTACACCTGGAACGGCGCCTGGAACGGGCACAACGAGAGGCGTCGCGGCGAGATAGCCCCGGGCCGCGACGCGGACCTCGTCGTCCTGGAACGGGATCCCTTCCTGGTGCCCGCACGGGAGCTGGCCGACATCGGCATCGCCATGACCCTGTGCGGGGGCCGCGTGACCCACGCCGTGCCGGAGCTCGCATGAGCCGCCCCCGAAGGAGCGGCATCCTGCTCCCCCTCTTCGCCCTCCCCTCCCGTTACGGCATCGGGGACATGGGCCCGGAGGCCCTGAGGTTCGCCGATTTTCTGGTGGACGCGGCCCAGACGGTCTGGCAGGTCCTGCCCCTGACTGCCATCGACGGAGGCTGCGGCAACTCCCCCTACAGCCCTACGTCCGCGTTCGCGGGCAACCCTCTGCTGATCAGCCCCGAGCTGCTGGCCGACTCGGGGCTGATCGGCGAGGCGGACCTAGCCGACGCGCCCGCCTTCGACGACGCCCGGGTGGACTACGACCGCGTGCGCGCCTTCAAGGACGCCCTGCTGCGCCGGGCATGGACAAACTTCAAACGTGCGGGGGCTCGTTCGGAGTACGAGCGTTTCTTCGCCGACAACCGCCACTGGCTGGAGGGCTACAGTTTTTTCGCCGCCATCAAGGGATGCCGCGGCGGTCAGCCCTGGTACGAATGGCCCGAGGGCCTGAAGTTCCGCCATCACGAGGCGCTCCACCGCACCTGGATGGAGATGGCCGACGAGATCGAGTTTCACCGCTTCGTCCAGTTCCTCTTCTCCTCCCAGATGGGCGTGCTCCGCTCCCGTCTCTCGGACCTGGGAATCTGCCTGGTCGGGGACGTCCCCGTCTACGTCACCCGGGACTGCGCCGACGTCTGGCTGCACCCTCACCTGTTCGAGCTGGACGAGGAGCTGGCCCCCGTCTCCGTGGCGGGGGTGCCGCCGGACTACTTCAGCCCGACGGGGCAGCTCTGGGGGAACCCCCTCTACAACTGGGACGCCATGCTGGCGGAGGACTTCCGTTGGTGGATGGAGCGCCTTCGACATCTTTTGACCTTTTTCGACCGTGTCCGCATCGACCACTTCCGGGGGCTCGTTGGCTACTGGTCGCTGCCCGCCGACGCGAGGACCGCCGAGGCCGGCCGCTGGCGGAGCGCTCCTCACGAGCGGTTCTTCGAGGCCCTTTGCCGGAACTTCCCGACCCTGCCCTTCTGGGCGGAGAACCTGGGCATCCTGACCCCCGAGATCGAGACCCTGCGCCGCAACCTGGGCCTGCCGGGGATGCTGGTGCTCCACTTCGCCTTCGGCGATCCCGCCCGCAACCCCTACGCCCCGCACAACCACACGCCGGTCAACGTCGTCTACACGGGGACCCACGACAACAACACGTCATTGGGCTGGTTCGAGGAGGACGCCTCCCCCGAGGAGCTCGCCAACCTCTCCCGTTACCTCGGGCACGAGGTGAACCGCAGCACCGTGGTGGGGGAGATGGTGCGCATGGCCATGAGCTCCGTCGCGGAGACCGCCGTCGTGCCGATGCAGGACCATCTGGAACTGGGGTCCTCCTACCGGACCAACATCCCCGCCACGCCCAGCGGTAACTGGACCTGGCGCATGATGCCCGGTCAGGCCGACAAGCGGCTGGCCTCACACCTGCGGGAGCTCACGGAGCTCTACGGCAGGGCATGACGCGATCGGGCCTCCTAATCGAGCCTCTTCCGCCCCCCAAAGGGCAAATTTGTGAGATAATTCGAGTAGGCTCGACGGGCCGCAACCGGAAAGGAGCGTCACCCACTATCATGATGATACAGCGACTGCACCGCAGCGATCTCGGCTATTCCCTCAGGAGCCTCATGGAGAACGACCCGGCCTTCAGGCCGCTGGCCTACTTCTCCATGGAGGTCGGGCTCAAGGAGTCCATCCCCACCTACTCGGGAGGGCTGGGAGTCCTGGCCGGCGACATCCTGAAGAGCGCCGCCGACCTCGGCGTGCCCATGGCGGGGGTCACCCTGCTCTACCGAAAGGGCTACTTCGTCCAGGAGTTCAACGCCGACGACTGGCAGAAGGAGAAGCCCGTCCAATGGAACCCCTCCCACGAGCTGACGCTCCTGCCCAACCGCATCCTGCTGACTCTCCAGGGACGGGAAATCCAGGTGGGGGTCTGGGTCTACGAGATCATCGGGTCCACCGGATACCCCCTGCCCGTCTACTTCCTGGACACGGACTTCGAGCCCAACCACCCCGACGACCGCAAGCTCTGCTGGTACCTCTACGGCGGGGACAACAACTACCGCCTCTGCCAGGAGTTTATCCTGGGGGTCGGAGGGCTGCGGATGCTGCGCGACCTGGGCTACATGAACATCGAGACCTTCCACCTCAACGAGGGACACGCCGGATTCCTGACCCTCGAGCTCATGCGCGAGCAGGGCTACTACGACCCCGACAAGATCCGCGAACAGGTCGTGTTCACGACCCACACGCCCGTCCCGGCGGGACACGACTACTTCGAGTTCGGACTGATCGAAAGGGCCTTCCCCACGGACGCCCTGAGCACGATCAAGCGCATGATGCCCGACGTCCCCGGGGTCTCCATGACGGAGCTGGGGCTGAAGTACAGCCGCTACGTGAACGGCGTCGCCAAGAAGCACGCCGAGGTGAGCAACGCCATGTTCCGGATGGAGACGGTGGACTGGGTCACGAACGGCGTCCACCCCACCACCTGGGTGAGCTCCGGGATGAGGAAGCTCTACAACCGGCACATCCCCGGGTGGGAGGAGGACCCCGGCCGCTTGGTCCAGGCCCTGACCATCCCCAAGCAGGACCTCTGGTCCGCGCATCAGGCCTCCAAGCTGCGCCTGTTCGCCCGGGTCCTAGAGACGACCGGGAGACAGCTGGACCCCGAGGTGCTCACCCTGGGGTTCGCGAGACGCGCCGCGACCTACAAGAGGGCCGACCTGCTCCTCTCCGACCTCGAGCGGTTCATGGAGGTGGCGGGGAACCGTAAAGTGCAGTTCATCTTCGCGGGGAAGTCCCATCCCAGCGACAACGGCGGCAAGGCCCTGCTCCAGAAGATCCGCAAGGCGGCCCGGGATCTGGAGGAGTCCATCCCCATCGTCTTCATCGACAACTACAACATGGAGATAGCCTCCCTGATAACCCAGGGCGTCGACCTGTGGCTCAACACCCCGATGCGCCCCCGCGAGGCCAGCGGGACCAGCGGCATGAAGTGCGCCCTGAACGGGATCATGAACTTCTCCGTGCTCGACGGGTGGTGGATCGAGGGCTGGATCGAGGACGTGACGGGCTGGTCCATCGGCCCCGAGCCGAACGGGGGGGACCTCTCCGACCACTACGACGAGTCGCTCGACGCCATCGACCTCTACGAGAAGCTCGAGAAGAAGATCATCCCCACCTACTACGAGAACCGCGACAAATGGCTGGACATGATGCGCCACACGATAGCCCTGAACGCCAGCTTCTTCAACACGCATCGGGTAGTCCGCGAGTACGCCTCCAAGGCCTACTCCATCGATTTCAGAGGGATGTGAGGCCATGAGCGGGACCGGCGGCAGGACCAGGGTCCTTTTCGTCACGACGGAGTACGCGCCCTTCTCCAAGGTGGGCGGCCTGGGTGATGTTGCCGGCTCGCTCCCTCATGCACTGCGCCGCGCCGGTGTCGATGTCCGCGTCGTGACCCCCGCCTGGCCGGGGGTGCTGGACAGGGTCTCGGCCTCCGGCCTGAAGATGACAGTGCTCCCGGAACGGGTCTGCGCCGCCTACGACTGGCGGGTCCGGGACGCGGAGGTCGTCAAGACCGAGGTGGCGGACGTGCCCGTCTACTTTCTGAGGTCGGAGGACTATGGGGGGGACATGTATCCCTGGCACCTCGACTTCCGCACCGCCTCCCCCTTCGCCATATTCTGCCTGCAGGCCCTGGAGCTCTTTAGGGTACTTAAGTGGACCCCCGACCTCTACCACTGCCACGATTGGACCAGCGCCTTCCTCCCCTGCGCCCTGGCCTGGCACCGTCATTACCGGACCGTCGGGGGCAAGTGCGTCGTCACGCTCCACAATGTCGCCTACCAGGGGGTCCTTGAGCGGGAGCCCTTCATGGAGGCATCGGGGCTCGAGCCCTGGAGCTTCAACATGGAGGCCATGGAGTTCTACGGCCAGGTCAACCTCCTGAAGGGGGCCATCGTCGCCGCCGACGCCGTGACGACGGTCTCGCCGCGCTATGCCCAGGAGATACAGACCTACGAGTCCACGCGCGAGCTGTCCGGCGTCATCTACAAACAGCGCCGCAAGCTGTCCGGGATCCTCAACGGCATCGACACCCGCTATTGGAACCCGGAGACGGACCCCCACATCCCGGAGCGGTTCTCGGCCAAGAACCTCCGGGGCAAGGTGCGGGCCCGGGAGGAACTGCTGCGGAGGGCGGGGTTCGACCCCCGATCCAGGGAGCCGTTGGTGGTCTGTGTCTCCCGGCTCGTGGAGCAGAAGGGGTTCTCCCTCATCCTCTCCGCACTCGACGCGCTCCCCGAGCTCGGTGCGAAGTTCGTCTTCCTGGGCAGCGGGCACGGCTGGATCGAGAACGCCCTCAGCCAGGCGAGCGAGCGCTTCCCGGACACGCTGCGGTTCTTCCAGGGCTACGACGAACCGCTGTCCCACCTCCTCTACGCGGGCGGCGACATTTTCCTGATGCCCTCGGTGTTCGAGCCCTGCGGCCTGTCCCAGATGATCGCCATGAGGTACGGGACCATCCCCCTCGTGCGCGAGGTCGGGGGCCTGAGGGACACGGTGACGGACGCCGATGCCCCCGGAGGCGGGAACGGCTTCACCTTCCAGACCTGCGACGCCGCCGGCATGCTCTGGGCCCTGAGGAGGGCGGTCGCGCGCTTCGGCGACGCCGGGCACTGGAATGCGCTCCGCGCGCGGGCAATGGCCGGAGATTTCTCCTGGGACCGCTCCGCGCTGCTCTACAGGGACCTTTACCGAACGCTTTAGCCCACCTCGCCGTTCCTCACTTGGGCCTTTCTTCTCGGGCCTCCTTTCCAGGCTTTTTCCCCGGCTTCCCGTCGGAGGTCTGCAGGTTGGGGCGCCGTTTCGCTCGACAGTTCTCATGCAATAGTTCTCATGCAATAGTTTTCATGCGATAATTTTCATGACGCAGCACGTGGCAGCAGGGAGTGTTTCCCTACGAAAGGGGATGTCGATAATGAACGGAGGAAAGTACGGAAGAGTGCTGGGGGTCGTTCTTGCAGGGGGGAAGGGGGAGCGGCTTATGCCGCTGACGCGGTACCGGGCCAAGCCCGCCGTCTATTTCGCCGCCAAGTACCGCATCATCGACTTTGCCCTGTCGAACCTGATCAACAGCGGGATCTTCGCCGTCTACGTCCTGGTTCAGTTCAAGAGCCAGTCCCTGAACGAGCACATCGAACGGGGCTGGCAGTTCGGCGGCGCCCTTCGCGGACGGGATTTCTTCGTCACGCTGGTCCCGGCGCAGATGTGGCGCGGCGAGCACTGGTTCCAGGGCACGGCCGATGCCGTCTTCCAGAACATGCACCTCGTCTCCCTGTTCCGGGCGGACCGGGTCTGCATCTTCGCGGCCGACCACATCTACAAGATGGACGTGGACCAGATGCTGCGCTGGCACGCCGAGCGGGAGGCCGATGTGACCTTGGCGGCGAACGTCGTCCCCGTTTCCGAGGCCAGCCAGTTCGGCTGCATCAAGACCGACGCGGCGGGACGCATCGTCGAGTTCATGGAGAAGCCGGCCATCCCGCCCGAGATCCCGGACAAGCCCGGATTCAGCTACGTCTCGATGGGGAACTACATCTTCGAGCGCGGTGTCCTGGAGGAGGCGCTCATCGACGACTCCCAGCAGCCGACGAGCCACGATTTTGGGCGGGACATCATCCCCAACCTCGTCGCCCGGAAGGCACGCGTCTATGCCTACGACTTCTCCACCAACGTCCTGCCCCACTCGGCCGTGGAGGCCGAGCGGATGCATCAGTGGCGGACGGACAAGCCCTACTGGCGCGACGTCGGGACCCTCAATGCCTACTGGCAGGCCCACATGGAGCTCCTGAGCCCGGAGTCCGAGATGACGCTCTACAACCCCCTCTGGCCCATCCGCACCGTCTCCTTCGCGGACCCGCCCTCCTACTCCTATCCCTCCGACGGGCACGACTGCATGGTCAACCGGGTGCTGGCCGCCGAGGGGAGCCGCATCCTGGGAGCGACTGTTTCCAGCTCCGTGCTGTCCCGCAACTGCGTCATCCAACCGGGGAGCGTCATAGAGGAGAGCATCGTCGGCCAGGACGTGGTCATCGGGCGGAACTGCCGCATCAGGCGCGCAATCATCGACGCGCACAACTACATCGCCGACGGCACGGTCATCGGGGAGGATCCCGAGGCCGACACCCGGGATTACTTCGTCGATCCCCACTCCGGGCTGGTCACGGTGGGGATGCCCCGCATCCTCTATCAGAAGGAGGACGACGAGAATGCCATGGACAGCTTTTCCTGGAGCACGTTCAGTTAGAGCCGCCGGGGGAATACAACATTAAGGACGGCCATAAGGCGAAAACAGCTCTAAGTGCAGAGGGGAGCGGCCGGTGCCGCTCCCCTCTCCGTCCTTTAGCTTTGGAATCAGCCTTTCAAGGCCACCCGCCCGGCGCTCGAAGCATCGCCAGAGGATACCTTGAAGCGCGACAGGGCCCCCTTCAGCCTGTCCGCCAGGACCGCAAGGCTGTCCGCCTGCTTCGCAACCTCCTCCGCCACCTTAGCCGTCTCGTCCGCAGAGCTCTGTATCATCTCCACGTTCTGGAGCATGTCCACCGTCGATTTTGTCGCGGCATCGATGCCCGAGGCGATCTCCCGGCTCGACGCCGCCTGCTCCTCCGCCACCGCCGCGATGTTCTGAATTCGATCGTTGGCCTTGTCTATCTGCCCCATCGCCTCGCTCAGGGACTCCTTGGCCTTATCCGCCTTCTCCGTCGTCCGCGTCAGAAGCTCGGAGGATTCCGTGCTCGAATTCACCGTCTCCCCTGCCCCGGTCTGCAGCGTCGTGATCAGACCCTTGACGTTGTTCGCCGCCTGACCGGAGTCCTCCGCCAGCTTACGGACCTCCTCCGCGACAACGGCAAACCCCCGCCCGGCCTCTCCGGCCCGCGCCGCCTCAATAGCGGCGTTCAGCGCCAGCAAATTCGTCTGGTCCGCTATCGACGTGATGACCCCCACAAATCCGCTGATCTGCCCCACCGATTCCACAAGCTCGCGGAGCTTCTCTCCACTCTCCTGGGACTTCCGGAACAGAAGCCCCATATCCTCGATCATCTCCTGTACCATCTCCACAGCCTGCCCCGAGACCACCGTGGTCTGAGAGATGAACTCCGCGCAATCCGTCGCCGCCTGCGCCGCAGTCATCGACGCCGCGGACATCTCCTCCGTCCCCGCGTTGCTCTCCTGCAGCGACGCGGAGTTCGACTCGCAAAGCGCCACAACACTCTCTATAGCCTGTTTTGCGTTCAGGACGGACTCGCTGGACTGATTTGACGAGGTTCGCATCGTGTCCGCACTCTCCGCGCTCCGCTCCACAATCTCCATGGCCTCCGTTATCGTCCGGCACTGTGCCTCAACCATCTCGATGAGGGCATCCGACAGCTTGCCCAACTCGTCGCGCCTCTCCTCACCCAGATCCGCGCGGGTCAACGTCAGGTCCCCGTCCCCTGCCCGTTCCGCCACGGACACCAAAAGCGAGAGCGGCTTCGTGATCATCCGCGAGATCAAAAACGCTATCAACAGCCCGACAACCACGGAGACCGCCGTCAAGGCAATCAACATCAGGACGGAGAGGCTCAAATTATCATCCGTTTGAGAAATGATCATCCTCGTGCGTTTCTGCGCCGTATCAAATATAGCGTCGCTCAGATCATCCAGGTCGTCCCCCTGCTGTTTGACGATCTTTGTGAGCTCGCTGAGACGGACGAACTGGCCCGCCAGCTCCCTCACGCCGCTCGAAAAGGCATGCAGGTGCGTCAAGGCGTCCTGGAGATCTTTGCGGACCTCCTCCGAACGCGTATCGTCCAAAAGCTTCTGTCCCCGCTTCCCCATCGCGTCCACCCGTGATAGGAGGGCATCGACGCCCGAGACGTCACGGTTCGCCATCACCCAGGAGTAGCTTCTGCGAACCTCCCCTATCTCCGTGGTCAGCGCCTCGCCCTCGCGGACCCTGTCAAGCCTGCGTCGGGCCTCGGCGGCGTTCCCTGCCGAAATGTCATCTTGCAGCTGTCGATATATGGGCACAAGGGCTTCCTCGAGTTTATCCAGAAATTCCTGAGAATCTCTGTCCAGGCCCTGAACCGTGTTCCGCTTCGCCTCCACGAGGGTGACGACCTCCTCCATGCTTTTGAAGTAGGCCTCAAGGGGGCCCTTCAGGTCCGAGATCCTGCTCAGACCGACCAGTCGGGGGTCCTCCCGATACATCCTCTCACCGCGGGCGATCCCCTCCTCCACGGCCTTCAAGGAGTCGCGCCCTACTTTCATATCATCGACGTCCTCCGCGTACAGATACCCCCTGGCGGAAAAGCGCAGGCCGCTTATCCCGTCATTCACGTCCGTGATCAAAGCGAGCACCTCGGATATCTTCGCCATAAAGCGATTGTCCTCCTGCACCCCCGATATCTTCGTCCAGGAAAACGCCACCGCGACGACGAACACCAGCAGCACAAGCCCAAACCCCAGGGACAGCTTTAGTGAAATCCTCATGTTGCGAAACATTCAGTTCACCCTCCTCACAGAAAATAGCGTCCTGTCCTCACGGCTGATTCAAAAACGCTCCCCTTATTAAAGCCAAACCCACGGATAATGTCAATAAAATTACCATCGAGTTCGATAACTGCCCCGTATAGTAACTATCGGACAGTTCGTCGGTATCAAGTCAGAGCGTCTGCTCGCCGGGACACTCATTCATAACATAAAGGTAGAGGGGAGCAGTTTGGACCGCTCCCCTCCACCTTTCTTACGGTCAACTCAGAAACGACCGGTGCAAAAGCCCTTGGCCGCTCGCCGTTTTACCTCGAGAAGTCCTGAGACCTGAAGGCATCCACAAACGGATTGAACTGAGGCTCCTCGTCGTGAGTGCTCTGCTGCTGCCTCCGGCCCTCGCGGGGCTCCTCCCTCTTATGGGACTCCTCACCGTGCCGGGCCGGATGCTCCTGCTCCTCGAGCGCGCTGATGGAGAGGCGCATCCTGCGCTGCTCGGGATTGACCTCGATGACGCGGGCCAGCACCTCCTGCTTCTCCTGCAGGACGTCTCCAGGCTTCTCCACGCGCCGGGTGCTCAGCTGGGAGATGTGGATGAGGGCCTCGACCCCCTCCTCGACCTCGACAAAGGCGCCGAAGTCCGCCAGGCGAACCACCTTGACCGTGATGTCGGAACCCTTGGCATAGCGCTGATCGATGTCCTTCCAGGGATCGTTCAGCTGCTTGTAGCCCAGGCTGATGCGGCGCTTCTCGGTGTCCACGTCCAGGACCAGGACCCGGACCTCCTGCCCCTTGCGGAAGGCCTCCTTGGGATGGCGGATACGGGCCCAGCTGATGTCCCCGATGTGGACGAGCCCCTCGATGCCGGGCTCCAGCTCGACGAAGGCCCCGAAGTCCGTGACGTTCGTCACGGTCCCGGTCATGACGTCGTCCTTGTGGATGCGCTCGCCGACGGTCAGCCAGGGATTGCCCTCCACCTGCTTGATGCTCAGGGAGATACGGTCGTTCTCCTTATCGATCCCGATGACCTTGACGGTGACCTTGTCGCCCTTCTTGAAGCTGTCGCGGATACGCACGTTCCGCTTCCACGTGATCTCGCTCATGTGCACCAGGCCGTCCACGGCGCCGACGTTGACGAAGACGCCGAAGTCGGTCAGGCTGCTGACCTCGCCCTCAATGATGTCGCCCTCGTGCACCTCTTCGTAGAACTTGGCCCTCCGCTCCGCGGCCTCCTTCTCGACGAGGGACTTCCGCGAGAAGACGATGCGGTGCTTTCTGCGATCCTTTTCAAGCAATTTAGCGTCAAAAACCTGCTCGATGAAGTTCCCCAGGTTGACCCCCCTGCCGTCGGCGGAGAGGTGAGATATGGGCATGAAGCCCTCGAGGCCGCAGCAGTCCACCATCAAGCCGCCCTTGACCTTGCGGACCCCTCGAACCTGAACGATCTCGTTCTGAGCAAGTTTGTCTTCAAATTCGGCCCACCGGCGGTCGAACTCGTGCCGCCAGCGGCTGAGCAGGAGCTGCGCCTCCTCGCCCTCGCGAAGGTTGATGACCTGAACCTCGATCTCGTCCCCCTTCTTGGGCTTCTCCGCGTCCCCCACCAGAATGCGGTGCGTCCATTCCTTTCCAGGAAGGTAGCCCTCGCACTTGTAACCGACATCGACCAGCCAGCCGTTCTCCGTCTCCGCGATCACGGTGCCGGTCCGGACGTCGCCCTTGCGAAGCCCGGAGATGTCGTACTGCTCCATCATGCTCTCCATCGTCTCCTGAGCGGCAGCCTCCTGCCCCTCTCCCTGCAGACCCTGCTCCATATCCTTGTCCATAACCTGATCCATAAACCATAGCCCCCTTGACTGCCTACATTCTCGCAATTTTGTTGCTTATTTCTGTGATAAGCCACTCGGGCGTACTGGCCCCGGCAGCTATACCAATCCTCTGCCTGCCCTCGAACCACCCCCTGTCGAGCTCCTCGGCGCTCTCTATCCAAAGGACGTCCAAGCCGTTCGTCTCCGCTATATTCCTCAGCTTCCCCGTGTTGGCGCTCTCCCGGCCGCCGATCAGGACCACCCCGTCCACGCGCCCCACGAGCGCACGCACCGCGTCCTGACGCTCCATGGTCGCGCGGCAGATCGTGTTGCAGACCCGCAGCTCCCCCGCCCGACGCACCAAAACCGCGGCCACCGAGGACAGGCGTTCCTCCTGTTGGGTCGTCTGGGAGATCAGGGCGACACGCCCCCTCTTGGGGAGGCGTTCCGCCTCGGCCTCATCGGCCACGACATCGAGCCCTCCATCCACGTATCCCATGATCGAGCGTATCTCCGGGTGGTTCCGGTCCCCCAGGAGAACGATATGATACCCCTCGTCCGAAAGGGAGTTCGCGAGGTCCTGAGCCCTGCGGACAAAGGGACAGGTCGTGTCGATGACGCAGACACCCTTCCCCCGCAGCTCCTCCAGGACCGCGCGGGACTCTCCATGGGCGCGTATCAGCACCCGGACCCCCGGCGGGACCTCGGAGGCGTCCTTCGCCACCCGCAACCCCATGGTCCTGAGACGGGCAACCTCCTGGGGGTTGTGGATCGGCATGCCAATAGTCCAAACCGCCCGTTCCTTCTCCCCGGCCGTCAGGGCCTCCAAAATAGCATCTACGGCACGCTTCACGCCGAAACAGAAACCGGCGCGCTCGGCCATCACAATCTCCTTCAAATCACATCAATCCAAATAATATCAATCCAAATAACACCATTCCGGATGACGTCATTCAAAAACCTCGCACCAATCCCCGCCTCGGGCCCTTCAAACACCGCCTTAAGAGCCCTCCAGATGACGCGACGCCGCATACCGGACCCGTCTCTCCAACTCCGAGGCGGAGAGAGCGGAAGTATCATACCACAAGGCGGGCTTAAATTTGCCGAACCACGTCATCTGCCGGCGGCAAAACGCACGGGTTCTGCTTATATCCCCTTCAAGCGCCTCGTCCAGGCTCAACTTCCCGCGATACCAGGCCGCCAGCTCCCGGTACCCGAAGCCCTGCATGGAGGGGAAACGCTCGTCGAAGCCATGCTCGATCAGCCACGAGACCTCCTCGGGATAGCCGGAGGCGAACTGCTGCCGCGCACGCCCGGCAATCCGCTCGAAGAGCTCGGGCCTCGGTCGGTTCAGCCCGACATACAGCACGTCCAGACCGGAGTCTGCCTTCTCCCCCTCCGCGTAGAGGCGGGAGGGGGGCGTCTCGGTCAGGGCCCAGATCTCCAGCGCGCGCACCACGCGGCGGACGTCGTTGGGATGCAGCCGGTTTGCCGTGACCTCATCGACCTCGGCGAGGCGGGCGTGAAGCGCAGAGGCCCCCTCCAGAGCGGCGCGTTCCTCGTAGCGGCGCCGCACCTCCGGGTCGTGGGGAAGGGAGACGTTCATGGCGGCGTGAAACAACGCATTATAGTAGAAGGGCGTCCCCCCGACGAACAGCGGGACCCGGCCGCGGGCGCGTATCCGACGCACGGCGCCGAGGGCCAGGGAGACGAAATCGGACACGGTGAACACCTCGTCGGGGTCCGCCACATCCACGGCATGGTGCGGGATCCTTCGGCGCTCTGAGGCCGCTATCTTGTCGGTCCCCACATCCATGTAGCGGTACACCTGGCGGGAGTCCACCGAGACGATCTCCGCCCCCAGGTGGACGGCCAGCTCGAGGCTCAAGGCCGTCTTGCCGACGGCCGTGGGGCCGATCAGCGCGACGACGGGCTGCCGGTCGCCGCGGGACGGGGTCCCCGTGTTCTCTCCGGGAAAATCCATGGCTTCAGGCTCCTTCGAAAATGTGCAGAGTATAACACAGTGTACGGCACAACGGCCCGGACGTGAAGCCCTCTTCTGCTCGGGACCGGCCCCTCGCCTCCTCCATCCGATTCTTTGGTAGAATAACGAATAATGAGAGTACCGATCCCGATTTGATTGTCCGATTTTCTCCGATCTGGAAGGAATGAGGCTGAAAGGAATGAAGCTCATGCTCACGACCGCATCCATTTTTTCAATATTCGTCCGTTCGCTTTTCGCCGCCCTGCTCCTCTGCATCCTGCCCTTCCCGCCCGCCGCGGCGCACGAGGCACGGGTCGTCATCGAGTACGGGTACTCCGACGCGCGGGATTTTCATGAGGGACTGGCCGCCGTCAAGTCGAACGACGCGTGGGGCTACATCGACAACCTCGGGCGCGTCGTCGTCCCCTTCGTCCATCGAATCCCGGAGGCGGGGGATTTTTCGGAGGGCCTGGCCTTCGTCGGGGACCGTTTCATCGACACGGACGGCAGGGTCGCCCTGGAGGGAAAGACCTTCGAGGATGCTAAACCCTTCTCCCAGGGGCTGGCCGCCGTGCAGAGCGGAGGACGGTGGGGCTACATCGACCTGACGGGCAAGTTCGTCATCGCCCCCTCCTACGAGGCGGCGGGCTCCTTCTCCCAAGGGCTGGCGCCGGTGCGGACGGGCGGACTCTGGGGCTATATCGACGCGGGCGGGCGCTTGAAGATCCCCGCGCAGTTCCTCGGGGGCGCCCCCTTCAGCGAGGGGCGCGCCGCGGTGGAGACCCGGGGCCTGTACGGCTACATCGACCTCTCGGGGAGGGACCTCGTCAAGGCCTCCTTCGACGAGGCGGGGCCCTTCGGGAACGGACTGGCCCCCGTCAAGGACGCATCGAACTATCGAGCCTGGGGCTACGTCGACGCGCAGGGAAAAACCATCATCCCCCACCGCTACAACGCCGCGCGCGCCTTCCGAGAGGGGTTGGCCCCCGTCGCGACCGACTCCCGGTGGGGCTACATCGACGTGCTGGGGCGGATGGTCCTGGACACACTGTACGACGAGGCCCGCCCGTTCCACGAGGGACTGGCCGCCGTGCGGCAGGAGGACAGATGGGGGTACATCCGCGTGCGGTAGCTTTCAAAGGACGAAAAAGCTTGACGGAGGAGGGCGCCCCGCTATAATTTGCTAAGATGTAAATTAGTAAAATGTAAATAAGCAAGGTGTATCGTCATGTTTGTCGGCAGAAAATCGGAGTTGAAAAAGCTGGAGGCGCTTTACGCGAGCGGGCGCTTCGAATGCGTCGTCATTTACGGGCGTAGGCGGGTGGGAAAGACCTCTCTGATTCACGAATTCATCAAAGGCAAGGACAGCATTTTCTACACCGGGCTGGAGACCGACAGCAACGAAAATCTGGAACACATGAGCAGAAGCATCATGAAGCCGCCCTTCGGCGAGGGGGCCGCACCGGTTTTTCCAAATTTCCAGGAGGCTCTGGACGTGGTTCACGAACGTTCCCTCGAACAGCGGCTGATATTCGTCATTGACGAATATCCCTATCTCGCCGCGTCGTACCGGGGCTTTTCATCGCTCCTGCAAACCGAGATCGATCACAAATTCAAGAACGGCAAGCTGTTTCTGATCCTCTGCGGTTCCTCCATGTCCTTTATGGAGACGCAGGTCCTGGGCTATAAAAGCCCGCTGTACGGCAGGCGGACGGCACAGATGCGAATCCGGCCCTTCGGATTTTTCGAGACCTGTTCCTTTTACAGGGGCTTCTCTTTCGAGGACTTAGCCGGCATTTACGGCATCACCGGCGGCGTCCCCCAATACCTTGCGCTGATGGACGACTCGTTGGGGCTCGCGGACAATATCAAGAAAAACTTTCTGGATCCGTCCGCATATCTTTTCGAGGAACCGGGGAACCTTCTGAAACAGGAGGTCCGCGAACCGGCCGGCTACAACGCGATTCTGCGTGCCATCGCCACGGGCAGCTCGAAAAACGCAGAAATAGCGTCGAAGGTCTCCATGGAGAGCAGCGCATGCAGCGCCTACCTCAGAAATCTGATCTCCCTCGACATCCTGAAAAAGGAGACGCCGGTCACGGAAAAAACCTCGAGAAAAACCCTTTACTCCATCTCGGACAGCATGTTCCGTTTTTGGTACCGCTTCATCCCCAATCAGATGATGCTGATCCAGAACGGGCTTGCGGAAAGAGCTTATGAACGAATCGAAAGGGAGTTCTCCGCATTCATGGGCTGGGTGTTCGAGGACATCTGCAAAGAATACCTGTGGCGGAGAAACGCGGCGGGCTCTTTGTGCGTCCGCTTTACCGAAATCGGGCGCTGGTGGGGAAACGATCCCATCAAACGGAGCGAAGCGGAGATCGATATCGTGGCCCCGGACGAGGAGAATGCCATCTTTGGGGAATGCAAGTGGACTAACGATCCCATATCCCTCGTCGAACTGGAACGGCTGGACGAGAGAAGCCGATTGCTGCGTTTCAAAAACAGGCATCTGTTCCTCTTCGCCAAACGCGGTTTTTCCCGGGGCTGTCGAGAGCGGGCTGGGGAAATGGGGAATGTCACGCTGGTCCCCTTTACGGAGTTCTTCTCCCAAGAGGCGGCCCCCTTCGAATCGTGACGCCCTCCAAGCTTTAACGCTTTCCGTGACGGTCCGCTAGCCGTCCGATGCATCTCCGTCAGGGGCTATTTTCCTTCCAGACCAACTTCCAGACTAACCGCGAACGCCGCCTCCAGCACGCCCCCACCGACCGAGAGCGCCTTGTCGGATATGGAAAAACAATGGGAGCGTACCGCGCGGGGATCGACATCCCCGATCTTCATGCCCTCCTTCACGGGGACCGTCGGATGGATCAGGCCGCGCACCACCCCACGAATCCTCGCGACGACCGGTTTGCCGTCCACGAACCCTAGGACCTGCCCTGCCTCGACGAGGTCGCCTATCTCGGACCGGGGCTCCAGGAAGCCGTCGCCCGGGGACCGGACCAGGCGGTCCGTCGTCGCCCCGCCTATTTCGCCCGGAACCCCCGTATCCGGGGCCGCCTCCCCCTCCAGGATCACCCGGCCCAGGTCGTGCCCCCTCAGGGTCTCCACCACCGCGTGGACGTCCCGTGGGGCACGGAACCCCGGCCCCAGCCCGACAACGCGAGTCGCCATATCGCGCCGCGTTCCGCAGTTGCGTTTCGCGATAATGGCATCGACCAGCAGATCGGGCACGAGTCCACTCAGGCAATCGCACTGCGGGTCCACCAGCACCCCCACCGTCCCGTCGCCTGGAAGCTCACGAAACGACTCGATGCGGCGCGCCTCCATGCCGTCGACGACGTGGCTGCCGTCGAATATCGCCTGAGCCACGGAGACCGGCCGGCGAATCACCATGGGCCGGGCCGTCTCCAGGACCAGCAGCCTGAAGCCCGTCCGCCACAGCCTGTAGATCACCCCGGTGGCCAGGTCGCCTCCGCCGCGGACTATCGCCAAGGGCATCGCGCCCACCCCCCTCGCATCACGTGCACGCCGGACACAAAAATAGAGACCATGAGAACGTGCCGTAAAACTCCGCCGCAGGACGAGCGCAAACGCAGCAATCTCCACTGAATATAGATTATACATCGGGAATGACGCTGCTGGGACCGCCGCGTTTTTCCGAAAAAAACACCTTCCCCTTTGCACCGGTCGCTCTATAATGTACAATGCAACTGGGAATTGAACGTCTTCGACAACGAGGAGGATGCGCGACACATGGACTGGGTAAAGGCTTCGGCCACAACCGTCGTCTGCGAGGAAAAGGGCACGACTTTGCGGGATGTGGTCCAGGGGATCATGGACGGGGCGGAGACCCCGGAGGACATCATGGAGATGCTGGACCTCACGAGTACGGACAAGGGAGCGGACCAGATTCCGGAGATACTGGACATCTTCGTCCCCGTGATCAACGCCTGGAGGAGCGGCGGCTGCGGGGGCGGGTGCGCGGGCTGCAGCGGAGGATGCTGCGGCGAATAAAGGCGGGTGTATTTCCCGTCAAGGCTCGGCAGAGGGGCATCTTCGCCCCCATCGAGGACAAGCCGACAGGGAACGGTACGAAAACGAGGAGGGGTACCTGATGGAACGAACGGGAGTTATCACGATGATGGGCAACGCGCTGACCCTTGTGGGGCCCGCGCTGAAGGTGGGGGACAAGGCCCCCGGCTTTACGGTGCTGGACGAGTCGCTGGCCCCCAAAACGCTCGAGGACTTCAAGGGCAAGATCAAGGTCATATCCGTGACGCCCTCGCTGGACACCCCGGTCTGCGATCTTCAGCTTCATTGGTTCAACGAGGACGCGGCCAAACAGCCGGAGAAGGTCGTCGTCATCAACCTCAGCATGGACCTGCCCTTCGCGGTCAAGCGATTCTGCGCCACAGCGGGAATCGAGAACGTCATGGCGCTCTCCGACCACCGGGACGCCTCCTTCGGGACGGCCTACGGCGTGCTGATCAAGGAGCTTCGCCTTCTGGCACGCTCCATCTTCATCATCGACAAGGACGACGTGATCCGCTACGCCCGAATTGTACCCGAGCAGACGAACGAGCCGGACTACGAGGAGGCGATCAAGGCCCTGGATTCCCTGCTTTAGGAATTCAGGAAAAATCCTTTAGCGCCTCGGCAAGGAGGCTGCGAGGCGGGTCCCTGTGGGGCCCGCCTCGTTCGTTCAAGACAAGTCAAGCGATCGACTTGCAGCGGATGTAATTGACGCCGCTTCCTCGGGAGGAGCGCAGCGTTCCCTCCACGACCACGGGGTCCCCAGCCTGTTTCTTAGCCAGAAGCTCCCTCAGATCTCCGTCATAGACCCGTACCACCAGAAAATCGCGGCGCGGGGAACCGTCCGGGTCCTGATTGTCCTGACGAACCGCGAACTGTACGTATTTCCCCGTCCCGGTCTCCCCCTCCGTCCGTCCCTTGAGGAGGTGCACCTGTCCCGAGACCCGCACGCTGTTCTCCCAATTCAAAGGAAACACCCTCTTTCAGTCATTTCGTCGCCGGGACGGCCAAGCCATCCATGTTCAAGATCCGCGTATTCAAAACGCATAAAGAATCGAAAGGCGCCCTCTCACAAGGGCGTCCCGTCACTGGCCGAGGACCTCCAGCCGCTCTGCGGAGAGATACATGTCGCCGCTCCCACGCGAGGCGCGCAGCACACCCTCCACCTTGATCGCAGTTCCCTCGGCCAATTCCTTCAGCCGCTCCTGTACCTCGGGAACGAAGGCGCGCACCGTCAGGAAGTCCTTGCGGACGGTCCCATCCGTCCAGAGGTTCTCATGCCTGATGGAGAAGGGGAAATATTTCTCCTTTTTATCGCCCTTGATGAAATGCAGCAACCCCGACACCGTGACGCTGTTTTCGATCTGCACCACTACGCTTCACCTCGTCTTATGTAGGATTCCCGAAAAAGGAGAACAACATAAAAAAAGTGCCCTCGCTCATCCCCCGCGCCACAGAATCGCCGGGCGATACCGCCACGGGAAAAAGTATTCTTTCCCCCATTTTACCTCGCGAGGCGGCAAACCGAAAGCCTCTTTGCGGGCTCTTCTCTTCTTCAAGTGGAAAACGAAGTGGAAAACGGGCACGTGTCGGACGGCGACGAGACCCTAAATCACACAAAAGCGCCGCCTCGAAAGAGGCGGCGCTTTTCGTGACAAATGAAAACCTTGCGTTCCCAACGGAGTCCGAGGACTACTTGGAGTACAACTCGACCGCCAGGATCTCGTTAACCTCGATGGGAAGCTCCTCCCGCATGGGCTCCCGGATAAGCTTCGCGCTGAACTGCTCCTTATTCTTCTCGATGTAGGGGACGTTGAAGGCCACCAGCCCCTGGAAGTTATCCTGGAAAAGCGTGTTGGTCCGGGATTTCTCCTTCAGGGCGATGACGTCGTTCACCTTGACGCCGTAGGAGGGGATATCCACCTTCTGTCCGTTCACCAGGACATGCCCGTGGCTCACGATCTGCCGGGCCTGACGGATGGAACGGGCAAAACCGATGCGGTAGACGAGGTTGTCCAGACGGCACTCCAGGTTCTTGAGCAGGGCCACGCCGGTCATCTCCGGACTCTTCTTGGCGATCTCGAAGTAACGGGCGAATTGACGCTCCAGAATCCCGTAATAGGCCTTGATCTTCTGCTTCTCCAGCAGCTGGAGCCCATACTCCGAGACCTTCTGCCCACCCCTCATGGGCTTTTTGGTATCCACCCTCTTCATGGCCTTGGGATGGCCGCAGACATTGACTCCCAGATGACGGCACAGCTTAAAACGAGGCTCTCTTCGGGTTGCCATAAGGACACTCCTTCTTCAAATTAAATTAAAGGGCTTCACGAGCCCCTTCTTTATTCTGCATAAATTTTCTCGGACGGCGGCCTGCGCAATGTTCAAACGACCCGTTTCCTACCCCTCAAAATCATAACTGAGGCCCCCTGAGCCCTATCGCTACAGAGGACAAAGCCGCCGCATCTTTTTAATTCTAACATCCAGCAAGACGACTGTAAAGGACGAAGGGCCGACAAACGCTTACCTCGGAGGCAGGACCTCCAGCCAATAGCCGTCCGGGTCCTTGATGAAGTAGATGCCCATCTTCTCGTTTTCGTAGCACACCCATCCCCGCTCACGGTGAAAGGCCCGCATCGCCTCGAAGTCATCGGTCTCGAAGGCCAGATGGAACTCCTGCTCCCCCAGGTCATAGGGCCGGGTCCGTTCCCTTAGCCAGGTGAGCTCCAGCGTGAAGTCGGTCTTACCGTCCCCGAGATAGACGATGACGAACGATTCATCCGTGATCCTTCGTACCTCCCGGAGGTCCAGGGCCTCCTCATAAAAGGCCATGCTTCTCTCGAGGTCCAGGACGTTGAAATTGAAATGGCAGAAATGCGCTTTCATGGCGGACACCTCCCCTGGTCGGTCAAAAGGGCGGGGAGCCCCGAACCCGACGAGCCCCCCGCAACAGCGCTTCCTTAAACGTCCTCCTCGGGGGGAACAGTCCGGATGCGCAGCTCCTCCAGCCTCGCCTCCTCGACGATGTCCGGCGCCTTAGAGAGCAGGCACTGGGCCTTCTGGGTCTTCGGGAAGGGCATGACCTCCCGGATGGACTGCCCGCCGCAGAGGAGCGTCGCGAGCCGGTCCACCCCCAGGGCAATCCCCCCATGGGGCGGAGTGCCGTAGGACAGGGCCTCGAGGAAGAAGCCGAAGCGCCGCTTCGCCTCCTCCGGCGCTATGCCGAGGCACTGGAAGGCCCGGGCCTGCACCTGAGGATCGTGGATTCGGATGGAGCCGCCGCCCACCTCGTTGCCGTTGAGCACGCAATCGTAGGCTCGGGCCGAGGCGCGCGCCGGGTCCGTCTCCATGAGGTCCAGCTCCTCCAGCACCGGGGAGGTGAAGGGGTGGTGCATGGCCGTCCAGCGCTTTTCCTCCTCGCTCCACTCGAAGAGCGGGAAGCGGGTCACCCACAGGAACCTCCAGGCCCTCTCGTCGATAAAGCCCCTGGTCTTGCCCAAATCCAGGCGCAGCACCCCCAGAATCGTACAGGCCCTGGCCCGATCGGCGTCGGCCACGAGGAACAGGGCGTCCCCATCCTTCAGCCCGGCGAGCTCCTTGAGCCGGTCCTGCTCCGGCTCGGACAGGAACTTGACCAAGGGCCCCTTCAGCGCGCCGTCCTTGAGCTGGAAGGCCGCAAGTCCGGAGGCCCCGAACTTCTTGGCCTTGTCCTCCAGGTCGGAGAGCTCCTTGCGCGAAAGGGCCGCCCCTCCGGGAAGCGCGAGGCCGCGCACGACGCCCCCCTTCGCGAGCAAGGTCTTGAAGGGCTCGAACGAGGACTCGGCGAAGACGGCGGCCACATCGCAGAGCTCCAGGGAGATGCGGAGATCGGGCTTGTCGCTGCCGTAGCGGTCCATCGCGTCCCAATAGAGCATCCGCTCGAAGGGGGTGGGGATGTCGACGTCGAGGATATCCTTGAAGAGCCCCTTCATATAGCCCTCGATGAGCTCCATGACGTCGTCCTCGACGATGTAGCTCATCTCGATATCTACCTGGGTGAACTCCGGCTGGCGGTCGGCGCGCAGGTCCTCGTCCCGGAAACAGCGCGCGATCTGGTAGTACCGGTCGCACCCGCCGACCATGAGGATCTGTTTGAAGAGCTGAGGGGATTGAGGAAGCGCGTAAAAGGTCCCGGGGTTGACTCGGCTCGGAACCAGGTAATCGCGCGCCCCCTCGGGCGTCGCCTTCGTGAGTATCGGGGTCTCGACCTCCATGAAGCCCCGTCCGTCCAGGTAGGCGCGGGTGAAGGCGTTCATGCGGCTGCGGATGCGCAGATTGCGCTGCATCCTCTCCCGGCGCAGGTCCAGGTATCGATAGGTCAGGCGCAGGTTCTCGTCCACCTTATCGGTCCCCTCCCCCACCTCGAAGGGCAGCGGCGCGGCGGAGGAGAGCAGCAGAAAATCCTCGGCTACGATCTCCACGGAGCCGGTCTTCAGAGCGGGGTTCTCCGTCCCCTCGGGGCGGACGCGGAGCGTGCCCCTGACGGCGATGCAGTACTCGTTCCGAAGCTCCCCGGCCCGCTCGTGGACCTCCCCAGCCTCGGGGCCGAAGACGACCTGGACGGACCCGGTGTAATCCCACAGCTCGATGAAGATGATGCCCCCAAGGTCGCGGCGGCGGCGAACCCATCCGTTGGCCCGAACCGCACTCCCCGCCTCGGCCGTCCCGAAGTCCCCGCACAGCGACGAACGCTGCCAGGATTTATCGAAAAAGCCCGTCCGGCCTTCCCCTTGTTTTTTTTCGCTGAAACAATCCATCCTTAAGATGCCTCCGTCCTGCCAATATACCCGAAACCGATTGGTTGCACCATTATACTCGCTCCCGGGCCAATATACCCCAGAGCTCCTCGTGCATATCCGTTCGGCAGGTCCCCCGCGGCTCCATGAAACGTCCTATAATACTTGAAGCGATACCTTCCTCTCCAAGACACGCCCGGGCCTCCTCCGCCCCATCGGGCGGCACGACCGCGACCAGCATCCCCGAGGAGATCAGGTGCAGGGGATCGAAGCCGAGCGCCTTCGCCGCGCGGCGCGTCAGCGGCGAGACGGGAATGGCGTCCATATCGAGTGCGATGCCGAGCCCGCAGGCGTTCCGTATCTCCAGAAGCCCTCCCTCCAGGCCTCCCTCCGTGGGGTCGTGCATGTAACGCGCATGGTCCCGGAGCAGACGGGCCTCGCGAACGACCGACAGATCGCCCTGCCAGGAACGCACCTTGTCCAGCTCCGAGGCATCGAGGCAGGACAGCAGGTCGGGCCGGTCGTGGGCCAGGATGGACATCCCCTCCAGTCCGGCATGGCCGGTCACCAGCAGGAGATCGCCCTTTTCGATGCGGTCCGCGCTCAGGAGCCGGCGCGAGGGCCCCAGCATCGTCCCCACGACGACCGGCCTGTCGTAGCGGTCCGTCAGCTCCGTGTGTCCGCCGACGACCGCGATGCCCAGCTCGGAGCAGGTCTCGTGGACCTCGCTCATGATCCGCTCGATCACGGGCACCCCGTCGTCGGACGGAATGATCAGGGTGACGACCAGCCAGGCGGGATCCGCGCCCTTGCAGGCGACGTCGTTGGCGTTGATGTGGACCAGGAGCCGCCCCGCCCCGGCGGTCGCCCCCACCACGGGGTCGGAGGCCGCCACGAGGTAAGGGACATCCGGCCATCGAATCACCGCCGCATCCTCCCCGAGCCCGGCCCCAACCACGACATCGGGCCGCTCCGCCCCGGAGTAGCGGAGCACCCCCTGCAGGAGCAGCTCGGGAGGCAGTTTACCCAGTATTTTCTTCTCGTCTTTCCTCTGCATGAAGTTCTCCCCCTCCATTCTCACACGGAGTATATCGCAGGACATCCGATACAGGACAAGAAATACGGCAAAGGCACTATGAACACCCAAGACCGCGGCCAAAGGCCGCGGTCTTGGGGAGACGGCGCCTTCCGTCGGGAGGGGTCAGGACAGAAGCGTCAGCATGACCCCCGCCGCGACGGCCGTGCCGATGACCCCGGCGACGTTGGGGCCCATAGCGTGCATCAGGAGGTAATTGCCCGGGTTCTCGGACTGAGCGACACGCTGGACCACACGGGCCGCCATCGGCACGGCGGACACCCCCGCCGAGCCGATCATCGGGTTGACGCGGCCATTCGTGAGCACCTTCATGATCTGGCCGAAGATCACGCCGCCGACAGTGCTGAAGATGAACGCCAGGAGCCCCAGGAGGATGATGACCAGCGTGCGCGTCTGGAGGAAGTACTGGGCCTCCATCGTCGCCCCGACGGCGAGCCCCAGGAAGATCGTGGTGATGTTCAGGATCTCGTTCTGAGCCGCCAGGCTCAGACGGTCGGTGGCCCCGCACTCCCGCAACAGGTTGCCGAACATCAGCATGCCCACCAGGGGGACGGAGGCCGGAAGGATCAGCCCCGTCACGATGGTGCAGATGATCGGGAAGAGGATCTTCTCACGCCTGCTGACGGGACGGAGCTGCCCCATGCGGATGGCCCTGTCCTTCTTCGTGGTCAGCAGCTTGATAATAGGAGGCTGGATGAGGGGCACCAGGGACATGTAGCTGTAGGCGGCCACGGCGATGGCCCCGAGAATAGCCTGCTGCCCCAGTTTCATCGTCAGATAGATGCTCGTGGGGCCGTCGGCCCCGCCGATGATCGCGATGCTGGCCGCCTGCTTAATGTTGAAGCCAATGTCCAGGCCAAATTGAGCTGCAATGGGCCCCACCCAGTTGGCGCCGATGAAGGCGACGAAGACCCCGAACTGGGCGGCGGCACCAAGGAGGAAGGTCACGGGGTTGGCTAGGAGCGGCCCGAAGTCCGTCAGCGCCCCGATCCCCAGGAAGATGATGATGGGATAGATCTCGTGCTGGGCGCCGAAGTAGACGTAGCGCAGGAAGCCCACGGACCCCTCGGCATCGGACATGATCCCGGAGAGGGGCAGGTTGACCAGAAGACATCCGAACGCGATGGGCACCAGCAGCAGGGGCTCGAACCCCCTGCCGATGGCCAGGTAAAGAAGGACCAGGGCGACGAGCAACATGACCACGTTGCCGGTCCCCATGGACGAGAACAACACGGAAAAGCCCGAGTTGTTCACCAGGTCGCGTAACGCCGTGACATACACTTCCATGACTGCGCTGTCCCTCCCAGATATTCCCGCCGTCAGGCGGCGGGGAAAAATTCCGTTTCCGGATAGCCCGCACTCTCGTCCGCCCTTGGGCAAGGCCACGACCGCTCGAGGACGAACAGGGCCGGACGGCCGCGGATCGAACTCGAGCTTTGTCGTTTCCAGGACCCGAGCCCTCGATTCAAGCGTGATTCATTCTAGCATACCGGGAAAAAGAACGGGCCTCCCTGCCGGACTTTTCCCTGTTTTACGGACGTTCTGTGCTAAAATGATTTGATTTAAGTGACTCTTTTGGATATAGGCATGGCCTATCGAACTTTGCAGGGACGGGGTGTCTGATTATGAACAGGAACAGGGAGCTTCCCAAGGGCTATTCGCCCGACGCGATGGAGGAGAAATGGTACGCGGCCTGGATACAAAAGGGGCTGTTCGACGCGGAGGTCGATCCCTCGCGCCCGGCGTTCTCGATCGTCATCCCTCCTCCCAACGTCACGGGGTCCCTTCACATGGGGCATGCCTTCAACAACACGTTCCAGGATATCCTCTGCCGCGCCCGGCGGATGCAGGGCTTCAACGTCCTCTGGCTTCCGGGAACGGACCACGCAGGCATCGCCACCCAGAACGTCGTCGAGAAGAGCCTGGCCGCAAAGGGGCTGAGCCGCCACGACCTGGGGCGCGAGGCGTTCGTCGATAAGGTCTGGGAGTGGAAGAAAATTTATGGCGACCGCATCATCGCCCAGATGAAACGCCTGGGCAACTCCTGCGACTGGAGGCGGGAGCGCTTCACCTTCGACGATGGGCTCTCGCGCGCCGTGCGTTCCGTGTTCGTGCGCCTCTACAAGAAGGACTTGATCTACAGGGGCAAGTACATCATCAACTGGTGCTCGCGCTGCCACACGGCCCTCTCCGACCTGGAGGTGGAGTACGACGAGAAGCCGGGCAACTTCTACTACGTCCGCTATCCGTTCGTCGACGGGTCGGGGGAGATCGTCGTGGCGACGACGCGCCCGGAGACGATCATCGGGGACGTGGCCATCGCCGTCCACCCGAGGTCGGAGCAGTACCGCAGCCTGATCGGCAAGCGGGTGCGCGTGCCCCTGACGGACCGGGACATCCCGGTAATCGAGGATAACATGGTGGACCCCGAGTTCGGGACGGGATGCGTTAAGATCACGCCCGCGCACGACCCCAACGACTTCCTGGTGGGGCTGCGCCACGACCTGCCGCAGCTCCAGGTCATCGACTCCGAGGGCATCATGAACGAGAACGCCGGCAAATACCGGGGGATGACGATCGAGGAGGCCCGCGGGGCCGCGGCCCGGGACCTCGAGGCGCAGGGCCTCCTGGTCCGCACCGAGGCGATCTCGCACTCCGTGGGACACTGCCAGCGGTGCAGCACGACCGTCGAGCCGTACCTGTCCGAGCAGTGGTTCGTCCGGGCCAGGCCCCTGGCCGAGCGGGGCGTCCAGGCCGTGAAGGACGGACGCATCGCCTGGATCCCCGAGCAGTGGGAGAAGACCTACTTCCAGTGGATGGAGAACATCCGGGACTGGTGCATCTCGCGCCAGCTCTGGTGGGGGCACCGCATCCCGGCCTGGACCTGTTCCGACTGCGGGCACGTCACCGTGGCCGAGACGGACCCGACAGCCTGCGAGGGGTGCGGGGGGACGCACATCATCCAGGACGAGGATGTCCTGGACACCTGGTTCAGCAGCGCGCTCTGGCCCTTCTCCACGATGGGCTGGCCGGACGAGACACCGGAGCTCAAATACTTCTACCCGACCTCGCTGATGGTCACGGGGTTCGACATCATCTTCTTCTGGGTGGCCCGGATGATCATGATGGGGCTCGAGTTCATGGACGAGGTGCCCTTCAAGGACGTCTACATCCACTCCCTGATCCGCGACGAGCACGGACAGAAGATGAGCAAGTCCAAGGGCAACGTCATCGACCCGCTGGACATGATCGACAAGTACGGCGCCGACGCGCTGCGCATGGCCCTCGCGGCCCTCTCCACCCAGGGTCGGGACATCCTGCTCTCCTCCGGAAAGATCGAGACCTACCGCCTCTTCATGAACAAGCTCTGGAACGCCGCCCGCTTCGCCCTCATGAACCTGGACGACGACCGGCAGGCCATCGACCCCGACCAGCTCCGCCTCCAGGACCAGTGGATTCTGGCCCGGACCCAGGAGATGGCGGAGAGGATCACGCGCATGATCGACGAGTACGACATCGGCTCGGCCGCCCGGGCCCTCTACGACTTCGTCTGGGGCGACGTCTGCGACTGGTACCTGGAGATGTCCAAGCCCGCCCTGAAGGGGGACGAGGGCGAGGCACGGCGCCGGACGGCGCAGGGCGTCCTGGAGGAGGTCTTCCACACGACCCTCCCCCTGCTCCATCCCTTCATCCCCTTCGTGACGGAGGAGCTCTGGGGAGCTTTTGGTTACGGTTACGGCTGCGACGAGTCCTCCATCATGCGAACGGCCTGGCCCAGGCCGCGCGAGGAGTTCCGGTTCGACGTGGCCGAGGCCATGCGCACGGTCCAGGAGACGGTGCGCGTCCTGCGCAACCTCAGGGCCGAGGCCCGCGTCGCTCCCCAGCAATGGATGAACCATGCGGCGGTCCGAGTGGACGACGACAGGATGAAGCGGACGCTCCAGGACGCCCTGCCGCAGATATCCGGCCTCTGCCGCGTCAGGGAGATCGCGATCCTGCCGATGTCCGCTCCACGTCCCGCCGCGTCGCTCTCCTCGGTGGTCGGAGCGGCGGAGGTCAGCCTCCCCATAGGCGACGTGCTGGACGTGGCCGCGGAGATAGCCCGGCTGGGACAGGAGGTCGCCGCCATAGAGAAGACGGTGGCCTCGAGCCAGGCGCGCCTGGACAAGCCCGACTTCGTCGCCCGGGCTCCGCAGGAGGTCGTCGAAAAGGAGCGGGCCCGCGTCGCCGAGGGAACTGCACAGATCGCCAGGCTGAGGGAGAACCTGGAGAGCCTGAGCCGATAGGCCCGGCCAAGACGGGCCATAAATTCAACCAATAGACCCATAACTGTGCGGAGGGAGCTTTTGCGGCCCTCCGTTAAAAAATCAAGGAGGTTTTTCAGGGTGATCGACATCAAAGTCTATGACGGCTCCGCGGAGGAATGGAAGGGCGGCGCTCTGGTACTGCCGCTTCGCGAGGAGGATTGTGCGGAGGGATCGGCGCTGCCCCTCGGGGACCTCGTCAGGGAGCTGGGGGAACGCAAGGACTTCAAGGGAAAGAAGGGATCCCTGCTGAGGGTTCCGCTCTTTGGGAGGGGGATTCGGAACCTCTACCTCGCGGGGCTGGGCAAGGGCAAGGAGTGCGGTTCCGCGCTGGTCCGCGACATGCTGGCCTACGCGCTGCGCACGGCGGGACGCCAGCACAACGAGACGGCGCTCGTTGCCCTCGCCCATCTGAGTGAGGGCGAATCGGGGCCCTTCGAGAGGGACGGGCTCGCCCGTTCCGTCATATTGTCCGAGGCCGCGGGGCTCTGCGGCTACACCTTCGACAGGTACAAGAAGAAGGACGAGGACAACGATAAAGGGTTCAGCCTCAGGGAGGTCGCCGTCACGGACCTCTCCGCCGGGGAGTCCGCGGAGGGGCTGAAGTTCGCCGCCGCTCAAATAGCGACGCGCGAGCTGGCCAACGAGCCCGGCAACGTCATCAATCCGCCCGTCCTGGCGAGGCGGGCCGAGGAGCTTGCCGTGGAGGCGGGGCTGGACTGCGAGATATGGGACGAAAAGCGCCTGGAGGAGGAGCGGATGGGCGCATTGCTGGCAGTAGGACGCGGCTCGGCGACCCCTCCCCGCCTGATCCATCTCTCCTACGTCCCCAAAAAGGCAAAAAGGAAGATCGTCTTCGTCGGGAAGGGCCTCACCTTCGACAGCGGCGGCCTGGACATCAAGCCGGCGGATTACATGACGACCATGAAGGGCGACAAGTCCGGGGGATGCAACGTCCTGGGCATCATGAAGGGCGTCGCGGCACTGGCTCCGGAGGTCGAGGTACACGGCATCGTGGCGGCGGCGGAGAATATGCCGTCGGGCACGGCATACCGCCCGGACGACATCATCAGGGCCCGAAACGGTAAGACGATCGAGATCGACAACACCGACGCGGAGGGGCGTCTGGCCCTGGCCGATGCACTCTGCCTGGCCAGTGAGATGAAGCCGGACGCGATCATCGACATGGCGACCCTCACGGGAGCCTGCGTCGTTGCGCTGGGCAAATGGACCGCGGGGCTCTTCTCCCGCAACGACGCCCTCGCCGAATCCCTGCTGGCCTCGGCACGGCGCCGCGGCGAACGCTTCTGGCGCCTGCCCGCGGAGGACGAGAAGATCGAGGAGGCGACGAAGTCCCCCTTCGCGGACCTGATCAACGCCGGCGGACGCTACGGCGGGGCGACCTTCGCGACGATCTTCCTCTCGAACTTC
>ERZ772957.526-NODE-526-length-30312-cov-9.549592_pt1 | contig 30312 bp, 20 predicted proteins | sample MGYA00580682_ERZ772957 | MGnify/ENA primary metagenome ERZ772957 (study PRJEB29015, sample SAMEA2737921) | human oral metagenome | biome: human oral; feature: human-associated habitat; material: dental | place: China | collected 2025 ...
TTGGTGCTAAACGCAAGCTAAAATGGTGCAAAATGCAGTACTTTTTGCCGCTAAATGCAAGGTGAAAAGCATAAATATCCAGTGCAATTGTATAAACAAAACCTTTTCGAACCATGAAACAGATGGCCAAAAAGGGCAAAATGGCCATTAAAAAGTGGGATTTTAGGGTCTAAAAGGGGGTTATTGGGCTCGAAAAAATACGAGCAGGCAACCAAACTAGAAAGGCAAAATGGTGCAAAATGCAGGTTTTGTTCTTAAAAACAGACAAGTTGAAGGACGTGAAAAACTAGGAACAGTGGCTTTTCACCCACTTTTTCACCTATATTTTCGCTAGAACGGGTCGAGAAAAAGATAGGTTTTGTAAAACAAAAACAACAATTTAAGTTTTTAAGTTGGTAAGTTTGTGAGTTGGTAATGTGAGTTGGTGAGTTTTTGTGTTGGTAAGTTGATGACTGGCAATTTCATCTGTTGATAGACACACAAGTTAACAAGCTAAGCGATTAGTCACCAGCAAGTGTTAACTTCACAAAGCATATCACTCCCCTCTCCCTTTGGAGAGGGGCTGGGGGTGAGGCCGAGAGGGGTTGGGGGTGAGGCTGGTAGGGGCTCGGGGTGAAGCCACTACATTAACAATCTAAGCGATTAGTCACCAGCAAGCGTCAAATTCGCAAGGCATATCACTCCCCTCTCCCCTTGGAGAGGGGCTGGGGGTGAGGCCCTGCAAATACCTACATATAGGTATTGCTCAGCTCGTTATAAACACCTAACTTTGCAAATTGCATAGTGTGTTTTGCACTTAACAGGACAAGAAAAAGACAAAAAGATATGAAGTTTCCCACACGAATTCTATGGGGAGGAATACGTGTTATGGTTTTGTTCATGGCTTTTGCGTGTGCTTTTAACCAGTTGGCACACGCCCAAACCACAGACGAGAACATCTCATTGACCATTACCGACCGCAATGGGCAGGCCTTACCCTACGCCACTGTTATCGTTGAGAGTGCCGGCCTTACCTATACCGCCGATGCACAAGGCCGATTACGCCTAAAACCAACACTCTTTACCACCAAAGGAACGCGCCTAACAGTGTCGTATCTGGGCAAAGCCACGCGCCAATTAACCATCACGCACGATGCCGTGGCGAAAGACAAGAAGATAAACATCGCACTAGACGACAACAACCTTTACCTGAAAGACGTGCAGGTGAACGCCACACGCGCACCCCGAAACAGCAATTCGTCGATGCTCATTCAGCGAAACACCATCGACAACATACAGGCTTACAGCTTGGCAGACATCGTTCAGGCACTGCCAGGTAAGGCAATCCTTAATACCGACATGCACAATGCCAGTTTCTTAACCTTACGTTCGGCCCTGCAAGGCGACCTGCAAAACCCCCTCGATGCCTATTCGCGCAACAAACTTAACGACTATGTGCGCAACGCCGCCTTCGGTATTGCCTACGTGGTAGACGGTACGCCCCTCTCGAACAACACCAACATGCAGCTAGACAGCTACGGAAAATGGGGCGGCATCAAGATGTTCGACCGACGTTTTAACACCGACAACAACGAGAACGTGGGCAGCGGAAACGACTTACGCCTTATCCCAGCCTCGTCGATAGAGAGCGTTGAGGTGATTTCGGGCGTGGCTCCTGCCAAGTATGGCGACTTAAGTAGCGGTGCCGTTATCATCAATCGCCGCGCCGGACTTACCCCTTTCTATGGTAGTGTGAAGGTGCAATACGATATTTTCAATGCCTCGTTGGGCAAAGGTTTCGCCCTTGGCGAGCGTTGGGGCATGCTTAACCTCAACGTAGACTATCTGCACAGCACCCGCGACAGGCGCGACAAGCTGAAAACAAACGCCAACATCGCCCTCAACGCCACGTGGACACACACCATTAGCCGAGCCTTGGCATGGGAAAACACCCTCGCGGTAGACTTCTCCAAAAACGTTGACGGACTGAAAAGCGACCCCGACGCCACGCTTAACCGCACCCGAACCGACCGCCAAAACCTGCGTTTGGCCCTGCGCGGTGCGCTTTCGCCCCAACAAAATGCGCTTATCGACGGCATCGACTATAACTTTTCGCTCTCTCTGTCGCACCAATACGACATGCACGAAGAGTTTATCGCCAACAACAGGCTAAACCTTATCACCGATGCCTACACCAACGGCGTGCACGAAACCGATGTTGCGCCACCCTATTACACGGCTCTTTTGGAGATAGACGGCAAGCCCTTGGCCCTCTCGGCCAACGTAGAGGCACGCCGAACGCTAAGGTGGAGCCGCGCCACACACACGCTTAGCTTGGGTGTTTTCGCCCGACACGAGGCCAATCATGGGCGTGGAAAGATTTTCAACGCCGAAACTCCGTTCTACGATGGCGGACAAGGCGGGCGCGGCGACCGCTCTTACCAGTACCGAAACCGCATCAAGCTGAACCAATACGGCTTGTATCTGCAAGACAAGTTGGTGCTGCCCACGGCTCACGGCACGCTAAACGCAACGGCAGGCCTACGTCTTGAATACCAAAACCAACGCTTTGCGGCCTCTCCACGCATCAACATGATGTGGGCGTTAGACAATGGATTGAGCTTTAATGCGGCCTACGGCATCAGTTATAAGATACCCGCCACGGCCTTTTTATATCCCGAAAACGTGTATTTCGACCGTTTGGTGTACAGCAATTACAGCAACAACGCCAACGAGCGGCTCTTTATGTACAAAACCAAAGTGGTTAATCCCACCAATCCCAACTTGCTTTCGCCCTACACACACAGCTTTGAAGTAGGCACAGCCTATGCCAACAGCAACTTCAACACCTCGCTAACGGGCTATCTTAAGATAGACTTGCGCGGCATAAGTTCGGAGGCTGTGCTCGATACGATGTGGGTTCAGCGTTACGAAACCGTGTCGCAACCGCCCAACCAACGGCCCATTTATGCGCCAAAAGGCAACCCCGAACTCATCATCGACTATTACTACACGCCCCGCAACCTGCTTTACAGTCGCGATGCAGGCGTAGAATGGATTGGCAACCTGCGCAACATCAAGCCCTTGGGCCTAGGCGTTAACTTCTCGGTGGTTTACAATTACAGCCTTTACCACCATCAAGGCGAACGTATGGGTACGTCTATCGACCTCGACAAAGAGGCCGTTTCGGGCATCTACGCCCCCACAAAGAACAGTTCGCACGAGCTAATCTCCACCCTAAGCCTCACCAAACAGATACCCACCCTTGGCTTGATATTCAACTTGCGCCTGCAAAACTTCTGGTTCAGGCACTTCAACCGCCACGGGTTCGACATCTATCCCATTGGTTACGTCGACCGAAACTTCCGTCGTGTGTACCTCGACGAGCAGCAACGAAAGGACATCCGCTGGGCATATCTGCGACTAAAAGACAACGAACCCGTAAATATTTCGCAGCCAATCATCGTTCCCAACTGTCATCTTCGCGTGTCTAAGGAGATTGGTAAGCAGCTGCGCCTATCGTGTTATATAAATAATGTATTCAATTATCGCCCTTGGATAGAACGCCAAGGCGAACGAATATACTTTAATCAGCCGCCAACGGTGAGCATGGATGTTAGCTACAAGTTCTAAATGGGCACGCATCACGCTCGCAAAAGCGGCATTACTCAACAATAAACTTGTTATACAATGAAAGGAAAAATGTTTTGGAATTATCGTATCTTCTTACTCATGGCGGTGGGTGTAACGCTCTTTTTCACCGCTTGCAGCGAAGATGATGCACCCGAAGTGCATGGCGCATCGATTAAATTGAACGTAAAACTAGCCAAGGAATTCGAGAAAGCGAAGAACCAGAAGGTTGCCGTTACGCTGCGAAACACCAGCACCAGGGAAGAAACAGTGGTGGAAACCACCCTCAACAAAGACACCGTGCTGGCCAATCTGCCCGTAGACATGTACGACGTGATTGCCGCTTACACCCTCTCGACCGAAGAAATAAAAGCGCTTACCGGCAGGGAAGCCGACGGCGACATCGCTTTTTCGGCCGCCGCAACGGGCATACAACTTAGCCCTGGCAAAGAAACAGGCATAGATTTGGAGCTAACGGCTGGCGGAACAGACGATTTTGTGTTCAAAACCATCTACTACGCAGGGTCTGACAACAAGAAGGCGGCAGGCGAAGACGACTGCTTTATCGAGATTTACAACAACACCAACCGAACCCTTTACGCCGACAGCCTATGCATTGCGCTAACAACCATGAACCGATATGGGCTTCGCAACAACGGCAAATGGCACGAGTATGCCCAGCCCCAAAAGTTCTATTTCACCCCGAAAGGAACTTACGATTGGAGCAAAGCAGAGGGAATGGCCGACCCCGAAGGCGCTAACGACAAGTATGTTTACGGAAACATCGTGCTTATGGTGCCTGGAAACGGCAAAACCTACCCCATAAAGCCCGGCCAAAGTTTCATCATCGCGCCCTTCGCCCTCAACTTTAAAGAACCCTACACCACGGTTAACGGCAAGGAAGTGAAACCCGAATGGCCCGACTCAACCCTCAACCTGAGCAATGCCGAGTTCGACGTTGTTTACCCCGGAAACGAAGAACTGGACAACAAGAACGCTGACAACATGGTGATTTTGCATAAAGGCAACAACCGCTACATGCGCCTTTCGCGCAACGGCAAAGAGGGTTACGTGCTCTTCCGCCACCCCAATCCCTCCCAACTTCCCCTCTACCTGCGCCCATACAGGGACATGAAGTATGCCGACCCCTCGCAATTTATGCAGATACCCGTTGCGGGCATCATCGATGCCGTTGAGGTTATCAACCCCAATGCCGATGGTTACGTGTCGCCAAAGGCTTTCCCCAAACAACTAGATGCCAGCTATGCCTACTCAAAGCCCGATTATAGTTTCCGTTGCATCTCGCGTAAGGTGAGCCGAGTGAACGAAGGTCGCCGCATATTGCAAGACCTCAACAACTCTGCTCTCGACTTTGTTCAGATGATTCCAAACCCAAAGGCGTTTGCCCCAAGCAAGTAACGCCCCATTATAAGTTTCTCCGCTTGCCTGCATAGCAAAAGCAGGCAGGCGGAGAATTGCCTATACCGATATTCCCAAATCAACAACATGCACGCACGTTTATTCGTATCTAGCCTCTTGTTCGGGCTTTTCTATATCGCCTCCGCTCAAGATTCGCTCACGCGCTTTGCCGTTCCCACCCCCCAAGAGTGGCGGCAACACCACCAAATCATGGCCTCGCCACAAGGCATTTACTTGCTACCGGCGCACAGCTATGGTTATACCTCGGCGACTTTCACCCACGAACGAGGCCCTTTAATGCGCCTGCAAACACCCGAAAAAGATACGAATTTGCGACTTTCGTCCATGGGAGCGTACGCGTCTAGCCGCTGGCGACTATACGGCGAGTTTGCCTACAATCGACAATTTGCCGATAGTGTGGGTTGGTTGCTTAGCGAAACGCCACGTCTGGGCATGCCCTACTACTTTGCATCGCCACGCAAAGGCAGCTGGCTAAACGAGACCTACCAACTTAAAGGCGCAGCCAATTACCGCCTTTCGCGCCTGTTCGACCTCGGTGCAGCCTTGCAAATAAGGTATCATAAGGGCGCACGCAGCAACGACCCACGCCCCTCTACCGAGAGTTTTTACTCGCGTTATCACCTCAATGTGGGCCTAAACCTCGCCCCCGTACATATCTCTATGGCGGCAGGAATGGTGTACGGAACAAGTGATAACAACCTGATCTACGTGAACGAGAACAACGACCGCATCGACCGATTGGACTTTATGGCCTACGAGCTGATGGGATTTGGCATGCACCGAAAGACAGGTAAGCTGCAAAACCGTGAGATGCAAGCCAACACCTACGGGCACGAACTGTCGCTGCAAGCCAGTTTCGCCCGAAACGAAACGATGCTTTGGGCGCGCGCCAGCTATCTTGCGCAACGCGACAGCATACGTCGTAGCCGAACAAAAAACGTGTCGGCCAACCTCCTTTCCACCTATAATGTTCGCCAAACACGCATTCTCGCGGGGTTAATTCATCCCCTTTCGCCCGCCCTTCGCCTGCAAACCACGGTTCATGCCCACTTTACTAAGGGCTGGGATAGGCTAGACAACATCCTTGGCGGACAGAAAAACTACGTGTATAGCCATCGCGACATCGGCGTGAACGCCTTGCTCTACCATCGTTTTACCTCGCAGCGGCTCGACCTATTTGCGCTCGATGCCACCGCCGAGCACGAGAAACGACAAGACGGAGCCACGCAACACACCCTCGTTCGCGATGCCTTTCATCTTGCCGCAGCCTATCGTTCGCAGCATCCCTTGCCCCGAAACTTCGCCTTTTTCTATGGCGCAAGTCAAGCCTTCACCTTGCCCAAGGCCTCGCTAAGCTACCCATCAACGCAAGAAACGGTGTTCTCTACCCAACTGGCACAACCTCTTCAACGCTTCTACGCCACGTCTACGGCCAGCACACGCATCGCGTTGGGCACGGCAAAGCGTTTCGCCCACTATCAGCTGACGCTCTCATTAGCCTATCAATTGGGCTATGTGCTTAAAGCCCAACCCACCATTCACGGCACGCGCCACAACTTTGAGGCTGCCCTAGGCTTGGCTTTCTAGCGGGGCACAGTCCTATATAAAACGGCGATAACACCCCTTTGCGTAAATGAAAAAATACCTCCTTATCCTTGCTCTCGCCCTGTTTGCCCTTTCGGCAAACGCCAAACGCACACAGGCCACATTGCCAACCGACCCCAACCTGCATGTGGGCAAGTTGCCAAACGGTCTTACCTATTATATACTTCGCAACAACACGCCCCCCAATCGCGCCAATTTCTACCTCGCCCAATGCGTTGGTTCGCTGCAAGAAACCGACAACCAACGCGGCTTGGCCCATTTCTTAGAGCACCTTTGCTTTAACGGCACGCGCCATTTCCCATCCAATACGCTCGTGGCTTACCTCGAAACGCTTGGCCTCAAATTTGGTCAGAACATCAATGCCTATACCGGAATGGAGCGCACCGTCTATCATCTCAACAACGTTCCCACAGCGCGCGTCTCGGCCTTAGACAGTTGTCTGCTTGCACTTCGCGACTGGGCGTGCGACATTTCGTTTGCTCCCGAAGAGATAAACAAGGAACGTGGCGTGATACGCGAAGAGTGGCGACAACGCAATTCGGCCACGGCACGCATGCTACAACGCAATCTCCCGCGCCTTTACCCCAACAGTCTGTACGCTCATCGCGCCCCAATAGGCTTGATGGAGATAATCGACACCGTTGGCCCTTCCACCCTTCGGCAATATTATCACCGCTGGTATCACCCGCAAAACCAAGCCATTATCGTGGTGGGCGATGTGGATGTGGCGCACACGGCCAAACGTATTGAGGCACTTTTCGCCCCCATACGCCCCACCAAGGCCGCGCGCCAACCCGCCATTGTGCCCGTTGCCGACAACGCCAAGCCCATCGTTGTGGTGGATAGCGATGCCGAACAACGCACCACGCTTGTGCAAGTGTTCTGCAAAATGCCGCCCATAACGCCCTCCGAGAAGTCTACGCGCAGTTACTACGCCCTGTTGGCGCGCCGCTCTTTGATGATGTCGATGTTGCGCATGCGCCTTGCCGAGCAGGTGGTTAAGCCCCAATGCCCCTTCACGCAGGCCGTGGTGGGCTATGGCGTATATCTCTATGCCTCCTCAAAATACGCCTTCCAAGTAACCATTATGGCCAAAGACGGACAGGCGCAGGCCGCCACACAAACCGTGATGACCGAGCTATGGCGCGCTGCCAAGCATGGGTTTTCGGCCGCCGAACTGGCTCGTGCCAAGGCCGAAGAACGTAATATCATCGAACGACAGTATGCCGCACGCAACGAAGTGGGCAATAATTACTTGGGCAACCAATTGGTGGAACATGCCCTAAGTGGCGAACCCATGCCTTCGCCCGATGTTCTTCGGCAGTTGCGAACAAGCATTGTCGATGCCATTACGCCTGCCGACGTGCAACAATGGCTGCGCAAGATGCTCCCCACTAACGGTAGAAACCTCGTTGTTCTTAGTCTTAACCCCCAACGCGAGGGTGCAAACATGCCCACCAAAGAAGGGCTTTTGCAGGCCGTTTTGCAGCCTGCCACGGCCAACCTTGCACCATATAAAGACGATACCCCCAACCAACCGCTGCTCCCTGTATTGCCCAAGGCAGGCCACATCGTTAGCCAACGCTACGAATCCGCTTTGGGTATCGAGCGCATAGAGCTGTCTAACGGGGTGACGGTGCTGCTCAAACCCACCTCTACGGGCAAAGACGAGCTGCTGATGACGGCCTTTGCGCCCGGCGGTTCGTCGCGTTTGGGACAGGCCGACTTCGCCAATGCGCGCTCCTTCAATCGCATTGTGGGTAGTAGTGGACTAGGCGATTTCTCATCACAACAGCTCACCAAGGTGCTAACGGGGCAAACGGCCAACGCCAATCTCTCGCTCGACACCTATTGGCTAAGCCTCAACGGCAGTGCCGCGCCACGCGATGCCGAATGCCTTTTGCAGCAAACTTACCTATATTTCACCGCCTTGCGCCCCGACCAAGAGGCCTTTGCCAACATCATGGCCAACAGCAAGGCGCGCCTTAGCCAAGTGGCAGGCCTGCCCGAAATGGCCCTTAGCGATTCGTTAACGGCCACCTTGCACGCCCACAACCCACGTTTCGCCAACAACACGTTGGCCGATCTCGACCATGTAGACCCCATTCGCATTCTCAACCTGGCGCGCCAAGGCATGGCCAATGCTGCAAACTTCACCTTTGTTTTCGTTGGCAACTTCCAACGCGACAGCCTTCTCGCCCTCGCTTGCCGTTACATCGGCTCGTTGCCAGCAAGCAAACCCTTGTACGTTCCAGGTCAACCCGCCCCCATCAACCACCCTTCGCCCCACCATCAGGCTGCGCAAAGCTCCACCGCGCCCGCCACTACCGCCGCACCCGCCAACGAAACATCCCTCGTTGGCACGCTGCGCAGTGTGCAAACCTATGCTCGCGGCATCACACGCAACCACTTCCGACATGCCATGTCCACACCAAAAGCCAACGCCTACATCGTGTGGTGGGCCAAAGGTACGCCCTATACGCTAGGCAATATCGTGATGGCCGAGGCCGTTGGTCAGCTGCTTGGCATGCGATACACGCAGCGAATACGCGAAGAAATGGGTGCAGCTTACAGCACCGATGCCTCTTGCACCCTCGCGCCCGATGTGAACACCACCTACTTAAAGCTATATGGCATCTGCCCCATGAAACCCGAATTGGTTGATAGCACCCTCAAAGCGATGCGCAACGAGGCCGAAAACATGGCTCGTAACATCGACCCCACGCTGCTCGAAAACGTGAAACGCCACCTTGCCAAACGCTTTGAAGAACGCACAAAGCAAAACAACACGTGGCTACGAGCCGTGCAAACATGGGCACAACAGGGCATCGACATCCATACCAACTACCTTGCCGAACTGCAAAACATCACTCCCCAACGTCTGCAACAGTTCGTTGCACAACAATTAATGGCGCAAGGGAATAGGGTTGAAGTGGTGATGATGCCGGAGTGAGAGGAAAAAAGCCTCACCCCCAGCCCCTCTCCGAGGGGAGAGGGGAGTGATATGCTTTGTGTATTATCTGCTTGTTACAGGTTAACTCGCCAACTTGTTATCTACCGGCCTCACCCCCAGCCCCTCTCCAAAGGGAGAGGGGAGTGGTATGCCTTGCTTGTTGTACGCCTGTTACGGGTTAACTCGTCAACTGGTTAACTCGTTAACTACTCTATCTTCCGTCAACTTGTCTGCTTGTTAACTTGTTACAATGGAAAGGGGTACAAGCAATAGCGAACGCACCTTAGTCTGTTTTTAGCACATCCCTACAAACTAGGTGCGAGTATTTCGAGTTTCTTCTCTTTATAGTTTAGGATAAACGAGTGGCCTTTTAAGAAATTCAAACTGAGTAAACCATATTTGTCTTCGCCCTCAATAAAGTCGAGAACGATAGTTTGTTTGCCTAAACCAAAGGTAACCCCCTTATATTGGCGAACCTGTTTGATGGTAAGTTGTTGACTTACATCCGCAGCTTCTTTCTGTATTGTTCCTGTTGGTGCAATGCTAATGTCGTTAGGAAGTTTGTTGTTCCTACTGCCTGTGTCGAAAACAAGGCGCACATGTTGCCCTTGTATGCGCGTTTCAAACACAATAAAGTTCATCGGAACATCGGTGAATTTATGGCTATCTTTCCATTTAAGCACAATCCCTCCATTATTTTTACCTAGATTCGGAGTGATGGTCATTGTTTCATAGTCAAAACGCAATGGCCTATCTTTCAGAATGTCTGCCCCAAGAATGAAATCAGGCGCAAACCTTTGGAATTTGCCTTTTAGGTTGATGATGATGCAAAGCACCTGGCGATAGGTTTTACCGCAAAAACGAACGGAATCGAAAACGCAAGTGGGCATTCGATTGTCGCGTGAGTTTACCATTAGTTTTAGTTTGTCGGGCATAGCTATTCCCAATGAGTCTTTTGCAAAAGTAGAATCTACTACACATAAGCTGCAACCAGTATCTACTAACGCGGCCACTGACTGCACCTTGTGGCTATACACTTCTAATGATGTGTATAGTAAGCTGTCTTTCTCTTTCAATTCTGCTTGCCCGTAAGTACACAGGCAGAAAAACAGCATACTTAAACATGAGAATAGCGTTTTGTTCATCTTAACAAGTGATCTCCTAGGATGTTTATAAGTTGCAAGTTGTTGAATTTCTCTTTGTCTGGGTCGAATTTCGGCCAACTTAACGCTTTGGGGTTGAAACGTTTTTCTTGTTCCTTACGTTTAAGAATGAGGGGTGAAAAGCCTTGAAAACGTAAGTAAAGGTAGAGTGCCGTTGTGTCGGAAAGGGCTTTCTGCTCTTTCCTACATACCGAATCCTTTTTGGCAACATTCTCTATCACATGCTTTTGTGCAAAAGATGTGGCAGAAATAGTAATTGCAGCCCCAAGGAAAAGAACCCTCGTGCGTTTTAGTTTATATACCAAACTTTGTATCGGCCATGTGTATATCGGTAGATTCATGTGTGTTGAGTGATTCATTGCTATGCTCGTCTGTTTTCTCATGGAAGAAATGGGCTTTCAGCAACTTAAAAAGATAGTGCCAAATAAACTTCCTCCATAAATGTTTTAAAGTTCATCCTCTGTTAGAAGGGTCATGTCATACGCTCATAATGATTTGATCATTAATGTGAATAAACGCCTATACATAGGGTAGCAAGATATTGCAAATATATAAAATAAAAAGAAACACGCCAAATATAAGGCTCAAAAAGTTACGCTTTTGATGTGTTAATTCTCATACGGGGTAATGTGGGTATTGAAAGAAGGAGAGGTGAAAACGGTCAAAAAAGACCTCAAACACAGCCCCAACCGGCCTCACCCCCAACCCCCTACCAGCCTCACCCCCAACCCCTCTCCAAAGGGAGAGGGGAGTGGTATGCCTTGTGCATTGACCACTTGTTACTGGTTAACTTGTCAACTCGTTAACTGGTTAACTCGTCAACTCTCTAACCACTCGCCCACTTCTCAAACTCTCGTCAATGGGTTAACTAGTTAACTCGTCAACTTATCAACTGGTTCACTCGTTAACTAACGATCTCGTCAACTCATCCTCTCTTGTCCACTTTTCAGCAAAGATTTTAACATTATGGCTGCGATTTTTTCCACCAATCGCCCACCAAGGCGCAAATAATCGATTCTCGCGGAGGTTTGTTTTAATGTAAAAAGGGGGCAGACCGTGAATGCGGCGGAATGAATATTTATTTAATAAAAACGCCATTTGCACCATTTTTGGGGTTATTTGCTGCTAAATGCAGTGCAATTTGGTGCTAAACGTAGTGCAATATGCCGCTAAACGCAGTGCGTTTTGGTGCTAAATGCAGTGTGTTTTGCTGCAAAACGCAAGGCGAAATGGTGCAAAATGCAGTACTTTTTGCCACTAAACGCAAGGCAAAAAGCATAAATATCCACAGCAATTGTATAAATAAAAGCTGTTATAGCCATGACACACATGGCTAAAAAGGGCGAAATGGCCGTTAAAAAGTGGTGTTTTAGGGTCTAAATGGGGGTAATTGGGAGCGTAAAAATTGCGAGTGGGCGGCCAAATAGAAAGGCAAAATGGTGCAAAATGTAGGTTTTGTTCTTAAAAACAGACAAGTTGAAGGACGTGAAATACCAGAAATGATGGCTTTTTACCCACTTTTTAACCTATTTCTTCGCTAGAACGAGTCGAAAGAAAGAGGAGTTTCGTAAAATAAAAACAATAATTTAAGTTTTTGAGTTGATGAGTTTTTTAAGTTGATAAGTTTTAAGTTGATAAGTTTTGAGTTGATAATGTGAGTTGACAAGTTTGTGAGTTGGCAAGTTGTCGAGTGGACAAGTTCATCTGTTGATGAACTCACAAGTTAACAAGCTAAGCGATCGGTCATCAGCAAGCGTTAAATTCGCGAGACATATTACTCCCCTCTCCCTTTGGAGAAGGGCTGGGGGTGAGGCCAGTAGATATAACGAGTTGTTTAGTGGTTCTATTGATTGACGAGTTAACAAACCTAGGGGTTGGCTAGTTGGCAAATTATAGTCAAATAGAATTGCTTTTGGAAAATATTTGTTAGATGAATGCAAGGCGTGCGTAGCCGGGCATCCATAAACCTTTACGCAGAGGAAAAGGAGGTCTTTTGTTTGCTTACGATGTAGCTATGGCTTTCCAAACTCAATTCTGTTTGACCATAAAACGGGTCAACGAGTTAACAAATTAACCCATTGACTCGCTAATAAGGGTGTAATAAACAAGGCATTTCACTCCCCTCTTCGCTCATCTGAGTTGGTTTTGCTTACCTTGTGAGGTGTAATAAACAAGGCATACCACTCCCCTCTCCCCTTGGAGAGGGGTCGGGGGTGAGGCCGAGAGGGGCTGGGGGTGAGGCCTTTGTTGCCTTTTTCCTTACTCCGACTTCATAGTTATCTCAATTCTTCGGTTACTCTTGATAATGGCTTGCGCCACTTGCTGTATGTCGGCAGCCGAAAGTTGGTCTACCAACGCCTCGTAATCTGTGTGCAGGTCAATGCCGTAGCGCAGGTGTTGGTACACAATGCTGTTCCAATAGTCGTTGACAAGCGTTTCTTGTTGGTGAGCCTTTTTTAAGTAAGTCTTAATCTTGCCGATGCTTTCGGGGTTGATGCGCCCTTGCGCCACGTGTGCCAACTGACGATACACGATGGGCATCAGTGCGGCGTACTTTTCAGGACCAGTTCGGAAACCAATCTTCAACAACGAGTTAGGACGACTGTTGCAGTCGAGTTCGCCTTGCACACCCACGCCATAGGCACCGCCTTTCTCTTCGCGAATGCTGTCGGTAAAAGCGATGGTAAGCACGCGACGAAGGGCATCGAGAGCCAAGTTAGACTTGGGCGTATAGGGCAAGTTGAAGGTGTAGATGATGGTGACAAGCGCCGATGGCGTGTTCATCTTCTTGGTGAAGACATGCGTTTCGTTAACGTTGCGCACCTCTGGAAGGTTGTTGGTAAAGCTCTCTTTGCGCCCTGCTGCCGGCAACGAGGCCACATATTGGCAGAGAAGTGGGCGAAGTGAGTCGATGTTTACGTTACCCACAAGCAGCATCTTAAAGCCCGTGGCATCGGCAAAGCGTTCGCGATAGAGTTGCATAATGCGCTGATAGTTCACCTTGTTGAGGCGTTCGAGGGTCATTGGGGCGGTGCGTTCGCTGTGGCCATAGGCAATGAGCGAGAGCGAGTCATTGTATTCTACCTGCGGATTGGCGTTTCTGTTCCTCAACATGGCTCGCCTGCGGTCGATGCTGGTGGCAAAAGCGGTGGTGTCTGTTCGCGGAGCGGTGAAGTAAAGATAAGCCAATTGGAACATCGTGGCTAGGTCTTTGCGGTTAGATTGTCCGCTGATGCCCTGCGTTTCTTGACCAACATAGGGCGAAACACGCACATGTTTGCCTGCCAGCATCTTGTCTAAGCGGTCGGCCGAGAATGCGCCCACACCGCCATCAACAATGGCATTGGGCAGGAAAGAGAAGTTGGGGGCATCGGTTTCGGGACAAAGCGAAAGGCCGCCTTCGCCCCAAAGGCGCATGGTTATTTGGTCGGCGGCGAAGTTGGTGGGCTTAACATACACCTCGATGCCGTTGCTGAGCACAAGTTTAGTGACACCGAAGTGTCCGTAAGGCTGCTCGCTCACAATCGTTCCGGCCTTGGGCGCATGCTCGATGAGGGTTGTGGGCAGGGGCTCTTCCTTGTATGGCTGGTAGCTATTGTCGGCTTGTGCCTGCAAAACGTATTGTTCCAATTCTTGATTGCTGGGCAATGTAAAGCCTGCCTTTTGCGGAGCAAGCACCGTTAGCACTTGATTTTGGTTAGAAATGAGCTTTCGGGCGGCCTCGTTCACCTCTTTGAGCGACACTTCGGCATCGAAACGCTTGGTTAGGGCAAGCCTTTCTTCGGGCGTTAGCAGGGGTTCGGACGAGAGAAAATGGCGAACGGCCTGCATGGCCAGCGTGCGATTGCGACGTTCGTTGCGTTCGTCAAAGCGCGTTTGGGCACGTTGCAGCGCATCGGCTTTGGCGCGTTGCAGTTCGGTTGCGGTAAAGCCAAAGCGGCGTGCGCGTTCGGTTTCGCCGATAACGGCACGAAACGAACCGCGTATGTTGTCTTCTTTACAGCCAAACGATAGGCTGAAAGCCTCTTTTGTCTGGGCAACGAGAAAGCTACCCGTACGTGCCGAGGCACTGAGCACGGGCGAAGGGTTGATCTGTTTGAGGGCTGTTAGCCGCTCGCTAAGCATGGCCGTAATGAGGTTTTCTATGTATCCGTCGCGCACATAGGCGGTTTGGCCTTTCTGTGCAAAGGGTGTGGCGGGATGTTTCATGTGAAGACCCGCCAGAACAATGGGCTGTTCGCTATCCTTTTCTACGGCCACAATCATGCGTTTGTTGTCGGGCACGGGGTAATAGGTGCGCTTGGCAGGATTTTTGGGCATGGGAATGGTAGAGAACAGCTGCTTAATTTTGGCCTCGATAGCGTTTACGTCGATGTCGCCCACCACCACGATGGCTTGCAAGTCGGGGCGATACCACTTGTTGTAATAGTCTTTGAGGTCTTGATAGGGAAAGTTGTCAACGATGTCCATCGAGCCAATGGGCATGCAGTCTTCGTATTTAGAGCCCTTAAAGATGGTGGGTTGCAGCTTTTCGTACATGCGTTGCGAGGCCATTTTCGCCCTGCGTGTGCGCCATTCTTCGTGTATCACGCCGCGTTCCTTGTCTATCTCCTTATCTTGCAGCAGCAAGTAGTGGCTCCAATCGTGGAGGATGAGCAGCACCGAGTCGACCACCGACGAGCGTTTCAGCGGCACTTGCGAGATGTTGTACACCGTTTCGTCGATGCTGGTGTAGGCATTGAGGTTGGTTCCGAACTTCACGCCGATGGTTTCGCACCACGGAACGATGCCCGGAGAAGTGCCATCGTTGCGGAAATGCTTGGTTCCGTTGAAGGCCATGTGCTCTAAGAAGTGGGCCAATCCGCGCTGGCGTGGCTCTTCGAGGATGCTACCCACGCGCTGTGCGATGTAGAAATCGGCCACGCCTGGCTCTTTGGCGTTGTGCCGAACAAAGTATGTTAGGCCATTTTTAAGCTTGCCCGTGCGGTAGGTAGCATCGTTTTTGAGGGGCTGCGCCAACAAAAGGGTTGGCAGAAAGAGTAATAAAAGGCTTACTTGCCTTAGAAATCTTGTTTGCATATTGGATAATGTTTTTGCTGTTTTAAACGTACGCCGATGTATGAAGGCATTTTTTAAAACCTGCCTTAAAACGTGCAGCCTATGGCCAAAGTGGCCTCGGTGCGGTGTTGGTTGTCAATCCAAGGCGAAGGTTTGGCGGTTCGGTGCCACGTGGTTTGGGCGCGAACGTAGAGGGGAAAGGGCAAATGGCGTAGGCCAAAGGCGTATTTGGCGGCCAGATGCAAGCCCCATTGCGGTGCGGTTAGCAGGTGATGCTGGCGGTAGAGATAGGCTTGCATCAGCGTTGGGGGCTTTTGTTTGTCGCTAGGCGTTGCCAATGTGGCTGTTTGGCCTGGCTCGCCGCTGCCCCATTGGTGAGAAAGTCCACCTGTAAGGGATAGCATGGCGCGGCGACTAAGGGAGATATTGCGAGTGACGAGCAGCGAAAGCAGGTTGGTATGCAGCTGTTGTCGCTGAACGTAGGGGTAGAGATAGGCCGAGATTTGGCGGCTGTCGGCTTGCAAGGCGGCCGAGATGGTCCAATGCGCAATGCCGCCAAACAGTCTTAACCATGCTGTATAGGCCAGTTTCAGGCTGCTCCAACGTTTGCTGGATGTTTTTATGGGGTCGAAGTATTCGTAAAACGAACTGCCTGTTGCTGTTTGGTTCTCGCGATAAGTGGTTTTATGGTTGGTTAGCTGTTCGTTGGTGTACGACAGCGACAGCTGTTGTTGACTATACGTGCGGTATTTATTCAGCACCAATTGCAGCGCATAGTTGTCGCCCTGATGCTTGAAATGCACGATAGAATAAGGCGAGTTGCGCCCGTAAAATCCGTTTCGGTGCACCATCTGCGCACCAAGAAAGAGCGAGAACCCACGCCCCAAATTGCTTTCTGCCTGCAAGGCAAGCCCGTTTTGTTCGTCAAGTAGGGGCTGTTCGCGCGAGTCGTCGGTGTAGCCTTTGTTGCCAAACTGTTCCACTTCGCCCGTAAATGCGCCATAGTCTACAAGTGTTTTATACACCTTTTCGGTTTTTCCGTAGGTTACAAAGCGCAGACTTTCGGTACTTCGGCCGTAAATATAGTTGGCACCCAGCATCCATTTTTTACCTATTGGGGCTGCAATGCCCAGCGAAAGATTGAGTTGCATCAGGCTGTTTCGGTGGCGAAGGTCTTTGTATTTGGCGTAGTTGGCGGCGGTATAATCTACCTTTGCGCCCACAGCTAAGCCTCGCCAGAGGTCTATACCTACGGCTCCTACGAGGTTATAGGTGTCGCGATGCTTGTTGCCGGGATTGGTTAGCGAGTCTTCGGATAGGTCGAAGGGCTTGCGTTCGGGGTTGATGAACACCGAACCCAACATGTTTTTGCCCGCGAAGTTGTCGTAATCCATCCGTCCGTAAACCACGGTGCGTGGGTTAATACGGAAAAACGACTCGACCATCGCACCTGCTTGCACCACGTTGGCCGACTGGGAGTAGTCCACGAGGTCGCCTTTGGCCACGCTGCCCCTTACTTCGGCCATCGAGATGTTGCGCTGATTGTAGCTTGTTAGTGCAGCAGCGTTGGGCGAAGTGAGCCACGGCTTGGCCTGTTTCACGTAGTTGAAGTCGCGAAACACAAGCTGTTGGTCGGCCTGAACATTGGGCGATGCCAGGGGAAGGGCGAGTAAAAGTAGTGATAACACAGGGCGAATGGAGGGGTTAATGGGTTTAAAGAGGTAAGGATTAAAGGGGGATAGGGGCTGGGGTTCTAATAATTTTAGGCATCCCAGTTATTCATATTATCCTAGGGATTCTAGGGATTCTAGGGATGCTAATTATCCTAGAAGCTCTAGGAGTTCTAGATATTCTAGTTATCGTGGGGCTTCAAGTTATTCTAGTTACCCTAGGAATTCTAGGCATTCTGGTTGTTCCAGAACGCCTAGCTTTCCTAGAAAACAGCCCCCAAAGCCCTTTTTTGTTAAGCCAAGCCACGCACGTGGCAGAGCGTTTTCATCTTGTTAATTTGTTAACTCGTTAATTTTCCAACTCGTCAACTTACTTTCCTTTAATGGAGAAAGCCTTCCTTTCGTGGAAGTCGTTGGTAGAGTTATTGGTGTCCATATATATAATATGTGCGCCATTCTTTATCGAAGCCTCGGCATCAATGCCGCTGGGGTCGCCCGTAGACACGCCCATCGTGTAGCCATACACCAGCTTTCCTTTGTTTTCGGGCAGCTTTTCAGTTTCTTCTTTGTCCACGTTGCGGTAGAGTGTATGGCCCTTTTCTTTCGTCAACAGCACGCTACCTGCATCTATACTAGAAGGAAATCGCTTTTTGCTAGAGGCTACATACGACTCTCCAAACACCTCTACGCCATCCAAAACCCAGTTTTGCGGCACTTTCAGACAGGCGTTTACCCCCTTTTGTTTAGTTCCTGGTGCGTAGACAACATTGTTTGCGTTGCCGGCAAAGGCCAGGGGCGTAACATCTTTTGTTTGGAAAAGGAATAGCCCGGGTGAAGTATTGCTGAGCGTCCAAGCGTTGGTTTCCCAAAATCTCACAGCTTTGAGGTAATGCGACGTGGGGATTAGCGGCGAGGGCGTGGGGTAATTCCTTACGTTGTTGTAGCCCGAAGCGGGGTCGTACATGGCATAATAGTCGGCATTGGCATAGTTAACCGACTGCGGATGGTCTGCCGTATTGTCGACAGCTCCATTAACACACACCACCACTTGCGAGTATGGCTGTATGTTGAGCGTGCCTTGGAAGTACCAGATGCCGAAGGTGGCAGGCACAAAACCGTCTTTTTCGAACGAGAGTTTGCCGTCAACGCGCCACGGATTGTTGCTCTGCGCATTGAAAGGGCCAACGAATGCGACAGCCAGATTGTTGAGGGAGGCCGCCGTAGCACTGTTGTTGTAAAGCACGAAACCTTGATCGAGCATGAAGTAATCCTTTCCATCTTCGGACGTGTTGCCGGCGCAATATATCTCTTTAATGATTACTTGCGGGCCCGTTGCGGCCACTTTTTCAAAGCTAACGCTCTTTACAGCCGAAGTAGGGATAACCTCTTTCGTTCCATCTTCTCGCGTTACGACCATGTTCCAGGCCTGCGCGAAACAGCTTGTTGCCAGTGCTGCGCTGGCCAACAGCGAGAAAACTAACCTTTTCATTTAATTGCTTTTTATCTGTACTTAATGTTTGAAGTAAGGGGCGAGCGGCTCATGGCCGCCCGTTTTCATTTCCCTTTAATGGAGAAAGCCTTCCTTTCGTGGAAGTCGTTGGTAGAGTTGTTGGTGTCCATATATATAATATGTGCGCCATTCTTTATCGAAGCCTCGGCATCGATGCCGCTTGGGTCGCCTGTAGACACGCCCATCGTGTAGCCATACACCAGCTTTCCCTTGTTTTCAGGCAGCTTTTCGGTCTCTTCTTTGTCCACGTTGCGGTAGAGCGTGTGGCCCAATTGGTAGGTAAGGAGTACGCTTCCGCCGTCTATTTCGGCAGGTAGGCGCTTGGCGTTCGCGGTCATGTATGCAGAACTAAAAACTTCAATGCCATCGATAACCCACTCGTTAGGTATCTTTAGGTTGGCGGTCACTGGATTATGTGCAGCCCCTGGGGCATAGATAATGTTCGAGACGTTGGTGGCATAGTTGCGTGGCGTAACGCCTTGGGTTTGGAAAATGAACATGGCAGGTGACGTTACGCTAAGTGTCCAGCCATTACCTTGTCCATATTCAACAGCTTTTAGATAATGAGAAGTGGGGATAAGCTCTGATGGAGAGGGGTAATAAAGCTCATTGTCGTATCCCGACTCGGGGTCGTACATGGCATAATAGTCCTTGTTTGCATAGTTAACTGACTTAGAATAAGTCTTGGTATTGTCGATAGCACCATTAACATTCACCACAATTTGCGAGTAAGGCTGCATCACGAGCGGTCCTTGGAAATACCAAATACCATGAATACCAGGGATGTAACCTTGTCCGTCATATACCAACTTGCCGTTTTTTAGCCATTTGCTTGGTGCTTGCGAGTTGTAGGGATCTACAATACCAACGGCCAAATTATTGATTACGGCCACCTCGCCACCATTGTTATAGAGAACGAATCCCTTGTCCATCTGGAAAAATCTACCACCATTATCAGGCTGGCAACCACCATTGTAAAGTTCTTTAATGATAATCTGGGCAGCTTTTGAGAGTTTCATTTCAAGCTTTATTTCCGTAGCGGGTGGCGATACAACTACCTTACTTTTATTGCCATTAAGGTTGAGTTTCCATATTCCATCGCCGCGTGTTGCGTTACTCCGAACATCGTATATGCCTGCTGGCACGTTGAACTCGGCCACGCCCTTAGCGTTGGTTGTGGCTACGAACACCGATGCGCGTGCGTCAACTAGTTCAACTTTTGCGCCTTCGTAGGGCTGAATGCTGTTTTCGGGATACTGCAAAGTTACGCTAACCTTGCAGGTTTGTACGGTATTTGTGTCGTCGTTGCTACTGCACGACAAAACCAGCAACGCAAAAAACGCCGCCAAGAACGAATTGATAAAAATTGTTTTGCGATACATAATTGCTTATTTATTAGTTAATGAGTTTTTTAGTTTATGAGGATATGAGTTCTTTTGTTTAGGAGTTCTTTTGTTTGTGAACTTACGAGTTTACAAGAACGTTTGCCACGCTGCAACAATACATTTGGCTTAACTCCTTATTCCTTAACTCCCCAACAACTGGTATCATATCTTTATTTTCAGCCCCAACCCATAGTAAAAGGCGGGAACATACGAGCTGCCATAGAGCGAAGTTTCTTGTCCTGTGCGTGTAGAACGCACCTTACTCATGGTGTTCCAGAAGTTATTGGCATAGAACATCACTTGTACGCGGTCGCCAATCTCCTTGGTTACGCTGAAGTTGGCCGAGTAATAGGCCGACAACCGTTCGGGATTCATCACGAAGGCATAGTTGGTTCGTTTCACCAGCTTAGCCAAATCGTTGAACAAAGCGGGGTCGTTGTCTTTGGCCCAAGCAAACTTTTCGGCGAAAGGGATAAGCTTATCGGGTTCTTCCCACGTGCTGTAATATTCGGGATAAACCACCATGTGCTTGTCGCGAACATCGCGCGTGTAGGACTTTCCAAAGAAATCATCGCCCTTCTCCAAAGCATATCCGCGCGTTCCGTTTGGCAATTCGCTTAGCGGACGGTTGTATTGATAGAGCGAACACTCAACGCGTAGCGACATGATGATACGTATGCGCGGCACGTGGGTTGTGAGTGTAATGTTGAGATTGGCCTCGTGCGTGAGCGAACCGTTGCTTACCGAGGGCGACGCCGTATTGTCGGTAGAGGTTGTTCCGCTGCCGCGATAATGGCCAATATAGGTGTAAGGCTTGCCTTGGGCATTGAGCGTGCCAGCCTCCGAGGGCAACGCGGCGAAGAGCAAATCGTCTAATCCTTTGTAATAATAGTAGTTTCCATCTAGCCTAAGCGAAGTGCGTAGTGCCTTGATTGGTGCGAAATCCACAATCCACTCTATGCCGAAACGTTCGGTGGGCGACCCATTTACGTACTTGCGGTTACTTAGATAGCCTTCTCTTTCCTTGTAAGGCAGCTGTATGGGGGCGTTGGCACCCGTGATGTCGTTCACGGTTACGATGCCTGTTTGTTGGTCGATGTGGTATTCGCGGTTAGCCGATGGGATGGGACAATGCTCTAATGCGGCTTGCGAAGTGTACTTATAGGTGTAGGGTTTGTACACCACTACGGCCGTATATGGGTTAAACGTTTTGTGATAAAAGGCCGAAACGTTAACGCGCGTGTGGCCGATGTTCATCTGTAAGCCAAGGTCTAGCTGGTTGGTGTACTGCCATTGCAGTTGCGGATTGTACACTGCCTGCGATGGAAAGGTGTGATAGGCATAGTAAGCCTTGTTGTCGGCGGTGCTCCCAGGGGTGAATGCCAGTCGGTCTATGTAGCTGGTGCGGGGGTAGAGCACTTGAAACGAGGGCAGTTTAACCGATTTTCCCCAGCCCACATGTGCCGAAAGATTTCGCATCCACGTATCGCGACCATGCCAAAACACGTAACGAAGGTTGGCGCGTGGCGAGAGGGTTGAGGCCGTTCCGTAGGCCGAACCAGCGATATGACTGATGTCGTTGCGGATGCCCACGGTCAATTCCATGTTCGAAAGTTTGCCCGTTGGCATGTTCAGGCGTTCTTCGGCATAGACAGCAAGGTTGTTCAGCGTGGGCAATTCGTGGTAACGGTAGGGTCGCCATGTGGGTGTTAGACGCGCCTCCTCGTAGTAAGTGCCGCGGCCGAGGTTGCGACTGCCTGTGTAATCGGCCCCAACCGACACCTTATTATATATGCGCGCGAACCGCTTTACCCAATCGGCTTTCAACTTGAAGGCGTAACTTAGGGGGCGACTATCGTTGAAACTGCGCACATACCAATAGCCCGTAGGCCCCAGAATGATGTCCGACGAGTGGTATTTGTCATAGTCGTAGGCCACAAAATAGCCCGCTTTCATGGTGTGGATGTAAGGCAGCGTGGTGGCCGAACTAGTGTGGCTGTAATTCTCGTACAGCTGATCGGCATACGAAAGCGACGATTTCAGTACCACACTGGTGAGCCATTTGCGGTTGAGTAGCCACTCGGCCGAGAGGTTTGCGGTAAATCTGTTGTCGCGTTCTTTCTTATAACTGTCTAGTTCGCCATCGGGATCGGCCTTTGAATTATAGCCGCCCACGTTGCCCGTAACACCAAGTTTAAGCGTTAGGGGCATGTTTTGGCGCATCAACACGTTCATATACTGGGCCGAAAGCACGTTGCGTTGGTAGGCGGTGAAGGGCGAAGTGATGTCGCCGAACGTGCGTGCGTGCTCCATTGAGAAGTTAAACAGGCCCATTTTGCCGCCAAGGTCAACGCCTTTGCTTAGTGCCAGCTGGCGTGTGTTTTGGTTTAGCTTGGCTTCTACGATGAAAGGCGACTTGCCGCTGCGCGTGTTCACCTTCACAATGCCGTTGCTTAGGTCGCCATATTCAACCGACGGCACCCCCGTAACCACCTCAACGCTCTCGATATTGGCCGTGCTAAGGGTGCGCGTACCTGCTCCGAGCGTTTCGCCAGGCGTGGCGTTGTTGTCCAGTCGCACGCCATCCACCTCGATGGCCGTACCAAACGAGGCGTTACCCATTTCTCCGCTGCTGCTGCGAAGGGCAATGCGGGTGTCGCGCAGCAACGAACTGTTCCATGTTTTGCCGCCAGGAAGAAGGCTCATGATGTCGCCAAGGTTCAAGGCTTGTCGATTGTCAAGGGCCAAGCGGTCGATGGTGTAGCTTGTTGTTGTGGCATCGCCCTTTCGTTTGGCCACCACTTCCACCTCGTTCAGTTTCAGGTTGTCGTCGTTTAGGCCGATGTCTACACGTGGCATGCCTACCCTTACGTTCACCTTCGTGGTAAACGTGGCGAAACCTAGGCAACGCACGGTGAGCGTTACGTTGCCCGATGGCACGTTTTTAATGGCGAAACGCCCCTTATTGTCGGTGATAGCCCACAGCTCGCACTCTTTTAGCGTAACGGTGGCATACTCTATTGGCCGCCCATCGCCTTTGCTTTTGATGGTGCCGTTCAGCAAAACGCCCTGCGCTTTGAGCGTTGTGGCCGCACCCACGACAAACAAGAGCATTGCAAAACATATTTTGAACATTCGCATTTAAAGGTTAGTTAATGCCGATGTACAGCAATGCTTTGCAAAGATAGGTATTATATGGAAAGTGGACAATACCTAAAAAAGGGGATAAAGCGGAGCAGTCGGACTTGTCTGACCAGTCTGACCAGTCTGACCAGTCGGACCAGTCGGACTTGTCTGACCTGTCTGACCTGTCTGACCTGTCTGACTTGTCTGATTAGCCAAACACTCCCAGCTCCTACAACTGCCCTGCCTCCACCTGCAACACCACCCTTTCGGTTAGTCTATCCACGCCATTAGGCTGATATTCCTTTTTAAGACTAGCCCCGAAAAACCAGGCAAAGGCCTGATAAAAGCCGGCGCGGATGGGTCCAAGAAAGGCTTGGATGAGCTGATACGAAGACGAACTGGTTTCGCGATACACCAATTTGATGAGCAACTTGCCCTGCGCGTATGTTAGTTTCTTCATTCGCGGCGTGTATTCGCGTTTGATGTCGGCCTCAACACGTTTCATGTGTTCGTCGCGCGCCTTCTTGTCAGGCAGCGTTTGCAAGTATTCGTAGGTTTCGATAATAATCTTGTTCACCTCTTTGGCAATGGGCAGCACCTTCTTTACGTTATACACAAGGCGGTTGTACTCCATTCGTTGGCGTTCGTTTTCAAACGTCAGCGGCGGGTAAACATATATCTTGTTCAACTCCACATATTGTATGCTGTCGCCCTTATCCAGCACCCTACCCACCTTTACCATCGGCACAAAGGTGGGATTATCCATGTCTACCTCCTTCTCTTCGGGGTTTACACGGAGCTGGCCGTCCTTTTGCGCCCACGAGTTGGCGACACAGAACAACACAAAGAGCATGGCCATACAAAAGCGTTTCATTTCTTTTACGATTTATGTGCAAGTACAAAAATAAGTATTTTCTGCTTAAATATATGCCAACTACACATCTTATTTTCAGTTTTTGCCTTGATTTACGCATTTTTTGTGTAAGTTTGTGCCTGATGAACGAAGACAAGAACATTATCGTGGGCTTTGATGCCAAACGCATAGTGCGTAACGGAACGGGCTTGGGAGCATACGGAAGAAACCTAGTTAACGACCTTGCTGCCCTCTATCCCAACGCACAACTGCTGCTTTATGCACCCGATGCGGGCCGAGAAGACTTGGCCCGACAGGTGAAAAGTGCGCCGAACCTGCGCATGGTGTACCCCAAGAACGCGAAAAACGCGCTGAAAAAGGCGGCGTGGAGAAGTGGCGGCATGGTGAAAGACCTGCTGCGCGATGGCGTACAGGTGTTTCATGGCTTGTCGGGCGAACTGCCCAAGGGCGTTAAACACGCAGGCATCGACACCGTTGTCACCATTCACGACCTTATCTTTATGCGCCATCCCGAGTTCTATCATTGGTGGGACGCGCTGATTTACCGTTGGAAGTTCCACAAAACGTTGAAAGAGGCCAACCGCATTATCGCCATTAGCGAATGCACCAAGCGCGACATCATGAAGTATGGCCATTATCCCGAAGAGCGCATCAGCGTGATATATCAAAGCTGCGACACGCGTTTTCGCGAGCGAGCAACGCCCGAAAAGCTGAACGAAGTGCGCCAACGCTATGCACTGCCATCGCGATTTGTGCTGAATGTGGGCACCATCGAGGCGCGAAAAAACGTGCTGCTTGCGGCCAAGGCCATGAAGAACGTGGACAGGGAAGTGCATTTGGTGGTGCTGGGCCGACCCACGCCTTATATCAATAAGGTGAAATCGTGGGCGGCGCACAATGGTTTGTCGGCGCGCGTGCATTTCTTGCACAATGTTCCCAACGACGACTTGCCGGCCATTTACCAACAGGCCGAAGTGTTTGCCTATCCCTCGCGCTACGAAGGTTTTGGCATTCCCATCATCGAGGCCATACAAAGCGCACTGCCTGTGGTAGCTTGTACAGGGTCGTGTCTTGAAGAGGCGGGCGGCCCACATAGCCTATATGTGGCTCCAAACGACCATAAGGGCATGGCGCAAGCCATCAATGCCAGACTGAAAGGGCAAGCAGGGCGCGACGAATCTATCAGTCGGAGCATGGAATACGTGCAAAGATTTGAGAACAAGAACGTGGCGCAGCAGGTGGCGCAATGCCTTTTTGAGAATAAGTAAGCCTAGAAAGCCAACAGCCACAGCAAGCCTAGAAAAGCTAACATCCATAGAAAACGGGCGTCGATACATGCCCAACCACCAACAATAAATGAAAAAGTGCATCATCATTGGTAGCGGACTTGGCGGCCTTTCGTGCGGACATATCCTCGCACGAAACGGCTATGAGGTTACCGTACTTGAACAAGAAACGCAAGCAGGCGGCTGTTTGCAGAGCTTTGTGCGCAAAGGTGCGAAGTTCGAAACGGGCATGCACTTCATTGGAAGTGCCGAAGAGGGGCAAACTTTGTACCCCCTTTTGCGCTATCTTGAATTAGAAAACCTGCCGCTTAGCCGACTAGATACCACTGGTTACGACGTCATTTCGATGCCGCAAGGTAGGTTTGCCTTTGCCAATGGCCACGAGGCTTTTGTAGAAACGCTTGCCGCACACTTCCCCAAAGAACGGGATGGGCTGCACCGCTACCTCAATTTGGTGGAGCGGTTGGCGCAGGCGTCGCCCATAAACGGGCATCGGCCAACGCCCGAACAAATGCACTTGAAAACCGAATACCAAATGCGCGCCGTAGACGAGGTGATAAATGGGTTTACAAACGATGCCCTTTTGCGCAACGTGTTGGTGGGAAATCTGCCGCTCTATGCAGGCGAACGCGGACAAACGCCTTTCTCAACCCACGCGTTCATCACCAATTTCTACAACCAAAGCGCCTTTCGCCTAGCTGGTGGAAGTGACATCATTGCCAAACGACTTACAGAAGGCATTGCACGAAGGGGCGGAAGGGTGCTCACGCGCAAACGCGTTGAACACATAACCTGCAACAACAGCAAGGCAACGGGCGTGACAACGGCCGACGGCGAACACTTTGAAGCCGACCTTGTGATAGCCGCCATACACCCAACGCTGGTGATGCACATGCTGAACGATACCAATCTTATACGTCCCGCCTTTCGTCAGCGCATGCTAAACCTGCCCAACACCAAGGGCGTGTTTACCGTTTACATCAAGTTTAAGCCGCAAGCCATGCCCTATCGCAACCACAACTTGTATGGCTATGCCGCCGATACGCCTTGGCAATGCGAACAATACACGGCCGACAACTGGCCTTGCGGTTTTCTTTATGTGCATCTTAGCGATGCACTTGCAACCGATGCACAGCCCAACACACACCAGCAGTGGGCCACTTGCGGCGAGATAATGAGCTACATGCGATACGAAGAAGTGCAACAATGGGCCAACACGCGCATCATGCACCGCGGCGAGGCGTACGAAGACTTTAAACGCGACAGGGCCGAAAGGCTTATCGACGCCGTTGAAAGGCATGCGCCAGGCTTGCGGCAGGCCATAGACTGCTACTTCACTTCCACCCCCCTCACCTACGAACAATATACTTCTACCCTGCAAGGCAGTATGTATGGCGTGGCCAAAGATGTAAGGCTGGGGTCGGCTTGCCACGTTCCAAGTCGCACACGCATACCCAACCTGTTCTTTGCAGGTCAAAACGTAAACTCGCATGGCATGTTGGGCACGCTGGTTGGTACGCTGCTAACTTGCGGCGATGTGCTGGGAGAGAAACTAAAATTATGAACAACAACCACATTATCATCATAGGCGGCGGACTAGGCGGCCTTACCACCGGTGCGCTTTTGGCCAAAGAAGGCTGGCAAGTAACGGTGTTGGAGAAGAACCACATCGTGGGCGGAGGGCTGCAAAACTTCGCCCGTCACGGCATACACTTCGATACGGGCATGCACATACTGGGTGGGTTTCGGCCAGGACAAACGCTCCATCGCATTTGCAAGCACCTAGGCATCGTGCAAAAACTTCGCCTACAACCCGTAGACAAGCTTTGCATGGACGAGATTTACTACGCTGCCACCAACACCACTTATCGTGTGGCCGAAGGAAAAGAAGGTTTTGTGGAGAGTTTCGCCAAGCATTTTCCACATCAGCGCACGCAGTTGCAACGCTATGTGGCGGCCCTTTACCAGCTGGCCAACGAGATAGACCTCTTCAATCTGCGCCCAACGGGCGACAACATTCCGCAACTTAGCGAGCGTTTCCTGTGGTCGGCAGACAAGTTTATCGCCCATTACATCGACGACGAGCGACTTTGCGACGTGTTGGCCTACATGAATCCCATGTATGGAGGCGTTTCGGGCAAAACGCCGGCCTACATTCACGCCCTTATCAGCGTGCTATATATCGAGGGTACCGACCGCTTTGTGGGCGGTTCGCAGCAGTTGGCCACGGCTTTAACCGAGGTAATAGAAGATGCGGGGGGACAAGTGGTGGCCGATGCAGAGGCGGTTCGCATTGCCATAGACAACCGAACGGCAACCGCAGTGCAAACCAAAGACGGGCGAACCTTTACCGCTCCTTATTATATAGCGGCCACGCACATGGCCGAAACGCTACGCATCGTAGACAAGGGCGCGTTTACCCCTGCCTACACCAAACGCCTGAACGCCATCGACAACACCTATTCGATATTCAGCCTGTTTGTTGAACTGAAACCGCAGACCTTTCCTTACATCAACCACACGTGCTATTACCAGCACGATTACCACCACGTGTGGCACTTGGGCCATTACGATCGCGAGCTGTGGCCTTACGGAATGATGTACATGACGCCGCCCTCGGCCGAAGGAAACAAATGGGCTCCGCACCTCATCATTAACTGCGTAATGCCTTTCTCGGCGGTGGAACAATGGCAAGATACGCTTACGGGTAGGCGAGGAAAGGCGTACGAGGCGTGGAAAACGTGGCATCAACAGCGCATCTTGCAACGCATGGAGGAGGTACGGCCGGGCTTTGGGCAATGCGTTAAGAGCCTGTGGAGTGCCTCGCCACTAACCGTGCGCGACTATTACCACGCACCTATGGGTGCCATATACGGCTTTGCCAAAGACTGCCACAACCCCTTAGCCACGCAAGTGCCTGTGGCTACGAAGGTAAGCAACCTTTTGCTTACGGGACAATGCGTAGGCTTGCACGGCATTTGTGGCGTTCCGCTGTCGGCCATCACCACGGCAGAGGCACTAGTGGGTAGGAACAAGATAATAGAAAAGCTGTAAAATATTTAAGGCAGCACAACCAACAATATTAAAGATGAACATGAGAAAAGTACTTATAACGTTGCTGGCTTTCATGGCATATCTAGGCCATGCCCAACAGCATAAGGCTTTAAAAATATGGCAAGGCACGCCCGAACGCGCCGCCAGCGTAACCCTTACGCCTTATATTCCGCAAGGTGCAGGGCGCGATTGCCCTGCCGTTATCGTTTGTCCTGGCGGCAGTTACCACTGGCTAGACACCCGAACCGAGGGCGACGGTGTGGCGCGATGGCTCAACAGTCAGGGCATTGCTGCCTTTGTGCTCCGCTATCGCGTGGCAGGCGTGCTGGCTTTTGTCACCCATTACCGCTTGCTTATTCGCGGACGACGGCAACCCGACATGCTACGCGATGTGCAACGCAGCGTGCAACTGGTGCGCGAAGGGGCGTCGGCATGGGGCATCAACCCCACGGAGGTGGGCGTTATGGGCTTTTCGGCAGGCGGACACCTGGCTGTGGCCTCGGCCGCCTTTGCCGCAACAAACTATCTTGCACCGCTAGGCATCAAGCCAAAGGTGAGTGTTCGCCCCGACTTTGTGGCCGCACTCTACCCCGTTGTTACGCTTGCCGACGAGCGTTACGTGCATCGCCGCTCGCGAAAGGGTATCTTGGGCGAATGGAAAAAGACCAACAACAGGCTGAAAGACTCGCTCTCGGTGGAGCGCAAGATACCTTTCGACTGTCCGCCCGTGTTCCTTGTGCACTGCGATGACGACCCCATTGTGCATCCAGGCAACAGTCAGCTGCTCGACTCTGCCCTCACATCAAAAGGCATTCCCCACAAATTCGTGCGTTATGCCACAGGTGGTCACGGCTTTGGCGCAAGCGACGTGAAGGGTTCAGAGGAAAGTAGGCAATGGCGAGAGGCCTTTGTGAGCTGGCTTAAAGGTACCGCATTGCCCTTGGCTAGGAACAACACCAAGGGTAAAAACGACATGTATAGTGGCCTCACCCCCAGCCCCTCTCCAAGGGGAGAGGGGAGTGATATGCCTTGTGGGTTGTTTGCTTGGTAACTTGTAAACTCATCAATTCACAACTTATCAACTCACAACCTCACCAACTCACAAACTTACCAACTCACCAACTCACCAACTCACTAACTCACCAACTCACTAACTCACCAACTCACTAACTCACCAACTCAAGAACTCAACAACTTAAATTGTTGTTTTTTATTTTACAAAACCCCTCTTTTTTTCGACCCGTTCTAGCGAAAATATAGGTTAAAAAGTAGGTAAATAACCGCTGTTTTTCGTCTTTCATGTCTTTTGCTTTGTCTGTTTTTAGGAGCAGAACCTGCATTTTGCACCATTTAGCCTTTCTATTTGGCCGCCCACTCGCAATTTTTTCGCTCCCAAATACCCGCATTTAGTCACTAAAATCCCGCTTTTTAATGGCCATTTTGCCCTTTTCGGTCATGTTTTTAATGGCTCGAACAGGTTTTGTTTATACAATTGGTGTGGATGTTTATGCTTTTCGTCTTGCGTTTAGCGGCAAAAAGTACTGCATTTTGCACCATTTTAGCTTGCGTTTAGCACCAA
>ERZ772957.527-NODE-527-length-30307-cov-7.105150_pt1 | contig 30307 bp, 22 predicted proteins | sample MGYA00580682_ERZ772957 | MGnify/ENA primary metagenome ERZ772957 (study PRJEB29015, sample SAMEA2737921) | human oral metagenome | biome: human oral; feature: human-associated habitat; material: dental | place: China | collected 2025 ...
ATCCGCCACCATGTCTCCGATGATGAGCACGGGTGTGCCCGCCATCTGTGCGAGTACATTTACCATGGCGTAAACTCCCACTTGATCTTCCACGAATCCTGCTTGGAGCGATAGCGCAGGATGACCTGCGAGCAGTGCAGATCGTGGAACCAGTAATAGTCCACATCCGTCCACTTGTGCGGATCGACGGCGTACTTCGTGCCGAAGCCGATGCGGTTGTGCTCGTCGAGACGGTAGCTGAGCCCCGCCTGCAAAATCTTCGAATAGTCCTCCTGATCGAACTCAAAGAGCGTGTTCGCCTTCGTACTCTTCGTGTAGACGCCGCCGATGTACGCCGCAAAGCGCTCGTTGAACGGCCGCGTGATGTAGGCACTCGCATTGAAGCCCTGCACGCGCGAGCCGTCATAGCTCTCGCGCGTAATGGAGTAGCCCGCCGCGAGATCCAGCCGGTAGCCGTGCAGCCGGATCGTATCATGTGCGGCAGAGATGCCGTACTGCCAATGGTTGCTGTGGATACCGCTGCCGTACCAGCGCCCGTATTCGGAGTACAGGCGGTAGGTGATCGGCATGCTACTGAGGCGCTTGTTGTAGCTGAGGATGAGAGACGGCTCCTTCTTGATCCAGCCGTCATCACCGTCCTCGAACACACCGTAGGTCAGGAGTGCCTCCGTGCCCCTGTTTTCCCAGCCGAGATCGTAGTGCGAGCGCCAGCCCTTGTTCGTCGTCACATAGAGATTCGCGCTCGCCGTCACGCGCGGCGCAAGATCATACGAAAAGGTCTGCTCAAGCCAGAGGCCGTCATCGCTGTCATAGCCCGCCGACGGGAGATTCCGCTGTATGGGCTTGCTCACATCGACCTCGTAGTGCTTTTTCGTAAAAATAACCTTGTTCTTCAGCCAAAACTTGACATTCGTCAGCACCATGCGGTCGCCCGGATACAGTTCTGCCACATCCGCACTCAAATGGTAGTCGGGCTTCTCTGCCGAGCATTTCGTCTGCGTACCGTCGTAGACCACAATCTTGTCCGGATAGAACTCGAACCGCTTGCCCGTCATGTAGTAGCCGCCGACCTTGCCCTTTGCCTCCGCCATCGTGCCTTCGCGCGTCTTGTAGTTGTAGTTGATGCGATAGCCGTCGAGCGTCACGCGTGCCGCGCCCTCTGTCAGCTGCAGCATATGCGCGCGATCAGGGACGGAGACCTCGCCTGAGACAGTATTGCCCTCCACATAGTCGCCCTGAAAACGCCGCGCCGCGAGCTGCACGATATCCACATGCCCCTTCGCCGTGAAGTCGCCCGTACGCTCGTCATAGGTCAGATCATCGCCCTCGAACGCAATCGGCGACGGTGCGGCCGCATCCACGGGATGACGCAGGTACTTCTCCATCTCCGCGACATCGGCGAGCAGCTTCTCCTGCTCCTGTGTGAGACGGTTCGCACGCTCTTCACGCCGTTCGTTCTCGATGAAATCCAGATGCTGAAAGCCCGTATCCGTGTCCCCGCGATAGGCAGCATGTGCAGCCGGCGGAAGCATGGTACAGGCAGTAGTCAGAGCGAGTAGGATGCGCGTTTTCATAGCCTTGGTCATCGGCGCGTTCTCCTGTCTTTTACAAAGAATTCTGTCGTTCTTATACTACATCATAAACAGAGTTTTCGCAACTGAAAAGAGCGCGGTGCACTGCCACTCATCGAATCTAAATTTGACGCAAAAAAAAATTTCATCTATAATAGAGCCCGAATCACAGAAAATTTTGGAAGGAGGCACTCCCACAAATGCAGCGTTTTATGAGCGGCGGAATTCTGTTTGCCGCTCTCGTGTTTTTCACAAGTTTCAGCGTGTGTAATGCGGCAGAGGACATGCGCTTCGTCGACGCGGAGGACGACACGGGCTACTATGTCGATGCCGCGACCATCGTGCGCGTCTCGGATACGGAGCGCGATGCCGTTGTTGCCGTCGTGAAGGCGACTGAGAACCGCCGCTATCTGTACCGCACGCGCCTCAACCCGCAGGCGGGAACGTACCAATTCGTTTCCGCGCAGGTCGAGGTCTACGATACAAAGGAAGTTCTGCGTACAACGCAGGGCATGGATGCACCGCAGCAATACACCCCGGCTTCGCCGCTCAGAAGTATTGCAGACTTCATTGAAGAACTGCTGGCGACAAAACAGCAGCAGCCACGGTAGGAGGAGATCATTCATGCAGCAGAAAATCTGTGCACTCGTGCTGACCTTCGTGCTCGCACTCACGTCCTTCGGCACAGCACTCGCGGCCGAGCCGCCCAACGCCGTCCAGTCCAAGCTCGCACTCATCGAGCAGGACACCTACGGGCAGGAGCAGACGGGCGCGCTGATCGACCGCATCAACCGCCTTGAGCGCGACTATGACGGCAAGCATCGCTCGGGCAGCCTGATGGCACGCATCGACGCCATCTACGACGAGGTGTATACGAACAGCACAACGCCGTCCGTCCTCATGAACCTCAACGCGATTGAGTGGAACATCAACCACGAGACGAGTCTGCGCCCCGTGCAGGAACGCGTGAGCGAGATGGAGGTCGCACTGCTCGGCAAGACCAGTGAGGGCACGTTCCAAAAGAGGATTTCCGCCCTCTCCGAGGCGTCCTTCGGCACGAAGGAGATCCCCGTCACCCCCGTCTCCGTTCCCGCGAACACCCTCGTCAAGGTCGCACTCGTGACCCCCGTCAATGCCAAAAACCTGAAGGTCGGTGACACAATCGAGTATCAGGTTGCGGACGACGTCTTCGTCGGCGATACCCTCGTCTTCACAAAGGGCTCGCGCGGCGAGGGCACAGTCACGAAGGTGAAACAAGCGAAGAACTTCGGGCGCAATGCCGCCGTCGACATCGACTTTAAGAACACAAAGGCGCTTGACGGCACCTATGTCACCACCTACATCGGCGAAGAGGCAAAGAAAGAGATGCAGCATCTCGCCATGGCTGCGGGCGCATCGCTCGCGGGCATCGCCGTCCTTGGGCCGCTCGGCGTCGTCGCGGGCGCATTCGTCCACGGCAAGAACATCGACCTGCCCGCCGGTACGGAACTTTACATCCAGACGCAGAGCGACACCACCGTCTACGGTGTCCAGACCACCTACGACAGTGCCGCCCCGTTCCAAAGCACGGCGGCACAGACCACTGCGGGCGGCGATGGCTACGATAATAGCGTCTACGATGATGAAGTATAGACATCACTGATAATTTCGACAGCGTTTCTGATAAGATCCGCATCTGTCCCCTCTGTGGGCGTGACAGATGCGGCATTTTTGTATCATCAGGAGGCACGCATTGTTCAGATTCACATTTGATTTTACAGAGCAGGATGCACTTCACTTCACACTCTTTTGTATTTTGAACGCCCCCTTGTTCAAATGGGCAAATCGAGTGGCGCTCGCGCTCCTGCTGACGATCCCGCTGATCCCCATCCTGTTTTTTCTCCAAGATCTCCTGAGCGATGCCCCATGGGAGTTCGATGAGCTGCTCATACGAACCGTTCTGACCACTGTCCTCTGTATTGTACTCTACCGCATTTACACCCATCTCTCGGAACGTACCGCCACACGAGACGTGCTGCGCCGCCTTGAAGCGATGCGTGCTGCGCATATGTTTGGCATCCGTATTGTCATCTTCGAGGAGATGCACATTGTCGAACGCAGCGAGCATACAGAACGCACAATCGCCTATCGGAGCATTACAGATGTGACTCTCTCCGACAAGGGTATCTATCTCTTCACTGCACCAACAGAGGCAATCGTCCTCCCCCTGTATATCTTTGCATCGGAGGAGGAGAAAAGGCAGATCCTTGCTCTGGTTCGGGCAAAGGTGTCGCCGTAACACAAAGGGCTCACATGACATTTGCCATGTGAGCCCTTTGTGATGATAGCTTTTTCAGCGGACGAAGAAGCCCGCGAGTTTCATATTCTCATCGTAGGTGAGACGGTAGACGACGGCGGTCGCCTTGTAGCCCACGGCGAGTTCGCAGATGACGTACCACTTGTCGTCTTCCTTACCCGCCGTCATGAGCGGCTTGCCAACGCCCGCACGCGCGCCCCACTTCGGTGCGAACTCCGCCTTTGCCCCCGAGATCTGCTCCGCCGTCAGATGCGGGCGCAGCTCCGAAGTCGCCTCCACTTGCAAGCCGGTCACATCGTCCTTTTCAAAGCGTGCAATCGTCGCCATCACATGCTGCTCGACCACCTGCACGTCGAACGGTGTTTCCTCCGCCGCCTGCTCGGCAGCAGGAGCCGCATTTTCCTCGGCGTATGCGGCAGGAGCCGCGAGGAATGCCCCGCCTGCGACGAGCGCGGCGACAAGAGTGCGGGAAAGTGTACGGAATTTCATAAAAATCCTCCTTAAAATATAAATGGCAATATGCCACAAAATCCTACTTAATGCAGGAGAAGCACGCGAGCGATTCCACGCACTCGACCTCCACCTCGCGGAAAAGAGCACGCAGACGCGCCTCGAGTCCCGCCTTCGTATCATACGGCGGCGTAAAGAAGCCCATGCGCGTGTAGAGATGCTTCACGACGAACTCCGTGCGCGGATTGCCGCCGAGGATGAAGACCGAGCCCGTCAAACGTCCGCCGGGGCGCAGGACGCGATGCACCTCGCTCCACGCCGCAGCCTTGTCCGGGAACGCATGAAAGCCATTGATCGAGACCGCCGCGTCGAAGAAATCATCCTCGAACGTCAGCTGTCCCACATCGCCCTCGACGAAGGCGACGTTGTGGATGCCAATCGCATCCGCACGCGCGCGTGCCGCCGCGAGCATTGCGGGCGAGTAGTCGAGGCACGTGATGTCCGCATTTGGCAGCTCTGCATAGACGGGCAGCGAGAGGCAGCCCGTCCCGACGGGCACCTCAAGCAGCCGCCCGTCAAAGCCCTCGTGCGCCGCGCGCAGCGCAAGACCGACATAGCGGCTCACCTCCTCGCGCCCCATCCCCCACACAAGCCGCGAGACGAACTTCCCCGACCACGTCGAGTACGTCATCATGCCATCGTACAGACTCGCGAGGCGTCCCACCGAGTGATACGCCCCCCTGATCTTCTCATACCGCCGCTTTTCCTCGTCCATTGTGACATCCTTTCTCACCATCATTGGATTGTATTCTAGCATAAAATGCGCACGGGTTCAAATCCACAATCCTTGCAGATAATAGCCAATCGTGATACAATTTTAAGGAATCGTTGAATTTATTAGTGCTTCCTTCAAATAGGAGTTGATTGCCATGGAAAAGACAGAGACCTTGCAGATCCGCCTTGCACCGGAGCTGAAGACCGCCGTTGAAGATACCTTTCGCTCACTCGGGCTATCCGCATCCGAAGCTGTAAATATATTCTTCCATCAGGTGCTCCTGCATGACGGGCTGCCGTTCGCCGTGCAACATCCCCGATTTAGCGACGAGACGCGCGCCGCGCTACGCGAATCCGACGCGATTGCGAGCGGCGAGCAGCCCGCTAAGACCTACGCGAGCGCCTCCGAACTCATCCGTGAGGCACAGGAGGAACTACGTGCTGCAAATTAAGCAAACATCCCAATTCAAGAAGGACTTGAAGGCAGCCATCAAGCAGGGCTGTGACCTTGATCTGCTCACGCACGTCATCGACACACTTGCGCAACGGAAGCCACTTGCGCCTCATCATCGGGATCACGCACTGTCCGGCAAATATCGTCATCATCGCGAGTGTCACATTACACCGAACTGGCTGCTGATCTATCAGATTCGCAATGACACACTGATCCTCTCACTTGCCCGCCTCGGCAGTCATGCAAAACTATTTCGTCTCTGACGACCCGCACTGCGGGCTTTTTTTCTGCGCGGGTTCAACCCCCTTCCGTATGGACACACTACCGTTTCAGTGGTAAAATTTAGGAAATTACGGCAAACGAAAGGGAGATCATCATGCAGCAGCGTACCTATATCACGATTCTTCTCGCGGCAGCGCTCCTCACGGCGGCGGGATGCGGCAGCGAATCGGAAAAAGAGACGCCCGCACCTCTCGTGCGGACGATGACGGTCGGCGACGCCGCGCGTTCAGAGGCGGGCTATACGGGTGCCGTACGCGGGCGCTACGAGACGCGGCTCGCCTTTCAAGTCGGCGGGCAGATTCTCTCACGCAATGTAAACATGGGCGCGCATGTCCGCGCGGGAGATGTGCTCATGGTCATCGACGCGCGCGATGTACAGCAACGGGCAAATGCGACGGGCGCGGGTGTCTCCTCTGCACAAGCACAGCTGCAGCTCGCGCAGACAAATCTCAAACGCTACGAGGAACTGTACGCCGCACAGGCAATCTCAGAGGCGATGCTCGACCAGTACCGCACGAATGCGCGCGCCGCCGAGGCAGCCTATCGACAGGCAGTCGCGCAGGACGCGGCGAGCCGCAACGCACTTGGCTACACGAACCTCATTGCGGGCGCGGACGGCGTGATCTCGAACATCACCGCCGAGGAGGGGCAGATCGTTGCGGCGGGGCAGACCGTCATGATGCTCACGCAGGATGGCGAGCGCGAGGTGGAGATTGCCGTCCCCGAGAGCCAGCTCTCCGAGATCGTCATTGGCATGCCCGCCGCCGTCACGCTTTGGGCAAATAACGCCGCACTCACAGGCTATGTCCGCGAGCTCTCCCCCGCGCCCGACACCGTGAGCCGCACCTACACGGCACGCATTGCGCTCACAGATGCGCCCGCCGATCTCCCACTCGGCATGACAGCGCGCGTCTTCCTCGGCGGGGACACGGCAAAAGGCGCGGTCATCCCCCTCTCCGCGCTCTATCAGACAAGCGACACCTCGGGGGTATACATCGTTGAGGACGGCGCTGTCCGCCTCGTCCCCGTCACAGTCACAGCATTTCACACGAGTGACGCCGTCGTCACGGGGCTCCCGCGCGGCGCAGTCATCGTGACGGCGGGCGTTCACCAACTCCACGACGGAGAGAAGGTGCGGACGAAATGAGGAATCTCACAGAGCTCTCCCTGCGCCACCGCGCCCTTGTCTGGTATTTCATCATCGTCTTCACCATCGGCGGCGTCTTCGCCTACAACGCGCTCGGCCGCATGGAGGACCCTGCCTTTACCATACGGCAGATGGTCGTCACCGCCGTATGGCCGGGCGCGACTGCCGAGGAGATGCAGGAGCAGGTCACGGACAAACTTGAGCGGCGCTTTCAGGACACACCGGGTCTGAAGGACATCAAGAGCGAGACGCGCGCGGGGAAGACCATCATCTACATCCAGCTGCGCTCCGACATCGACGACAGCCTCATCCGCCCAACGTGGCGGGACGTGCGGAATTTCGGCGAGGACATCAAAAGCGACCTGCCCGACGGCGTCTATGGCCCCTACTACAATGACCGATTCGACGATGTGTACGGCTCGATCTACGCCATCACAGGCGCGGACTACTCCTACGAGGAACTGCGCGCCATGGCGGAGACGGCGCGCCGCCGCATCCTCACCGTCCCGAGCGTGCAGAAGGTCATCCTCCTCGGCGTGCAGCCCGAGCGCATCTACGTCGAGATCTCCCTCGCGCGTCTCGCGCAGCTCGGTATCGCACCGACCGCAATCACGGACGCGCTCCATTCGCAGGACACGATGACGACGAGCGGTACGGTCGAGACGGAGACGGACACCGTGCAGCTGCGCGCCTCGGGTGTATTCGACAGCATCGAGGACATCCGCGCGCTTCCGATTGCCGCAAACGGAAACGTCTTCCGCCTCGGTGATATTGCCACCGTCGAGCGGCGTACGGCCACCCCGCCCGAGCCGATGATGTTCTACAACGGCGCGCCCGCCATCGGCATCGCCGTCTCCATGGAGGACGGCGGCAACATCCTCGCGCTCGGCAGCAACCTCGCTGCGCTCACCGACGAAATACGGCAGGATCTCCCGCTTGGCATGGAGCTGAGCGAAGTCTCAAACCAGCCCGCCGTCGTGCAGCACTCCATCCATGATTTCGTCGAGACACTCGCACTCGCAATCATCATCGTGCTCGCCGTCAGCTTCCTCTCGCTCGGTTTTCGCACCGGGCTTGTTGTCGCGGGCTGCATCCCGCTCGTCCTCGCGGGCACATTCGTCGCCATGTATATGCTCGGCATCGACCTGCACAAGGTCTCCCTCGGCGCGCTTATCATAGCACTAGGACTATTGGTCGATGACGCCATCATCGCCGTCGAGATGATGAGCGTCCAGCTCGAGCGCGGCATGGAGCGCTTTGACGCCGCGTGCTACGCCTTTACCCAGACGGCGAAACCCATGCTCACGGGCACGCTCATCACCTGCGCGGGCTTCATCCCCGTTGCATTCTCAAAGGGCATGGCGAGCGAGTTCTGCCGCAGTCTCTTCCCCGTCATCGGCATTGCACTCGTCCTCAGCTGGATTGTCTCCGTCATGGTTGCGCCGCTCTTCGGCTACTATCTGATCCGTGTGAAAAAGGGGGCGGAAGCTGCGCACGATCCCTACCAGAGCAGGTTCTACCGGCTCTTTCGGCGCGTGCTTACGCTGTTTCTCAGTCACCGCGCCGCCGTCCTCATCGGTACGGTGCTCCTCTTCGCGGCATCCATCGCCGCATTTCCGCACATCAAGCAGACCTTCTTCCCGCCCTCGCTGCGCCCCGAGCTTCTCGTCGAGCTGACCCTGCCGCAGGGCGCATCCATCGCCGCGACCGAGCGCGAGGCAAAGGCGCTCTCCGCCATCCTCGACGCCCACAGCGACAAGATCGCAAACTATGCCGCATATGTCGGGCGCACCTCGCCGCGCTTCGTCCTGCCTGTCAACGTCAAAGCAGATGCGGACAACCGTGCCCAATTCGTTATAACGGCGAACGGTACCGCGGAGCGCGAGCAGCTTGCCGCACTCATTGCAGAGGCGCAGCTGAACGAGCTCTCGGGCGTGCGCGTCGCCACACAGTACATCCAGACAGGGCCGCCCGCCGACTTCCCCGTCATGCTGCGTGTCTCTGCCTCCACAACGGATGAGGTGCGCCGCATCGCAGAGCAGGTTGCCGCCATCGCCGCAGACGATCCCGCCACGGCGAACATCCATCTCGACTGGACAGAGAAATCCAAGGCGGTGCAGATCGACTTTGACAAGGCAAAGCTGAAACTCTACGGCATCAGCGCGCGTGATGTCAAGCAGATGCTCTACACCGAGCTGACGGGCGCACAGGCGGCGGAGTTCTACACGGGCGACTGCACGATCGGCATCGTCCTGCGCCTCGCGGACGAAGACCGCACGAATCTCGAGCGGCTCGGCGAGCTGCCGATTGCCACCGGCGGCGGCTACGTCCCGCTCGCCCAGATCGCACACCTCTCCTATGCGGCAGAGGACGGGCTTATCAAGCGGCGCAACCTATTGCCCACCATCATGGTGCAGGGCGATGTCGTGCGCGGCGAGGGCAACGACGCAACGCAGCGCATCTACCGCGCGACGGAGGAGCTGCGCGCCTCCCTGCCCGCAGGGGCGAGCATCACCCCCGCAGGCGCGCTTGAGGACTCGGCAGAGGCGATGGGCTACCTCGTGCAGCCCGTGCCCGCCATGATCTTCATCATCATGACCCTCCTCATGCTGCAGGTCGGCACAATGGGTAAGATGGCGCTCACCCTCCTCACCGCCCCGCTCGGACTCATCGGCGTCGCGCTCGCAATGCTCCTCACCGACTCCGCGCTCGGCTTCGTCGCCTACCTCGGCGTCCTCGCCCTCTTCGGCATGATCATCCGCAACTCCGTCATCCTCATCGACCAGATCAAAAAGCATGAGGACGCGGGCGAAAAGCCCCTCGACGCCATCATCGACTCGGCAGTCCTGCGCTTCCGCCCCATCATGCTCACCGCAGCCGCCGCCATCCTCGGCATGCTCCCCCTCATGCGCAGCGTCTTCTGGGGACCGATGGCGGTCGCCATCGCGGGCGGCCTCATCGTCGCAACTGTCCTGACGCTGCTGGTGCTGCCCGTTATGTATGCGGTGGCGTATCGGGTGAAAGAATAGAGCTAAAAATCTCCAAAAACACAAACCTCTTTCTGGAAAATCTGACCCAGAAAGAGGTTTTTCCATATACAATAAAGGTTCAATCTTACTTCCAGATATGTTACAATAAAGTGTAAAATTACATGTTGTTTTGAAAGGAGGTGCGCTGATGTCATCAACGAATCATGTCCTAAATGGTTTTTTTACCCAATCAGTTTTCTTGGAAATGTCAACAAAATCAAAGAATCATTCTATTTATGATGCAATAATACGACGTTTTCTCTCTTCTACCGAAAACAAAGATAACGCTACGCTAATCAACGAGATCTATACATTCATGTCAAAATCATACCGCAATGAATACTTTTATCAAAACACCCTATTGAATAAATTACTCCTTGGAAAGCACAGTCTTAAAACGACCACCGCCTTATCCCAAATTCCTATTGCTAAATCAAAAGCAGACTTTATCCTGATCAACGGGAGAGCGGTCGTATACGAAATAAAAACCGAACTTGATACATTTGAGCGCCTTGAACACCAGATACAGGACTACTTCAAAGCGTTTAATCATGTATGTATCGTAACATCCGAACATCAGTATGAACGAGCAAAACAGATGCTTTCAAACACACCTGTCGGCATCTATGTCCTTACTTCTCAAAACACACTCAGTCTGAAATATCGTCAAGAGCCTGTTGAGGATAATAGCCACTTAGACTATACAACCATCTTCAAGGTTTTGCGAAAATATGAGTATGAAAACATCCTTATTCAATATTATGGACAACTTCCGATTACTTCCCAAGTCTTTTACTATGAGGCTTGTCTAAAGCAGTTCTCTAACATCCCCTTACAAACAGCATACACATTGATGTTGGCACAGTTAAAAAACCGCAATCAGTGTCATCTGTCAAACTTTAGGGATGTTCCCTATGAGCTAAAGTCATTGGTTTACTTTTCCAAAACACTAAAGACCAACTGGAACTCAATAAACAATTTTCTCATTCAAAAATATGGAGGATAACGCTATGTACTTCCCATATCTGCGTGGTCGTCAATTCGAGTTGCTTGCCCTGCGCGATCTAGCAAATCAAAAACTCCTAGGTGAGCATATTATTCCCATCATTGAACCCGTAAAACTCTCATCCACGCTTGTAAATACACTGGATGTGTTTGTCAAAAACAACCAACCCATTTCGGTTATTCTTAATCCGATGGTTGGGAATTTTGGAGCCGAATTTGAAGATATTTCGGATCAAGAAAAAAAATCTGTATATCAAACACGATTTTCAGACTTCCTTCAATCACCGTTTGTCATAAAATCTCTTATCATACAAGGCAATACACAATCATGGGTTAATTCGCTAACAAAACAAAATATCGAAAAAAGCGATCTCCTTGCTGTCAACGCCAGTCGCGATCATTTCAGCATCTATGAAACAGAGTTTTCTTCTGTCAGTCCCCGCTATGTGTTAATTCCAGATGAAAGTACTTTTCGCAGAAGGGTACGGAAAAACAAAGTTTTACTGGATGATAAATTTGAAAAACAATCGAAAAATGCAGCCTACAAAGAAATAGACGATGAGTTTTTTTCAGACGATCATTTATATTACAAAGAGGATAATTTTATCGGGTTCTCCGATTATTCTATTGTCGGCGATGAGTATTCAGAATCAGGATTTGCTCCTCGTGCCGTAGCAATCCATATTGTCTATTTGGATGCTGAAAACAACCTTCGTATTCACCACTTCGTATCTGATTCTAACGATGACTACTATAATCCGGCAGGAAAATTCTATGAAGCCGTATCAAAACTATATGCGTGGTATCAAAACAGAAAGTCCTCTTTCAAACTCACCTTGGGATTCAAAAAATTTCTGGAACACTACAAAGATCAATCCTACCCCGGTCTTGGGACAGTGAAAAAACTATCCATAATGCATCATCTCGAACTAATGAGCATCTACTTGAACGAGGTGTAAGTCTATGTATTGTTGCATTGATTGCTTTGCGGATGAAGAAATCCGAGATATCATACAAAGTGGAAACATAAAAGACACTTGTGATTTTTGTGGAACTCATAATACTTATGTATATGATATTGAAGCAAGCTCTGCCATCACAGAGCTCTTTGATCCGCTATTGGACATATATACTCCTATATCACTTTTACCGCATAGTTTTCCACATCAGCATACAGGTTTAATCAAAGATATTCTTTGCCATGATTGGCAAATATTTAAGTTGCCACCTGATGTAATTTATAAGCTAATTACAACGCTATGTGCAGATAGGTATAAAGAACAACCCGATCTATTCAATCATCCTATAGGTATTTTCGAAATTCAGAATATAGATTATTTGAAAGCCCATTCTATTCTAAAAGGATACGAATGGGCAGATTTTGATGCAGGAATTAAAACAAAAAACCGATTTCACAGCAATTTTATCAACACAGATAAATTGGATTCATTCTTACAATGTGTAATAGACACGTACCATAAAGGCAAGAAAGTGATGTTCCGCTCACGGATTTGTCCCACAAAAGAAGGATTCAAACCTTCTAATATGGGGGCACCACCAAATCATGCGGCAAAAGACGGCAGGGTAAATCCCGCCGGCATCAGCGTACTTTATCTCTCTAACTCAGAAGAAACAACATTGCGTGAAGTTCGTGCGGGTCTATATGATTTCGTTACCGTAGGGAGATTCGCACTACAGCAAGATATAAATATAATCAACCTTACAAAGATCGACCGTATCAGTCCGTTTCTGCGTATCCCTTACGGATTCAATTTAACAGAATATGCGATCAACCGTCCCCACCTGAGAATAATTGCTCATGAAATTGCAAAACCTCTCCGAAATGCCAACATATTGGAATATCTGCCAACACAGTATATTTGTGACTTCATACGCAGTAAAGGATATGACGGCATCGAATACAAAAGTACGATGCACGAAGGCGGAGTGAATTTGGCAATATTTGAACCTAACCTATTCAAATGCACAAGAACAAAAGTATATGATATAACTTCGATTACCTATAAGTACAACGAGCTAAAAAGGAGCACCCAATGATAACAGGCGCACTCAAAAATAAAATCGACCAGATTTGGAACGATATGTTTTCCTACGGAATGTCGAATCCGCTCGTTGTGATCGAGCAGCTCACCTATCTGTTCTTTATCAAGTCGCTTGACGACAGGGAGACGGAGGGCGAGAAGGCGGCGGTGATGTTCGGCACGGACTTCACGCGCATCTTTCCGGCGGACGCAGCGGGACAGGAGATGCGTTGGAGCGTCTTTCAGAATCGGAAAGCCGAGGACATCCACACCATCCTGCGCGACAAGGTCTTTCCCTTTATCAAAGAGCTGAAGGGCAGTGCCAGGGGCGCAGACGCAAGCGCATACGCTCGCTATATGGAAAACGCCGTCTTCTCCCTCCCGAATCCGCTCATCACAGAGAAGGTCGTCACGGCAGTCTCCGCCCTGCCGCTCAGTGACCGTGACCTCAAGGGCGACCTCTACGAGTACATGATCTCAAAACTCCAGACAGCAGGGCGCGTCGGACAGTTTCGCACGCCGCGCCACATCATCCGCATGATGGTGCGGCTCATGCGTCCGCAGCCGAGCGACCGCATCGTCGACCCCGCCTGCGGGACGGGCGGCTTCCTCGTCGGTGCGGGCTCGTTCGTGCGCGAGCACTACGACAGAGAACTACGTACGGATAGGAGTTTGCAGGAGCATTTTGAAAACGAGATGTTCACGGGCTACGACACCGATCAGACCATGCTCCGCATCACGGCAATGAACACGATCCTGCACGGCATGGACGGCGCGGACATTCAGTTCAGCGACGCCCTCTCAAAGAACAACACGGACACGGACAAATACACGCTCGTCCTCGCAAACCCACCGTTCAAAGGCTCGCTCGACGGGCAGAATGTCGCGGGCAGTCTCACGGCGAAGGTCAAGACCACGAAGACCGAGCTGCTCTTTGTCGCACTCTTTTTGCGGATGCTCGACGCAGGTGGACGCTGTGCGTGCATCGTTCCTGACGGTGTGCTCTTTGGCTCGTCGCGGGCGCACAAGGATCTGCGCAAGGAGCTCGTCGACCACAACCTCCTGCAGGCGGTCATCTCCATGCCCTCGGGTGTATTCAAGCCCTACGCAGGTGTCTCCACCGCGATCCTCATCTTTACCAAGACGGGTACGGGCGGTACGGAGCGCGTCTGGTTCTACGATATGAAGTCCGACGGCTTCTCCCTCGACGATAAGCGCGAACCGCTCGGGGATACGGGCGACATCGAGGACATCATAGCGCGTTTCTCCCGCATGGAGAATGAGGCAGGACGCGCACGCACAGAGCAGAGTTTCCTCGTGCCTGTGGACGAGATCCGCGCAAACGGCTATGATCTCTCGATCAATAAATATAAGGAGATCGAATATACGCCTGTGGAGTATCCGAGCACGGCAGAGCTTCTTGATGCGCTGGCAGAGCTTGAGAAAGAATATGCTGCAACAATGAAGGATTTGCGGGGATTGCTCGGATGAAAAAAGAGTTTTCCGATATTCTAACCATTATCAACGGAAAAAATCAAAAGGCTGTTGAGAATCCAAACGGTGCATATCCTATCTATGGAAGCGGCGGCATCATAGGCTATGCGAATAAATTTCTTTGCCCTGCCCATACTGTAATCATTGGAAGAAAAGGAACGATTAACAAGCCAATTTATGTCGATACTCCGTTTTGGAATGTCGACACTGCGTTTGGACTTCATGCAAATGAATCAATTCTACTTCCTCGTTACCTCTACTACTTCTGTATTTCCTATGATTTCGAGAGACTGAATAAAACGGTAACAATACCAAGCCTCACAAAAGCCGATCTTCTTCGTATCCCAATGGAAGTTCCCTCAATCGCCGAACAGAGAAAAATATGCACCGAACTGGATCGGATTGAAACCCTTGAAAAAATTTGTAGGGCTTCCCTTGAGACGCTAGACCAACTCATCAAATCACAATTTGTAGAGTTGTTTGGTGATCCGCATCATAGCACTTTATATCCTTACAAAAGAGTCAAGGACTTCACCGAAGTGCGGAGTGGCGGAACACCAAGCCGTAAACAAGAAAGTTATTGGAAAGACGGAGATGTGAGATGGGTAAAGACTACCGAGCTGCGTAATAACGAAATCTATGATACCGAAGAAAAAATAACCACAGAAGCAGTAGAGCACTCTTCTGCAAAAATTGTTCCCCAAGACACCATTTTAATTGCTATGTATGGGCAAGGAAAAACAAGGGGTATGACGGCATATCTGAAGGTTGAAAGCACAACGAATCAGGCTTGTGCTTGTATTTTGCCGACAGAAGGAATCAACCCAAAGTATCTGTGGCGTTTTTTTATCCTGTCATATGAGGAACTTAGGAATTTAGCGCAAGGCGCAGGGCAGCCAAATCTTACAGGAGATATGATAAAAAATTTTTCTGTACTTATGCCGCCCCTCGCCCTACAAAACGAATTTGCCGCCTTTGTCGAACAGGTCGACAAATCGAAATTGGTACTCCGTCAGCTCCTCGAAAAGCAGTGCACGCTCAAAGCAGCCCTCATGCAGGAGTATTTTGCCGCAAAATAAAAGCCTCCCCTGTCGCTACGGGAGGAAGCAAAGCAAGAGAATTTGAAGTTCAAAACAAAGCCGAATGCGTTCCTGTGCGGAACAAAAACAATGACAACACAGAGGAATCGACACGATAGACGAGCAGCCAGTCCGGCTCTATATGACACTCTCGAAAACCACCGTAATCCCCTGTCAGCGCGTGATCGCGATACTTTGCGGGAAGTTTTTCTTCTGCGGCAAGAATGTTTAACACACGTGTCAGATGGTCAAGGTTCAGCCCGCGTTTCTTCGCTCTTTTCAAATCTTTTCTGAATGCGTTTGCAAGAACAATCTCAAGCATCCGAGAGTACCTCGCGCATCATCTCATCAACGGACTGATAACGCTTATATCGCTCCGGATGCGCCCGCATCTCCTCATACTCTGCAAGTGCGGCACGCATCTCTGCATTTGGTCTGGTGCGCCTAATCTCGAACGGGATGCCGTCATGCCGGACGGCACTTTTCAAAAACATGGTGACTGCCGTGGACATATTGAGTCCGAGTTCACTAAACAGTGTTTCAGCGTCCTGTTTGAGCGTTGCATCGACACGAATATTGATATTTGCTGTTGTCATTTTCATTCACCTCACTTTTATTATATTATCTTTGCGCACATTGTCAACACAGTACAAGACGCCGTGTTGCATCTCACGCATCAATCATTGATCCCGCAAAATCTTGCATTAAAAACCTAGCATAATAAACAACATCGACGCAGAATGTAGAAACTGCACGGAAGGGAGTACGCGCATGACGAATTTTGACTTTCTGAGTGCCGAAAAGAACTTTGCTACGTTCGCGGATGCGTGCATCGAGGCGGAGAAGTCCATCGGGATCAGCCCCGCGCTCTGTGCGCTTGGGGTGCGAAAAAGTGCGGAGCTCGCGGTAAAGTGGCTCTACTCCGTGGACAGCTCCCTACGTCTGCCGTACAAGGACAATTTCTCTGCGCTTGTCTACAATCCGTCCTTTACCGCCTTTGTCGACCAAAATATCATCAACAATCTGCGCTTCATCATCAAGCTCGGCAATTTCTCGGCGCACACGAACAAAAAGGTCGCCTACCGCGAGGCGGTGCTCTCACTTCAAAATCTGTTCGAGTTCGTCCTCTTTATCGACTATTGCTATGGGTCGTCCTACGAGGAGCGCGACTTTGACGAGACACTGCTCGCAAGCGAGGCAAAGCAAACCGTATCTGCTGCAGAGTTTGACCGTCTGCGGGAGGAGCTGGAGACGCGCTCCGCCGAGCGTGCGGCTCTTGCGAGCGCGATGAAGGCATTGCAGGAGGAGCTGGCGGCTCTGCGTGCACAGAACGCCGCCGCGCACAACTATGTCCCGCACACGAGGACGGAGGAGGAGACGCGCCGCACGATCATCGACATCGACCTCCGCGCGATGGGATGGACGTTCGATGTGGATTGTATGCGCGAGGTGCCCGTGATCGGACTGCCGAACGGCTCGGGCAAGGGGTTCGCCGACTATGTGCTCTATGGCAGGGATCACAAGCCGCTCGCGGTCGTCGAGGCAAAGAAAACGTCAGTTAGTCCCGAGGCGGGACGCGAGCAGGCACGGCTCTATGCAGACTGTCTTGAGCAGATGACGGGGCAGCGGCCGCTCATTTTCTACACGAACGGCTATGATACGTATTTCTGGGATGATCTCTCCTATCCACCGCGTCAGGTGTACTCTGTCTTTTCGCAGGACGATCTCGTGCGTATCATCCGCCGACGCACACAGGCACGGGGATTTGACACGCTGCAGATCAATGCCGCCATCACCGACCGTGCCTATCAAAAGGAGGCGATTCACAGCGTCTGTTCGGCATACGCCGCACGAAGGCGCAAGGCTCTCCTCGTCATGGCGACGGGCACGGGCAAGACGCGCACGGTGATCTCGCTCGTGGATGTGCTGCTCTCGCAAGGCTGGATGACGAATGTCCTCTTTCTCGCCGACCGCACAGAGCTGGTGCGTCAGGCAAAGCAGGCGTTCACGGAGCATCTGCCGAATCTCTCGACGTGCAGTCTCCTTGATCGGGGCAGCGGCAGTCCCACGGCACGCGCCATCTTTTCGACCTATCCGACGATCCTGAACGCGATTGACGAGATGCGGACGAAGGACGGTGCACGGCTCTTTACCCCGGGGCATTTCGACCTCATCGTGATCGACGAGGCGCACCGCAGCATTTTCAAGAAGTACCGTGCGATCTTCCGCTATTTCGACGCGCTGATCGTGGGGCTGACGGCGACGCCGAAGACGGACGTGGATCACAACACCTACGATTTCTTTGATATGGAAAACGATATGCCGACGTTCGCCTACGAGTACGAGACGGCACTCCGCGAGGGGTATCTCGCGGACTATCACTGTATGGCGACGGTGCTGCGCATCCCGACGAAGGGTATCACCTACGAGGAGCTCACGCCCGAAGAGAGGGAGCAATACGAGGACGCATTCGACGAGGGCGAGGAACTACCCGACGTGATTACGAGCGGCGAAATCAATCGCCTCTACTTCAATGTGGATACGACGCGCCGCGTGATCTCAGATCTGATGGAGAAGGGGCTGAAGATCGAGGGCGGCGACAAGCTCGGCAAGACGATCATATTCGCCCGCAGTCACAGCCATGCGGAGCACATCGCAAAGGAGTTCGATCTCCTCTATCCGCAGTATCGCGGGGAGTTTGCACGGGTCATTGACCACGCGGTCAAAAACCATGAGAAACTGCTGAACGATTTCCGTGATCCCGCGAAGCTGCCGCAGGTGGCAATATCGGTCGATATGCTCGACACGGGGATTGACATCCACGAGATTCTGAATCTCGTTTTTTACAAGCAGGTCTTTTCCAAGGCGAAGTTTTGGCAGATGTTCGGGCGCGGGACGCGGCTGTGCAAGGATCTGTTCGGTGTGGGCGCGGATAAGACGCAGTTCTACATCTTCGACTATATGGGGAATTTCGCATTCTTCGCGCAGAATCCGAAGAGCATCGAGAGTGCGGGAACGGTATCGCTCGCGGAAAAGGCATTCGGGCTGAAGGTTCGCATCCTACAGGAGCTGCAAAATGCGGCGTATCAGACAAAGGAGCTGTCTGCCTTCCGTGCGGAGATCGCCACCGAGGTACACGCCGCAATTGCTGCACTGAACAAGGAGCGGTTCGAGGTGCGGGCGCAGCTCGCGGCGGTCGATAAATATGCCGCCCCTGCGGCTCTGGACGCGCTCGATACGGCTGCGTCCGAGGAGATCATCACGCGTCTTGCGCCGCTCGTTCCCGCCACGGGCGACGATGAGAGTGCGCGGCGGCTCGATGTCATCGTCTATCGGATGATGCTCGCACACGCGGCGCACGAAACGGCCGCCTACGAGCGTGCGACGAAGATGGTGCAGAAGATCGCCGTGCGTCTGGAGCGTAAGATGTCGATCCCTCCTGTGAAGGCGCAAGCGGCGATGCTCGCGGAGATTCGCACACCCGCATTCTGGACGTGCGCCACACTCCCGCAGATCGACAGCATCCGCCGCGATCTGCGCGGACTGATGCAGTATCTGCACGAGGATATACGAACGCGAGAGATCAACATTTCGGATGAAATCATCTCCGCAGAGATTGGCGCACGTCTCACGAAGAACACAGCCCTTGAGGGATACTATGAACGCGCAAACCGCTATGTGCGGGAAAACGAGTACCATCCACTTCTCACGAAGCTACGCAACAATATCCCGCTGTCAGCGGAGGAGTGGACAGCACTCGAACATATCTTCTGGAACGAGATTGGCACGGTGGACGAGTACAACACGATGATGCGCCGCGAACAGACGGCGGATGCTGCCCGCCCGCCACAGGATACGCTCGGCACGTTTGTTCGCGCACTCACGGGGCTCTCGGAGGAGGCTGCACGCGCCGCCTTCGCCGAGTTCCTCGATACTGCGCTCTACAACGAGGAGCAGATCGCCCTCATCCACAATATCATGGAGTGGGTCATGAAGAATGGCACGATGGAGATCGCGGAGCTCGGCAATGCCAAGAATTTTGGCGGAGTGAAGATTTGGGAAGTCTTTCAGGGACTGGAACACACCGAGAAGATCCGCAGCGTCCTCGAACGCATCAAGAAAAACGCCGCGTGGGCGGCGGCATAGAAAATCTCCCGACCGCTTCCGCTGTCGGGAGATTTTTGTGTGCTGTGCTCTGCAATATCGTTTGATGTCTCTCATGTATGTTTTAGAATCCAATCCACAGCGTAGGGACGTGCGCAAGCGAGGTAAGCATCGCTCACGAATATTTTGCCCTCCAGAACGGGACAAACCCACATTGCCGGGTAGATGACAAGATTCGTTGTTTTTTCCGACGTTTCATTATGAATTTCGATTCCATCCGACGTAATTTCCACACGACGGTGCATACGCGTAAGAATCGGCAGGATCGGTGTAAGGCAACGCATTTGCTCCTCCACTGTAAGGGACGGAGCAAGCCCCCCTTGCCTGCCCCAACGGAGGAGATCCAGTGCGGCAAAGCGATTGAGACCCCCATGAATATACTGGTTGCGATAATGTTTAAGGCAGGAGTAACACGCACTATCACAGGAACAGTTCCCCAAAATATGCGCGGCAGAATCCAGCAGCTCCGTGAGTTTACCCGCGATACCAACGGCATAACCGGCTCCGCTGGACAGATTGTCATAAAGATACATATCCACAAAGGACTTATCGCCACTCGTGCGTAAGCGGTAGCCTGCCACAAGCTCCGTAAATTCAATATCCAACTCCTTGCTGACTGCGAGGCGGAGTGCCTCAGCAAGCGATTGCGCCGCACGTCCAAGCCATGGATTATTTTTGCGGCTCACATTGATTTTTTTGTCATCAAGGAAGAACTCTAGAACGAGCATATCCGTCACAAAGTCATAGCCGAGATCGATATTCTCGATATTCTTGTGTGTACACTTGGTAAGCCGCTTTCGCAACGCAGACTTATAGGGGCGCTGCAAGGAGTTCAATATTTTCTCGTCCTTGCCTGCCATCGCTGCACCACAATCCGTGCAGATCACAAACCCATTTCCGCCAATGCCGCAATTCATCATGATAATGCGCTGATTTGCACGTCTTGCAGCACGAATGTGTGTCGTCCCCGGCACGGGTGTCATAGCATCCTTTTCCGGCAGTGTCGAATAGAGCGGCTGCTGCACAGACGAATATTCTTCCACAAGCTGAGGCGTCTTGATAGCCTCACCATCACGAGGCGCAAATCCCCACGGCCGCACCATGCGCCGATTACGCACGCCAATCTGCGAGCTGCCGCAGAATGGACACGCCCCGTCATGTTCAGAGGCAAGTCCAAACCAATCGCAGTGATCGCAGCCGACGATCTCCTTCGCATAGTTTTCATCCTGCATATACGCAGATGCCGGCGATAAAATATTTGTCGTTCTCCACTCACTGCCAGGATAGTAAAGACCTCCAATCTGATAGGTCTGCTTGTCCACAACAATAGCGCGTCCCGGGGCATATTCGCTAATAGCAATATCCAGACCACGATCCACTTCATAGAGGATTTTTCCGTTTTGATCACTGATATGCGTACTCACGACGTTTTTCGGAAATGAATAGGTTGGTATCAGGCCCTCCTCGTAGAGTGCATCGAGCAGACTTTTCTCGTTATTTTTCGAACCAAAAAGTTCTGGATGCTTTTCCCGTTTATTTTTCAGCTCTGTGAATCCTTGCCTCATAACCCGAGTAAAGGTTTCCCTATCCAAATGTGCTGTATTTACAGCAGGACTCTGTTCCAGTGTTCCAAGGAAATCCTCAATATGCGTATCCAAGAAGGAAACCGCACTGATTTGATCGAGACTTGCATTATGACGTGCAAGGTATTCCTGCAAACACAAAATACACACGTGCCGCTGCAGCAGCTTTTCACTGGTTATATCAATCCAAGGTGTACGAGGTTCTCCGCTGAACATCGGTCGCGGGTTCTTAAAGTACAGTGTATCATGCGGACTGTCCTCACAATAAGTGATTATGGTGGACAGACTCGCCCCACGACGCCCCGCACGTCCTGCACGCTGCTGATAGTTCTCTCGCATCGGCGGCATATTCCGAAGTCCGACCGCGACGAGCGAACCAATGTCGATGCCTACTTCCATCGTTGTCGTACTGCTCAAAATATCGACGGGCAGCTCCCCCTCCTTCAGAAGATCCTGAAAACGCAGCTCGTACTGCTCCGTCTTACTCCAAAGATCATCACGCTGATCCTTATGCGAGAGCTGTGCGGTATGCTCCTCGGTGTCGATGATGCGGATGCGCTCCCCCGCTAGTGCACGCTCGGCAGGGCTGCGCCAAAAACGCAGTGCCTCATAGTCCTCATCCCCCATGGCGTAAAGTGATGTTGCACCGCAGGACGGGCAACACCCTTGAAGCGCATAGGGTGTCAGTTCACTGCACATTTCACAGCGATACCATGTATGCGATACATCGCAGCAAGGACGGACGGTGTTCAGATCAACAAAGAGTGCTGTATCTGCTTCCCCTCGTTTGAGAAAGCCATCCTGCAATATTTCCAACCAAAGATCAGCCTCGGCTGAGGACGTTCCCCATCCCATAATTTCAACAATCCTATTGGAAAATTCATTGCGTTGCACACCATATCCATCATGCAGTCTGCGCACATTTTCCCGCACACCGCGCCGAATGGTATGTCCGAGTGCTGCGTGACGATCAAACAGAAACAGTAGCCAAGCATTGAATACCTCGCGAAACGCCTCTTCCGAAACGTCATAGGGCGTAAGCTGCTCAAGTGCTTCCTCCAACGACTCATTGCTCGGCTCCAACCAACAAAGTGCTGCATCATAGAGGGTATTATAACCGCCGGCAAACATCTTCAGTAGATATTCACGCATACGATCAGGAGCATCTTCCGTAAAGGAGAGTTTTTTTACTTTGCCCGAGCGCTTGGTCTTTCTCAAAACTTCCTCACAATGTGCGTGAAAACGCGCCCTCTCATCTCCGTAAAAGAGTCGTAGGTTGTTCTCCGCTGCAACGCAGCATAGGTATCCATACAGATGATTCAGCGACGCATCATTTGGAGCATTCTCTGCCATCCGCGTCACGGCACACACAAACAGCTGACGGATCGCTGTTGTATCAGATGCGTCCGACATATCCCGTGCCAGTTTTGCTGCACGCTGACGGCTGTCCGAAAAGAGCAGCACCTTGCGTCCTTCATTCGGATATCGTGCAGGATTTCCTAGCTTACTGTTGACAGCCGGCTGTAAGAGAAACTGTGCCTTGATGAGATTGTAGAACGACAGGTTCCCGCGCGTATGAAAGGATGTGAGCTGTCCTGCCGAAAGCTGATGCCGGCAGTGCGGACAGGTGCGGAATGTGAACTGTGGCGGTTTCCCCTTCGCCTCATGACGATAATAATAGAGTTTGCGGCTGCCATTCGCCCCATCAAGATGATCATCCCGAAAACAGAGAAAACCACTCTTTACATCGAGATAACAGGCTTTTGGATATTGCCCACCCCGAGCTGCTCGGAAATTTGCCGACGGAAGAAAGAGATGTATCTCTTTCATATGATGGTCGATCATCTCCCCTGGATCATGCCAGAGATAGACGCGGTCTCTCGTCTCAAGATCCTCTGCATCCTGTTCCAAAATATAGCCTTTGTAAAAGAGTGCTCCACAGCGTCGATCATTATAAAGCTCATAAACACTGCTCCCACAGTCAGGGCAGATCAAATATTCATCGGTCAAGAATACCCTGCCGAGTGTCAACCCGCCCTCCATGTATGCATGGGGGCAGGAGGGGTTCGTACACGCGTAAACCCCGTTGATGCCGCGAAACAGCATGTGCATCCGTGCAGGGAAGAGGACGCCGCCCTCCTTGCTCCGTGCCAGCGGCGCAATCGCAAGCAGAACGCTCACTGCGTGAAGGGCTGCATCGTCCGCTTCCTTGGGAAATATTTTTTCTGCAAGGTGCGCAAGCGAAACTGCCTCCCCTCGACAGATGGCAATGAGGCGCGCAAAGGGGCGATAAGACAGGATATGCCCATACATCCATATACAGAGTTCATCGAAAGAAGCATCCTGCGCAAGGCCATTCTCCAGACCGAACCAGAAATCACGTAGAGCGGCAGTCTGCTCCGCCTCCTCTTTTGCAAAGCGTTCGACATCGCAGTCTGCAAAGCGAACAAACGGGATATCATATTCGGGGCTCTCGTTCAGCATCTCCCGCTGTCCCGTGAGATAACAAAACGGCGCGTCCTCCCCCGCACTCGTCAGCGCACGCGCAAAATCCAAAATCCGCCTTCTCACCATCTCATCACCATCGGGCATACTTGCCGTCGTCAGGATGAAACGGACACGATCGCGTGAAATTCCCAGCTTATGAAACAGGCGGCGGATCAGGAGAGCCACCTCGCCCCCCGAGGCACCTCGATACATATGCGCCTCATCGATGATGAACTGTAAACAATTCGCAGGGTCAGTATTCAACCAAGCCTTCGTATCACTCCATATATTTTCCTCACGTGGACGAATCAACATATACTCGAGCATGGAGTAGTTTGTGATGAGTATATCGGGGCAGACCCGCTGCATCTCAAAGCGCGTGATGAGCTCCGCATCCTCGGGATCAGGCTCATGCCGCCCCGCCTCCAGACGCTCCAAAAACGCTGACATATCCGCCTTCGCAGGGATACGCCCCTCTGCGACAAGGTGCTCGAAAAACTCCTGTTCCTGCTCATCTCCTGGCGTGACAATGCTCGACAGTGTCGCATAGAGCCGCATATCCTGCTCTTTGTTCGGTTTAAGCCCTGGATATGGTGTGCGCCCCGTATACATGCCGAACTGCGGTCTGCGCGCCCCCGTGCCGCAATGCGCACGAAAAATATCCGCAAATCGTCCTGCCTGATCGCCAATCAGTTTACGCAGGCGACTGATTTGATCCGATACCAATGCGTTCATCGGATACATGATAATCGTTCGTACACCGCGCATATGCCATGTTACAGGCGACTCACGCGCCTCAGCCGCAAGTTTTGCCATGATCGGCCACATGAAGCACTCCGTTTTCCCGGAGCCGGTTCCTGTCGCAACAAAAAGGTCTTCCCCGCGCACGGAGGCTTCGAGTGCCTGCACCTGATGGGCGAACGGGGTCGGATAGACCCCGAGCCCCGCATCCGCCAGCGCGGCAAAATACGTCTTCATCCAATTGGGCACTTCCGCCGTCGTTATCCCATGCACCTTTGTACAGTAGGCGGGCGAGGATTCGATATAAGGTTCTTGGTAGAGAACCCCCTGTGCATCCAGCTGCGCCTCAACGGCATGGCGCAGAATCGGTGACTTTCCAAAATACTGCGTCCTGATATAATCGGCAAGCTCTTTGCACAGTCGCCGATGAGCCGCATGCGCATTCATATCTTATTCCTCCTCGAACGAAAACCCTCGTGCAGCAAATATCACGCGGACAGCTTCAAACACCTCACGCGTACAAATACGAAAAAAATCGGATTTATTCCCATCTGCCTCCCAACTATATAGCTTTAGAAAATTCTCCTCGCTGCGCGGCAGCAGATAGCCAAGGTGCATATATACAAGCTCGCCATCCAAACGATAACGAATGGGCGGCAACGTCCCGCGTACGAAAAGGCAGGCATTCGCAAGATGCCTGTACTCTGCTGTCATCCATGGCGACAACGGCCCACTCACAAGGAGGTCATTCCCCTCGCAGTGGTAAAAATAAAGGCTACGCCCCCCCTCCTTCCCCTGCCACAGGAGAGATATATTTCCATGTGTATTAGGACGTCTCTGCCAATAGCCATACTGATTGGGGTTCTCTTCCCGCAGGAACTCCATATTGTCGCTGTACAGGACTGACACCCATTCTCTTCCCTTTGTTACTTGCTCCCAGTAGAGGGAGAGCATCATCTCCTCCATCTGAAACATACGATAAATATTGCCTTCGTGCACCTCGCTCGATCTTCGTCGATAACCACCGATTCCGCTCACATACACACATTCATGCGGTGATTCTCCACGCAAAAAAGTGATTTCTCCAACCGATGCTGCAGAGAATACCGCAGGGCGCACGTGATATGCCCGATGATAGAACAAGCCCGCCGCCTCACAGATTTTATAGATCTCTTTGAATCGTTCAGTCCCCATAAGATCCTCTGTTTCCGGATACACCTCCACGCAGCTGCACAAGATACGTTCCATACGCAGTCTTACTGACTTGATCGAAACATCCGCACCATTCGCATCCCATAGTGCCGCATACCCCGTTCGGCCACAGAAACTGTATAGAATCCGTTGTTTCCACGACGAAACAGGCTCCTGCGTGCCACGCACGATGGAAAAAGTCGTCGCAATCTGTGCAAAAAGATTCTCCACGTCGTTCATGAGAGATCACCCATCAGCCAAGAGAGCATCTTCTTGCGCGTCTCGGAAAGTGTGCATGTTTTTTGTTCGAGCATTTCCCCCAAGCGCTCCATCTGTCCCGTCACATAGGCATACGGCAGAAGGAAGAAAAGGACTGCGGTATCAGTATTCTCATCTCCGCTGCGTCCGAGCATCACATCTATATTCGTGTACAGGAGAGCAAAATGTTGCCGCATAAGCGGAGGCATTGGGAATGCAGAAATTGTCCTGACCCGTCTGCGGTCGGCTTTTTTAACAACAGGAAATGCCTGGTAGTCTCGTGCCCGATAACCACCAACATAATGGTTCTCCGTAGCATGATCAACAAAAAGTTCCGTACACATGGGCAGAAAGTAGTGAAACAAGCCTTGCGGCTCAAGTTGTAAATCCTCAGAAAAAGGGTGCGTTGCAATCCAAACTTTCTCGCTGTGCGCAGTGACAGATGGAAGGGAGGCGTGCCACTCATGTGCAAGAGGGTTCTCGATCCGAATTACCTCATCGGCGGAGGACAGTATCGCATCCAGAACAGACGTATCAAACGCACCATCAAGGCGTAGTCGCCCGCACGTTTTCCCGCAGAGTGACACCGAAAGGGCATCTGCGATGCAGTCAGAATTTGGTCCTGTGATGAACAACGGGAGACGCAGCACATATGCCGCATAGAGATAAGCAGCAACATCACGGGTCAAATCATCTGCAACGCCAGCACTCTGCAGTTCTGACTCGATGGTCTCCAGGGTATTCTTCCAATCTGCATTCTCCTCCGGCTCTTCCCCATCCGTTCGCACCCCTGCCTGAAATGATACAGATACATGTGCAGGCAGCTCCAATACATGATGCCCGTCATGATTTGAATGCGGCATGAATGCTACCTCGGCAATAAACTCTGCCGCATTTTCTTGTGCTCTCCGAATTCGTTCCGCCACATGCTGCTCGACCTCTATCGCAAACTTTTTCTGCTCCTCGACGGCACTCAACAGGATTTCTTTCCTGTATTCCAACTCCTCCAACTCCATGCGGCAGCTTTCCTTACGTTCCTCCGCCACACAGCACTCCGCATTCTTCGCAGCCAGTTCTTCCTCTGCTGTACGGAGGCGTGCAGCATTCTCCGCCGCCCATTCCTCAGCAGCGAATCCCATGCAGCGTGCTCGGACAACATCATTCGTTTGAAGGAGTGTCGTAAGGATCTCATCTTCGATTGATGCACCATCGAAATACGTCTCTGCATGTGCAATAAAACTCTTTAGTGCAGAGGATGCCTCCCCTGCGGATACTTGTCCGGCAGCCGAAATTTTCTCCACAAGATCCGTCCCGTTGAGCTGACTCAGAAAACTCTTGAACTTTTGCTGCTGCTCTCTTGTTGCACCGCGTTCTTTCAGTTTTTTCCATGACACCTCATTCAATACAACGGATTTGACAATCTCATGAAGTTTCTTCACCGATATCACTTCTACAGAGTTTCCAAGGTCTAAATTTTTAAAATATCGGCGCTCATTGGTGAGCAAAACATCATCTTTCCTACTGAAGACATGCTTTGGCAGGAAATTAACATGATCGGTCAGTACGAGCTTATCTTCTACGAATGTCATATCTGAAGCAGCACACAACAAGCCCAAGAGATGCGATCCCTGCGCGCAGCAAAGGAGAAAACGCTCTACCGTCGGTTCAAATGCAATACCGCACTTCAGTCGGGCGATCAGAGAATCCACATCATGACAATCGGAAACGACATGAATCTCGATGGGCGAAAGCCCCGGAACATATCGGCAGTGCACATAGTCTTCCCAATGTCTCTCCCTGTGAGGTTCGGCGTACCAGTCCCATACACCAACAACGCCCGTGCGCTCCGGACCATCTTTTCGAAAAAGCATATCACGATTGCCATAACGCGATGGTTCGTGTGCATCTTGAAAAAAGGGGTGAAGAGTGCCATCCTCCGCAATATCGGCAAGCCTCTTCATCCATGTATGATAGCCGTCCATCGGCTGAACCATGCAAACGGAGCGATGCTCATAGGGAGCTGCCGCAACATTCCAATCACTGCTCACGCCATATCCCTCCCTCGTACGCGATCGGCAAAGGTCTTTAACTTTTTATAGGCACGCTCACTCATCCACCCGCTACGACTACATTGCCGTATCCATGTACAAAGGGCGGGATATGCTTTCAGCTCATATATGAGTATGGCAAGATTATGTGGGGGCTTGATCCTCCGTCCCCTGTCTCGCTGCAAGCAATGGAGAAAGTGTTCCACCGATCTCGACAACTGCACACACGGTCTTTCCAAACGAAGAGCCCATAAGACATCACAGCCGATCACAATTTGAAGCTCCGTGCCGTAGGTCATCCGATCCCAACGGATCTCACGGTTCGCAGCAAGTTTCTCCTGCACAGCAACGATCCCGTTTCTGTACTGAATCACAGTCCCATCATAGTGAGTGTGTATCCTGAGCCCACCGCGTGGAAGATGATCCACAACCCCCCCTTGAACCTCTGCCCCGCTTGCATCCATCACGCATACAGGAGGAGAGTCCATGGCAGCCCCCCCTGTCGCCCGCCAGCAGTCAAACTCTACGAGCGCACTCATATGCCCTGCCACAACACGCAGATGATCCTCTGTCGTGCAGAACGAGATCAACTTGCTGGCCGCTCCGCATGAAATCTCTGTCAACGGTATACGTGGTTGCGTTTCCACTCTGCCCACACCACGCATATGAAACACAAGTTGTTCCCCGTGAAAATGCACCGTCATATCATCCATAGCGCACAGCGGGAAAAATGGAAGCAAGGAGATCGGACGCGGGGTCAGTCGATACCCCTCAAGATCGAGAAAAAATCGAGCCACATCCTCCGTATAAGAGAGTGCACACACCTCGTAGATCCGCCATGTCTTCGACTCAGTATATCGATGTGTGACAGGTCGAACAGTAATACCAGAACATGGAGTGCAAATGCGCCGATGATGCAGCAGATAATATATTTCCCCGACCGTTACATCGGAATGCGGCGGGAGCATTCTGCCGGTATTCTTTATAAAGAGGGTACCATTCTTCACCCCACGCGTTCGTGTTGGCCAATATTTACGAAGTGATGCGTCCGCCCCCTCCACGCAAATATCATAGAACACAGAGGGTTCTTCTCCTACCGATAGATACGTCATCCCATCCAATACAAGACGCTGCCCCGCATAGATGTGTGTCTCCTCTTTACTGTTGGCACTCGAAATATGTATCTTAGAGATATGATCCAACAATTCTTCAGGAAGTTTGGGAAAGCCGAGTTCAAAGGAAAAATGGCTATATGCCGCATTTTTGATTTTTATAGGAAGGTGATGCTCACGCACAAGGTCGACGTGCTCCAAATTGATGCCGTGGCTACGCTCAAGACAGTCCTTACTCTTTTCAGCGGAACTATGGCGAAAATGTGGCTCTTGCCTGACACCAACGACAAAACTGACATACTGCCCGCAGAGCGCACACATGAATTGACGATTCTCTGCCGGACAGGTAAAGTGATACTTTTTTGCAGCCTCCTCTGAAGAAATCGGAATCCATTCCGTTCCATTCCAGCGACGTACATGATTGAGTGACGACATCGAGCGGCTCCCTTCTATGTTCTTTCTCCCTCATACATTCGCCATATTCTCTAATATTCCCTTTTGTTGGAAAATATTTTGATGATTCATTGAAAAACATCTTGAGGAAGTACCGATAAACTCAGCCACGTCTCTTGACGCATCTTTTTTCCGCACTGTTCCCTCGATCCACCACATAGCTTTTGCTATGAGTCCGATTTGCCTCCTTGTTCGGACGAAAAATTCCGTAGAAAAAATCCCCCGACCGCTTCCGCCGTCGGGAGATTTTATGTGCTGCATTCAATTTTTCTCATACGGATGGATAATCAGTGCGCCGTCCTTGTACTCGCCGATGTAGACATCCTTCAGCTCGACTCCTGCTGCGCGCAGTTCGGCATTGAGCCAGACGCGATCCTTTTCGATGAGTTCGAGGATGTCCTCATCCAGCTGTCCGTCGAGGATGAGCGGATAGCGGGCGTTCTGCTCGCCGTACTGGATGACCGTGAGCTGTCCGTTCGGCTCGAGCACGGCACGTTTCGCATCTTTGATGTAGTAAACGCCCGCCATGCGGAGTTTCAGCGTGATGTCATGCGCGAGCATTCCGTGCCGCATACACTCATCCATGAGGATCTTGCCGCGCTCAATCACCACGGCGGGACTGCCGTCGACGAAGTCCTTGATCGCAC
>ERZ772957.528-NODE-528-length-30285-cov-4.348098_pt1 | contig 30285 bp, 29 predicted proteins | sample MGYA00580682_ERZ772957 | MGnify/ENA primary metagenome ERZ772957 (study PRJEB29015, sample SAMEA2737921) | human oral metagenome | biome: human oral; feature: human-associated habitat; material: dental | place: China | collected 2025 ...
ATTTTAATACAAGGAAAAAAAGTAATAAAAATGTAAATTTCATAAAAAAATAGAACGCAATTAAACAATAGTTTAATATATGCATAAAAACGTTTATAAACTATTCAATAAATACTGAACCATAATTTTCTTCATTAATCTTAATGATGCAATTATCTGATGTTTCATTAATCATAATATTTTTTAACCTTTCAAATTTGTCTTTTCTTACTGACAAATTTATTTTGACTTTTTCGAGATATTCAATATTTAAAATTTTTAAGTCAAAATTTTTTAGAATATTCTCAATTTTCCCTAAATAAATATAATCTAAGACTATATCCACATTGTAAAAAAGCTCTTTTCTTACAATTTTTGATTTTTCTAACACTCCGACTATGGATTTAGTATATGCCCTAACAAGTCCTCCCGCTCCTAGTAAGATTCCACCGAAATATCTGGTGGAAATTACTAAGCAATTAGTTAAGTCTTTTTTTCTTAAAACTTCAAGCATTGGAATCCCTGCGGTTCCTGACGGCTCACCGTCATCAGAATACTTTTGTATTAACTTATCTGTCCCGATTATATACGCAAAACAATTATGAGTTGCATCTTTATACTTTTTCCTTATTTCAGAAATATATTTTTCGGCTTCATCAATGCTTTCAACATAAAAAGCATGTCCAATAAATTCCGACTTATTTATTGTTAAACTATATGATTGATTACTATGAATACTTAAAAAATTTTCTTTATTTTTCATTTACTTCATATCCTTTATAAATTTCATAATCTTCCTTTTTTAGAGAGACTTTTAAAAAACTTCCGGTTTCAAGATGTTCTACAAACTCAGGCATATAATTATTTAAAATATTACTTACAATTTTTTGTTTGTCATAAGGAATTAAAAGTTCGGTTCTTACTAATGACGAAAATAAAACTTTTTCAATTTCCTTCAAAAGCAAAATTATATCTTCATCACTTTTTGTACTTATAAATAGTTTATTTTCAATATTCGCATATTGAAATTTAATATTTTCATCTGCTAATTTATCAATTTTATTAAAAACATGAATCACATTTTTATCTTCACATTCAAGTTTTTTTATCATATCATTGGTTATTTTAATTTGCTCATCCACATTAACATTTGAAATATCAACAACATGCAAAATCAAATCTGAATATTTTATCTCTTCAAGTGTTCCTTTAAAACTTTCAACTAAATTATGTGGAATATCTGAAACAAATCCTACAGTATCTACATACATTACTCTTGAACCATTTAAAAGTGAACCTTCTCTAACAAAAGTATCCAGTGTTGCAAACAACATATCCTTAACAAAAACTTCTTTAATTTCAGAATTTTCATCTTTACCATATGAAATCAACTTATTTATCAAAGTTGACTTTCCGGCATTTGTATATCCTACTAGAGAAATAATCGGATCTTTTGAATTAATTCTTTTTTTTCTAATTTCATTTCTATTTTTCTCAATCTCTTTAAGTTGTGAAGTGATACTTGAAATTTCTCTATTTATAGTTCTTCTATCCAATTCTATTTGTTGTTCACCTATACCCTTACCACCAATTCCACCCTGCTGTCTAGAAAAACCACTTCTAAGTGCAGATAATCTAGGTAAAGTATATTTTAATTTTGCAAGTTTAACTTGAAGTTTAGCCTCTTTTGTCCTTGCTCTTTCACTAAAAATATCTAAAATTAAATTAGTTCTATCAATAACTCTAATCCCTATAATTTCTTCAAGATTTTTTACTTGAGAACCTGTTAATTCATTATTAAAAACTACAAATTCAGCATCTAATTTTTCGCAATAATCTTTAATTTCATTTACTTTTCCTTTTCCAATATAAAAAGCCTTATCTACATAGGATTTATTTTGAGTCAAACTTAAAACCACTTCCCCATCTAACGCTTCAACTAATTTTTCAAGTTCAATGATTTTATCTTCTAAAGCCTCTTCATTCATATCTATATTTACAGTAACAGTAATAACTTTTTGATTCATAAAAACTCCTTAATTATTATTGTCTTAATTGTATCATAAATTAATATATAAAAACAAATAAAAGATATGTAACAAAAACATATCTTTTTAAAAATAAAATAATTCTTCAAATTTTTTATCTAAAGCAACACACAAAATCAAAGCAAGTTTTGCAGTTGGATTAAATTGTCCCGTTTCAATAGAACTAATAGTATTTCTTGAAACTCCTATTAAATCAGCAAGTTTTTGCTGAGACATCCCCTTTTCAACCCGAACTTTTTTTAAATTATTTTTTAATTTTAAATCTTCATCCATAAAAACCCCTTATTTTTATTAAATAAAACATAACCAAGCAGATAATATAACTAAAAAAATAAAAAATAGAATTAAAATCAGGTCTTTTGTTTTTTCATAATAATAGTATCTTGTTAAAAGTTGTGAAGTAATTCTAACAAATAGTAAGAATGAAAATAAATATGAACTTGTAAAACAATTACCATAATATTTTAATTTAATATATGAAATTATAAATAAATATGCATTTTCACTTACCATACGATTAACATATATTTTCATTTCATCTGCATTACAATTTTCTTTCTTACTTTTTTTAAGATTTCCTCTTTAGTCATATATACTCCCTATAAAATATTAACCTTCTTAAGCTCACTAACAATATATAGTATTAAATAAATTAAACATATTAATAAATAAACTGCAGAGAAATATAAATACATTTTCTTTGAAAAGTATTTATACAGACTAAAATTTAAAACTACATGAATTGATAATAATATAGCAAACAGCTCAAAATATCCTTTACCAATATATAAATTAAAAAATACTAACATTATACAAAAACAAGAAATAATAATAGATTGAATACGCAAATATTTATTTACAATACTATCAAAATGTTCACTATTTTTCGAATTTCTACTTTTTTTAAGTATTTCATCTTTAGTCATATTTATCACTCCTTTTGCAAAGTTTTATTGTCAATTATATTATATCATTGACAAGTATACTTGTCAATAAGTAACAAAAAAATGCACTCTTATGAGTGTATTTTAATTAAAATATTTTACAACCAGCGTTGAAGAAAAAAACCTCTCCAAATTTTTTATTTAACTCAGTGGATATTGTAAGAGCAAGTCTTATGTCCGGAATGAAACTTCCATTTTCTATTGAAACAACTGTTTCGGTTGAAATACCAATCAAATTAGCTAATTCCCTTTGTGAAAGTTCCTTTTCAACTCTAAACTTTTCAACGTTATTCTTTTCAGATAATTTATTATTCATAAGCTCACCTCTCTTATAAAAAACCATATAATAAAATTAAAAACATATTACACAATCATTTTATCATTAAAAATTTTAAAAGTCAATTAATTTTAAGCACTAAAAATAACAAGAGTTTTCTCAACAATTTACATCTGGCAAATAATCAAAATTATTGCAATTATATAAATAAAAAAGGGAGATTACTCTCCCGTTAATTACAAATTATTCCGCACTATATGGTAATAATGCAACTTGTCTAGCTTTTTTTATCGCTGCTGTAATTTCTCTTTGTTGTTTAGCAGTAGCACCTGTTACTCTTCTTGGTAAAATTTTACCTCTTTCACTAATAAATTTTTTTAGAGTATTTACATCTTTATAATCAAGTGGTTTACTGTTATCTGAGAAATATGCAACAACTTTTTTTCTTGGTCTAAATTTTCTTTGCATATTTTTATCTCCTTTAAAAATTAAAATGGAATTTCTTCATCTGATGCATCTTGAAAAGGTAAATCAAATCCGTCATCCATTCCTGTATCAAATGAACCAAATCCTTGTGTTGCAGCAGGTTTTTGAGCTCTATCTCCCCAATCAATAAACTGAACTCTTTCAGCCCAAACCTCTGTAACAAATCTTCTAGTTCCATCTTGAGCAGTATAGCTTCCTGATTGAAGTCTTCCTTGAATTGCTACATTTCTACCTTTTTGCAAATATTTTTGGCAATTTTCAGCTTGTTTACCCCAAACAACAATATTTATAAAATCAGCTGTTTGTTGACCTTTAGCTTCCAATTCCTGTTTCTTTTCTTTAGACATTCCTTTATCTACTGCGATAGTAAATCTAGCATAACTGCTACCGGATGCTTGAGTATATCTTAATTCCGGATCCTTAATTAATCTACCTATTAAAATTACACTATTCATAAAGTTCCTCCACTAAGCTTCTTGCTTAACAACCATATATCTAATGATAGCATCAGATATTCTTGATCTTCTTTCTACTTCTGCAACTACTTCAGCAGCAGCTTCAAAATTAACTATAATATAATATCCTTCTTTAATGTAGTTAATTTCATAAGCAAGTTTTCTATTTCCCCATTCATTAATTTCAGTAATAGTCCCATTAGATTCAATAGCTGCTTTGATTCTATCAAATGCTTGGTTTCTCACTTCATCTTCTAAATTCGGTTTAAAAATAAAAACTCCTTCATATTTTCTCATCACATTCACCTCCTTATGGTCTCCGGCTCTTTTTATCGAGCAAGGATTTACTGATATATTATATCACACAAAAAAACATATGTAAAGTTTTTAAGTAAAAAATTACATACACTTCACTTAGATTTATAGAATATTACATTTTTCCAATATCTTTTCTATATTGTTTTGTTTCAAATGATATTTTTTCAATATTTCTATAAACTTTTTCTCTGATTTCATCATAGCTATTACCAAGTGCTGTAACCGATAAAACTCTACCTCCATCAGTCAATATTTTACTTCCATTAACCTTAGTATTATTATGATAAACATAAATATCTTTGTCAACTGAATCTATTCCAGATATCTCTTTTCCTTTTTCATAATTTTTAGGATAACCTCTAGAAGTTAAAATAACTGTTAAGCATTTTTCTTTTTTCCATTTTAAATCTTCTCTTTCTAAACTGCCATCTAAAGATTTTTCTATAGCTAAGAGTAAATCACTTTCCATTCTAGGTAAAACTACTTCTGTTTCAGGATCTCCAAACCTTACATTAAATTCTAATACTTTAGCATCTTCATCTATCATAAATCCAATAAAAAGTACGCCAGAATATTCTAAATTCTCTTTTTTTAATCCATTTGAAATTTTTTCTAAAATTTTTTCAATTTGTAATTTTAATTCTTCATTAAATAACTCACTTGGCGAATAACAGCCTACACCTCCTGTATTTTCACCTTCATCATTATCAAAAATTCTCTTATAGTCTCTTGCACTTTCCATAGGAATTAAATTTCCTTTAGATATAAAACAAAGTAAAGAAGCTTCTTTTCCTCTCAAAAATTCTTCAATAACAACTGTGCTCCCTTCTTTTCCAAAAATTTTATCTTCAAAAAGTTCTTTGAAATAATCTAAAACGTCTTCTTTGGTATTGCAAATTCTAACACCTTTTCCTGCACAAAGTCCATCAGCCTTTATAACTATTGGATATGAAAAATTCTCAATAGCTTTTTTTCCTTCTTCTATCGATTTTATAGTTTCATATTTTGCAGTTGGAACATCATATTTTTTCATAAATTCTTTTGCGAAGTCTTTACTACCCTCAAGTCTTGCACTTTTTTTATTCGCTCCAAAAACTTTTATATTACTCTCTTTAAACAAATCAACAATACCTTCACAAAGTGGAGCTTCCGGTCCGACAACTACTAAATCAATATTATTATCATTTGAAAATCTAAAAATTTCTTCATTAGAATTTAATTCTACATTTTCAGCATATCTAAGAGTTCCTGCATTGCCTTTTGAACAAAAGAGTTCAGTACATTTATTACTTTCAGATATTTTTTTACAAATAGCGTCTTCTCTTCCACCATTACCAATAACTAAAACTTTCATAACTTCCTCCTAATGTCTAAAATGCCTTGTAGATGTAAATACCATTGCTATCCCATATTCATCACATAATTTTATTACGTTCTCGTCCTTTATAGAACCTCCCGGTTGAATTACAGCTTTAATTCCATTTTCTTTTAATAGTTCGACAGTATCTTCGAAGAAAAATGCATCTGATGCTAAAACTGCATCTTTTAGATTTTCTTTTGCTCTTTCCAATCCTTCTTCAACCGCCCAAGAACGTCTAACTTCTCCTTGTCCTATTCCAATAGTAGCATTATTTTTTACGATTACAATTCCATTTGAACAAACTGTTTTACAAGCTTTAAAACCGAAAATTAAATTTTTTAACTCTTCTTCAGTCGGTTTTCTCTTTGTAACAACTTTTAAATCTTCTTTAAATAAAATATTATCATAGTCTTGAACAACAATACCATTTAAAACTTCTTTTATTGTTGTTTTTGGAAGTTTAAAATCTGAAATGTTTGCTACTTCAATTAATCTAATATTTTTCTTTTGAGTTAAAATTTCAACAGCTTCTTTAGAAAATCTATTTGCTATTACAATTTCTACAAAAAAACTGTTAATCTTTTCTGCTATATATTTAGTCACTTCTCTATTTAGAGCTATAATTCCTCCAAAAATTGAAACTGAATCACAAGCATAAGCCTTATCATATGCATCATCAATATTATCTGAAATTGCAAGTCCACAAGGATTGTTATGTTTAACTGCAACTACACAAGGTTCATCAAATTCTTTCACAATTTTAATAGCTGAGTACATATCAGTTAAATTATTATATGACAATTCTTTTCCGTGTAATTGCTTAAAATCCGTTTTTTCATCATCCTTAATATAAACTTTTTCATAAAAAGAAGCATTTTGATGAGGATTTTCTCCATATCTTAAATTATTAACTTTTTTATAAGTCATTGTTAGTTTTTCAGGAAAATCAATATTTAATAAATCATTGAAATAAGATGAAATCAATGCATCATAATATGCAGTATAATTAAAAGCCTTACAAGATAGATACAATCTAAAATCTTTATCCAATTTACCTTCCTTCAATCTTTCAATAATCTCAGAATAATCTTTAGGATCAACAACAATAGATACATCATTATAGTTTTTAGCCGCAGCTCTAATCATAGAAGGTCCACCTATATCAATATTCTCAATTAAATCTTCATGTGTTTTATTATCACTATTTAAAACTTTTTCAAAAGGATATAAATTGTTTACAACCATATCTATTGAAGAAATACCAAGATTTTCAACTGTTTCAACATGATCTTGTTCATTACGTTTATATAAAATTCCACCATGAATATAAGGATGTAAAGTCTTAACACGACCATTTAAAATTTCCTTAAAATTAGTTACTTCATCAACTTCAATAACATTAAGTCCACTTTCCTTTAAAATTTTATAAGTCCCACCGGTTGAAATAATTTCCCATCCTAATTTTACAAGTTCACTTGCAAATTCAACAATATTTTCTTTTTCAAAAACACTTATTAACACTCTTTTTGACATCTTATTCCTCCACTATGAATGCTCTATTATCTTTAAAAACAATCTTATTATCACAAAATGCCTTTACTGTCTTTACCAATATTTCATGTTCTATTTTTAAAACCCTTTTAGCAACAGTTTCAAAGTCATCATTTATAAAAACCGGAACAACATCTTGCAATATTATAGCTCCGGTGTCTACATTTTCATCAACAAAATGTGTTGTGGCTCCGGTAAATTTAACACCTGATTTTATAACTGCCTTATGAACATTTTCTCCATAAAATCCGTCTCCGCAAAAAGAAGGAATCAAAGATGGATGAATATTTATAATTCTATTTGAATACTTTGAAACCAACTTTGAAGATAAAATATTCAAATAACCTGCAAGTACAATCAAATCAATGTTATTTATTTCTAGCTCTTCAAGTATTCTTTCATCATATTCTTCATTACTAAAAAATTTCTTTCTATTCAAATAAAATGTATCGATACTTTCATTTTGTGCTCTTATAAGCCCATAAGCATTTTTTCTGTTTGAAAAAACCAATTTAATCTTTCCATTAATTTTATTTTCTTTAACAGCATCAATTATGGCTTGTAAATTTGTTCCTCCACCGGAAATAAAAACAGCTATATTCAACATAATTTACCTTTCCTCAAATTATTTATTTTTTCTTTCTAAAATTCTTCTTTGAATATCAGTTAAAGAATTATTAAAATCCTCTTCATAATCGTACAATCCTGCTGGATAGTCTCCATTAAAACAATCCATACATAATCCGTTATATGGAGCATCAAACTTAAGACCTATTGAATCTACAAGTCCCTGTTCACTCAAATATCCTAATGAATCTGCTCCTATTATTTCTTTTATTTCTTCAAATGTCTTATTAGCTGCAATAAGTTCTCCTGAAGTAGAAATATCTATTCCATAAAAACTAGGAAACGCAAAAGGAGGAGATGCAATTCTAACATGAACTTCAGATGCTCCTGCATCTTTTAAAAGTTTAACGATTCTTTTACATGTTGTACCTCTAACAATTGAATCATCAACCATAACAACTTTTTTTCCTTTAACAACTCCTTTTACCGCAGATAATTTCATTCTTACGCCTTGCTCTCTAAGCTCCTGAGTAGGTTGAATAAAAGTTCTTGCAATATATTGATTTTTAATCAATCCCATTTCATAAGGTAGACCACTTTCTTCTGCAAATCCGCTTGCTGCAGAAAGCGAAGAATTAGGTACACCAACCACTATATCTGCATCTGCAGGGCATTCTCTTGCAAGAGTTCTGCCTGTGTTTTTTCTTGCAGTATGAACATTTACTCCTGCAATATTCGAATCTGGTCTTGCAAAATAAACATATTCCATAGCAGCAATAGAAATCCTATCAGGAGTAGTATAATTTTCAATTTTAAGACCATCTTTATCGATTATAGCCAATTGACCAGCTTTTACATTGCAAAGAAATTCAACTCCTATATTATCTATAGCACAAGTTTCACTTGCCATAACATAGGTATCATTTTCAGTTTTTCCAATAACTAATGGTCTTAGAGAATTAGGATCAACAGCTCCATATAAAGTATCTTTAGTTAAAATCAAATAAGTAAATCCTCCTTTAATTTTACCTAAACTCTCTTTTAATTTTTCTTCAAAAGTTTCTTTTTTACTTCTTCTGATTAAGTGAATTAAAACTTCAGTATCTGAAGAAGAATGAAAAATAGCTCCATTTTTTTCTAATTCCAATCTTAAAGTTTTAGCATTTACTAAATTCCCATTATGACAAATACCAATACTCATATCATAAAAGTCAAATAAAAATGGTTGAACATTTCTAACACTATTATCTCCTGCAGTTGCATACCTTACATGTCCTATTGCAGAACTTCCAACTAAATTATAGAGAATTTCTTTATCTTTAAAAACTTCAGAAACTAATCCTAAATTTCTATAACTATATAAAGTTTCTCCATCGGAACTTATAATACCTGCACCTTCTTGACCTCGATGTTGTAAACTATGAAGCCCAAAATATGTTAACTTTGAAGCTTCCTTATGATTCCAGACACCAAAAACTCCACATTCTTCATTAATTCCACGCACTTGTTATTCTCCTTAAAACTTCTTCATATGCATCCATAACTGAACCTAAATTTCTACGAAAACGATCTTTGTCAAGTTTATTTCTCGTTTTTACGTCCCATAATCTGCAAGTATCAGGAGAAATTTCATCTGACAAAATTATTTTACCGTCACTTGTTTTTCCAAACTCAATTTTGAAATCAACTAAAATCAGTCCCGCTTTCAAAAAAAATTTTTTCAAAAGTTCATTAATTTTTTCAGTTTCTTTTTTTATAAAAGAAAGTTCTTCTTCTGAAACAATTCCTAAAGCTATTGCATGGTCATCATTTATTAGAGGATCATTGAGTTCATCATTTTTATAGCTCAGTTCAAAAATTGGCTTTTTTAATTTCATACCTTCTTCTAAACCATATCTTTTAGCCATAGAACCCGCTACTATATTTCTAGTAATAACTTCTAAAGGAATAATTTTAACATGTTTACAGATTTGATCAGTATCATTCACTTTTTTAATAAAATGAGTTTCTATTCCATTTCTTTCTAAATACTCAAAAATAAATGAGGTGATTGTATTATTTAAAATACCTTTTTTATCAAATTCCTCCTTTTTTTCTCCATTAAATGCAGTTGCACTATTTTTATAATGAATATATATTTCTTCATTATTTTCACATTGAAATAATTGTTTTGCCTTGCCTTCATATAAAAGTTTCATATTATTTTTCTCCTTTAAAATAATTTACACCATTTCTAAATATATTTTGAATTCCTGTTATAGTTTTGTTTTTATACAAATTTGTTCCATAACGTTCACTATGTCCCATTTTCCCTAAAATCAATCCATCTTCACTTATCATACCTTCGATGGCATATAGTGAACCATTAGGATTAAATTTTCCATTGCTACTTGCATTACCTTCAAAATCACAGTATTGGAAGGCACATAAATTTTTAAATTTCTCAATATTGTTTCCAACAAGTTTTCCTTCACCATGACTAAACATAATTTCATGCAACTGTCCAATTTCAAAATCTTGAGTCCAAGGAGAATTTAAATTTGCAACACGAGTTATAGCACTTGTTGAAATATGATGATAACTGTCATTTCTGTATAATGTCAAGTCATCTTCAGTTAAAGACTTTATTCTTCCGTAAGGTATAAGTCCTGACTTAATTAATGCTTGAAATCCGTTACAAATACCCAAAATTAATTTTTTATCATCTAAATGTTTATGAATTGCATCTTTAACTTTTTCATTTTTCAAAACATTTACTATAAACTTTGCACTTCCATCCGGTTCATCTCCACTAGAAAATCCTCCTGGTATCATAATAATATGTGCATCTTTTATTCCATTTACTAATTCTTCAATTGACTTTTCGATATCATCTTCTTTTTTATTTCTAAAAATAACAGTTTTTGTTGTAGCTCCTGCATCAATAAATGCTTTTTCTACGTCATATTCGCAATTTGTTCCAGGAAATATAGGAATTAAGACATTTACATTTTCAATATATTCTTTGTAATATTTTTTTTCATTTTTGTCATTAGATAAATTTTCACAATTTCCACAATCTAAATTTTGATATAAAGGATAAATTTTATTTAATGTTTTTGTATATGCATTATATATTTCATCATAATCAAATTTAATTCCATTTATAGATATTTCTTCACTAACCATTCCAATTTTTTCAAAAGGTAATTCACAATTTGATTCTACAACAATTGATGCAGGATCAAAATTTAAAATATTTTCCTTATTAACTGTAAAACCTAAACCATTTCCAACTGCCATTTTTACTAGAGAACTTACTACACTACCTTCTTCCTGAACATATGCTGATAAAATTTTACCTGATTTTATAAGTTCATTTATCAGTTCATAGCTTTTTAATGTTTCCTTAATTTCAGGATATCCTTTCGAATTTTTTACAATAGGAACATAATATATATAATTTCCAATTGTTTTTAATTCCGGAGAAATTACATTCTTAATTTTAACAGGAGTACATGCAAAAGATATCAATGTTTCAACGACATTTAATTCGTTAAATGTTCCAGACATACTATCTTTTCCTCCGATACTTGGACATCCTATCTCATTTTGAGCATAGATAGTTCCGAGTAAGCTTTGAGTAACTTTTCCCCATTTTTTACTGTCTTTTCCAAGTTTTTCAAAATATTCTTGGAAAGAAAAATATAAATTACTTTTATCTCCACCAACAGCATAAACTTTAGCAACAGATTCTAAAACAGCATAAATAGCTGATAAGAATGGTGAGTAATGAGATATCTTTGGAATAAATCCATAACTCAAAATTGTAGCTGTATCACTTGTTGAATGAATTGTAGGTAATGCCTGAATACCAGCTTGAACAGGAGTTAATTGATTTTTACCTGAGAAGGGCATTAATACGGTTGTTGCACCTATTGAAGCATCAAATCTTTGAGCAATTCCTTTTTGACAAGCTACATTTAATGATGATAATTCATTTAATACATTTTCTTTAGAAATAAGCTTATTTTCAAAAGGATTGCTTCCATTATTATCGCATAATAATGCTTTTGAGTGTTGTCTTACTCCACTTGTTGCCAAAAAGTCTGCGCTTAAATCCATAACCTTATCATCATAATAATACATCTCTAGTCTTCTTCTATCGGTTATAGTTGCTACTTTAGAATATTCTATATTTTCTTTTTCACATTCTTTTATAAAAATTTCATAATCATTTGGTGATATTACAATTGCCATACGTTCTTGTGACTCACTTGTGGCAATTTCTGTCGGATTTAACCCTTCATATTTCAATAAAACTTTATCTAAATGAATTTCAATTCCATCAGATAATTCTCCGATTGCAACACAAACACCACCCGCACCAAAATCATTACATTTTTTAATCAATTTTGTAACTTCAGGTTTTCTAAATAATCTTTGAATTTTTCTCTCTTCAATGGCATTTCCTTTTTGCACTTGACTTGATGCTGTTTCAAGAGAATCATTTGTATGAATTAAACTTGAACCGCTTGCTCCTTGAATACCGTCTCTACCTGTTCTTCCTCCAATTAAGATTACAATATCATCTTTAACAGGAGTTTCTCTTTTGAAATCTCCGTATTTGACTGCTCCAACAACCGCTCCAACTTCCATATGTTTAGCAACATAAGAGTCATCATAGAGTTCCTTTACATAAGTTGTTGCAAGTCCAATTTGATTACCATAAGATGAGTAGCCGCTTGTAGCTTTTGTAGAAATATCAACTTGAGGTAATTTATGCTTCAAAGTTTCTTCTCTTTTTTGTAAAATATTTCCACAACCTGTTACTCTCATTGCTTGATAAACATAACTTCTTCCGGACAACGGATCTCTAATTGCTCCACCAACACAAGTACTCGCTCCACCAAAAGGTTCAATCTCTGTAGGGTGATTATGTGTTTCGTTTTTAAATTGAATTAACCATTTTTCTATTTTTCCATTATTTTCAATATCAGTAAAAAATGAACAAGCATTAATTTCTTCACTAACCTCTATATTCTTATCATTTAATACTCTTTTGTGATATTTCCCAAATATACTTGCCATATCCATTAGAGTTATAGGCTTAGTAATATTTAATTCTTTTCTAACATTTAAATAAATATCAAAAGCACTTTGCATTTCTTTTTGGAAAAGCTCAGATTCAATTTTAATATCGTCTAAAACAGTTTCAAAAGTTGTATGTCTACAATGATCACTCCAATAACAGTCTAAAACGTAGATTTCAGTTTCAGTAGGTGTTCTTCCTTCATTTTTGAAATAATCTTGAATGAAAATTAAATCTTCAATATTCATAGCTAGAGACATTTCATTTTTTAAATCAATTAATTCATCTTTTGAAAAAGAAGAAAAGCCTTTTAAGTCTTTCATTTTTTTCATTTCTGAACTCATTGAAAAACTCAAAATACTCAAATCTTTAACTCTTGATTCAATAGGATTAACCAAATATTTTTTTACTTTATCCATTTCATCTTGATTTAAAACTCTATCAAAAATTATAAGTTTTCCGCTTCTTACAGTAATTTTTGAATTATTATCTAAAAGAGATACACATTGAACTGCACTATCAGCTCTTTGATCATATTGAGCAGGTAATGTTTCATAAGCAAAATATCTTCCATCTTGAAGTATTATGTCCTCAATTACTTCATCAATCATTATTTCTGAAAAAACCGAATTTTTAGCTAATTCATATGTTTTTTCATTGATATTGTAAATGTCATATATAATATAAAGTTCTAAATCTTTTATTCCTAAATTATATTCTATATTTAAATTATCTTTAAGATCTATAGCTTCCTTATTATATCCTTCTCTCTTCTTAACAAAAATTCTTTTATCCATAATTCCTCCAAAAATTTACTAACATAAAATTACTTTAGAATTTCCTTCTACAACTTCTCCAACTTCGTAAATTTCCTCATTCATTTCTTTAAATAAGTCTTTTATTCCTTTTACATCTTCTTTTTCAACAAAAATTAACATTCCTATTCCCATATTAAAAGTTCCATACATTTCTTCTTTTGAAATTTCTCCCCATTTTTGAAGAAGTGAAAAAATTTCTTTTTGCGGAATATTTTTTTCAAAAATTTTAGCATCAACTCCATCGCCTAAAACTCTTGGTATATTTTCATAAATTCCTCCACCAGTTATATGACAAAGCCCATTTACATTATATTTTTCTAATAATTTAACAATTGCTTTTGCATAAATTTTTGTTGGAGTTAAAAGTTCTTCACCTAAAGTTTTTCCTGTTTCAATAGTATCATTTAATGAAAAGTTTTTATGGTCAAAAATTATTTTTCTTACCAAAGAAAAGCCATTACTATGAACCCCTGAAGATGGTAATGCTAAAATAACATTTCCTTTTTTTACATTTTTCTTACCATCAATTATTTTATCCTTTTCAACAACACCTACACAGAAACCTGCAATATCATAATCTTCTTCTTTATAAATTCCTGGCATCTCAGCAGTTTCTCCACCAATTAAAGCACTTCCTGCTTGAATACATCCTTCAGCTACTCCTTCAACAATACTTGCCATTTTTTCTGCAACAAGTTTTCCGGTAGCAATATAATCTAAAAAGAACAGAGGTTTAGCACCTTGACATAAAATATCATTAACACACATTGCAACACAATCTATTCCAACCGTATTATGAACATCCATCATTTGAGCTAATTTTACTTTTGTTCCAACTCCGTCAGTTCCGGAAACTAAAACAGGATTTTTTAAATCTTTCCCAAGTTCAAAAAGTCCTGAAAAGCCACCTAAATCAGAAAGAACTCCTTCTGTATAAGTATTTTTAATAAATTTTTTAATTAAATTTACTTCATTATATCCTTCATGTTTATTTACACCTGCTGATTCATATGTTAATGCCATTAAAATATCCTCCATTTATATATCTAAATCATTATCCATTTTTTTTACTTGTTCTTTCATTTCAATCTTATATTCTTTAAGTTTAACTTTTAATTCATCATATTTTATTGAAAGAATTTGCGTTGCTAAAATACCAGCATTCTCCGCTCCATCAATAGCAACAGTTGCAACAGGCACCCCTTTAGGCATTTGAACAGTTGAAAGTAGAGCGTCCAATCCGTCAAGTGTTGAAGCTTTAACAGGTACTCCTATAACAGGTACAGTCGAAATCCCAGCTAAAACTCCTGCTAGGTGTGCAGCCTTTCCGGCAAATGCAATAATTAATTCAATATTATTTTCTTCCATTTTATTAACAAAATCGATAGCAAAATCTAAAGAACGGTGAGCAGAGATAACTCTAGCATCATATTTTATCCCAAATTTTTTTAAAATATCACAAGTTTTTTTAGCAATATCTTTATCAGAAATACTGCCCATAATAACAGCGACCTTCATAATAACCTCCAAAAAATTTTATTAATATAAAAAGCCGGAAATATTCTTCCGGCTACAATTACTTAACCAAAAAAGAATATAAATCAGTTGGTGCAACAATTTTATCTCCATTGTACACTCTCATATTTCCACCAGATATTTCATCAATCAATACAACTTCTCCATCAACTTTACCAAATTCCAACTTAATATCATATAAAGTAAGTCCCTTTTCTTTTAAAACATCTCTAATAATAGTACAAATTTCTTTAGTAAGTGCTACTAAGTCTTCATATTCCTTTTCAGTTAATATATTTAACATAACAAGTGCATCCTTAGTAATTAAAGGATCACATCTTTCATCATCTTTTAATGTAATTTCAACATAAGTATCTAAATCATCATTAGGTTTTGCATATAAACCATATCTTCTTATAAAACTACCTACAGCTTTAAATCTACAAATTACCTCTAATCCTTTACCAAAAACTTCGCAAGGTTTTACTGTCATAGTATTCTCGTTTAAATCGCAATCTATATAATGAGTTCTAATTCCCTTTTCCTTTAAAATTTCGAAGAAATATTTAGTAATCTTTAAACCTTCATGTCCTACACCTTCAATTGATAAACCTACAGTATTAGCACCCGGATCAAAAACTCCATTTTCTCCTGTAACATCATCCTTAAACTTTAAAATATAATTCCCATCTTCGCTCTTGTAAATATCTTTTGTCTTTCCAGTGTAAATTTTTTCCATAAAATACCTCCTAAAATTAAACATAAGAAATAAATAAGCCCAGCAAGTAGGCTTCAAGCGAAACCTACCTCCTGGGCTTTTCTCCCTTAGGTGTAATACTTAAAAAGTATTCGTATCGCTCGGACCAGCAACAAAATTCGGAACCCTAGATACTCTTTCTCTCATAGATTTTATTTCATTTTAGTAATCGTAATTAACTTACAACTAAATGATAGCAAGAAAATTGTATTTTGTCAATATGACTTTAAAAAATATTTTTATTAAAAATCAAATGAGTTTTTTTATCTATAAAGTAATTTAAATTTTGATTAAATTAATGACAAACTTAAAATTTAAAGCTATAATTCTTTATATTTTTTCTAATTTATGTTATCATTATCTATATATTTTTTAGAAAGGAAATAATATGTTTAAACTGTTAAGAAAAAAAAGCTTTAAAAATTTATTAATTTTTGACTTATTATATCAACTGGCTTTTATTGTTATTTTATTGCCTTTTGCAAAAGAATTTTTTTCATATATTTTAAAATTAACTAAATTTGGCTTTTTCTATATAGAAAGTCCTAGTATTTTTGCAAAATCTCCAACAAAAATATGGTCTATTTTAATAATTATTTTTTCATTTTCCATAGTTAAATTATTTGAAGTAAGTGGATTTATATTTACTACAAATCAAATAAGACTTGGAAATGAAGTTTCTATTTTAGAGATTTTCAATAATTCATATAAACTAGTTAAATCTAAAATAAAAAAAATACAAAATTACTTAATTTTAATATTAGTATCCATAAACATACCGATATCAACATCAATTCATAAAGGAATTAAAATTCCCAATTTTATTACTGAATATATTTTAAATTCGACTACAGGCATAGTTTTATTCACTATCATAATTATTTTAGCAATAATTTTTTCAATAATTTTACTGTTTGTTTACCATATATTCTTTTTAGAAAATAAAAATTTTATAGAAAGTATAAAAATAAGTTTTAAGAGAATTAAACAGAACATCTTCAAAAGTATAAAAGTACTGTTAATAATAGGAATAAAAAATTTACTAATTCAAATAGTAAAATTTATCTTCTTATTTGTTATAATATTAATATTTTATATGCAAACAAGTAATAAAACATTAAGTAACATTGGAATAATAGCTTATTTATCTATAACAACAATTTTAAAAATTTTCACAAATGTTTTATCAAATACCGTTACTTTTTATGACTTATCAAAATTTTATTTTAAAACCTCAACCAATGTTGAATTTAGTAACATAGTCTATCCTACGAATAAAATTAAACTAAAGATGTCTCTTGTAATAATATTTCTAATTTTTGCCGGAATTTTTAGTAAATACAGAAACTCAAATGAAGAAATTAAATTTTATCATACTTTTAGAAATTTAAAACCGGATATTATGGCTCATAGAGGAAGTACAAAAAATTCTGCTGAAAACACATTGGAATCTATAAATGAAGCTATACAAAACGAAGCGGAATTTGCAGAAATTGACGTAGTATTGACGAAAGACAATGTAGTTGTTTTATCACATGACCATAATTTAAAAAGACTTACCGGAAAAAAAGTTAATATTGAAGATTTAACTTTTGAAGAATTAAAAAACTATAAAATAATTGATAAAAAAAATTCTAAAGAATATAATTTTGTTGATTTACAAACTGTTCTTGAAAAAACTTCAGGAAAAATAAAATTAAATATAGAATTAAAACCTTTTAAGAATAATGAAAAGAATTTAGCTAAAGAAGTTACAAAATTAATCAAAGATAAACCTTATGATGTAATTGTTTCTTCATTATCTCCTAAAGCATTAAAAGAAGTCAAGGATATAGAACCAAATATTCCAACGGGACTAATTTTAGCTTTTAGTTATGGCAATTTTTACAACATGAAATTTGTAGATTTTTTCTGCATAGAAAAAGAAATAGTAACGAATGAAATGATAAGAAAAATTCAAAAAAATGGAAAAAGAGTATATATCTGGACTGCGAATACTCATGAAGATATCACAAAGGCATACTCTAGTGGTGCAGATGGAATAATAACAGATGAAGTTACTCTTTCAAAAGAAATTTTAGAATTGGAAAAAAATAATTTTAATTTCGAACAATTAATAATTAATAAGATAATATCATTAATTCCATAAAAAGACGTCAGTAAAATGTGCTGACGTCTTTTTTTTATAAATATTAAATAATACTATTTTAAAGGAATTTTCTTAGTTAATTCTTCAACTATTTTCAATGCTTTTTCTTTACCTTCTTCTCCATTCTTTATAACTTCGGCAATTGCTTCAGCTATTAAATCCATTTCTTCTTCTTTAAATCCTCTAGTAGTAATTGCTGGAGTTCCAAGTCTTATACCACTCGTAACAAATGGTGATCTTGGATCATTTGGAATAGTATTTTTATTACAAGTAATACGAACGGAATCTAATGCCTTTTCAAGTTCTTTACCACTCATATCATAATCTCTTAAATCAACTAGCATTAAATGGTTATCTGTACCATTAGATACAAGTTTAATTCCTCTATTCATTAATCCTTTTGCTAATGCTTGAGCATTCTTCAAAACTTGTTTTTGATATTCTTTGAATTCAGGTTCTAATGCTTGTTTAAAAGCTATAGCTTTTGCAGCTATTATGTGTAGTAATGGTCCACCTTGTGATCCAGGAAATACTGCTCTATTAAAATTAAATTTTTCATTTGCAGCAGCATTTGACAAAATAAGTCCACCTCTTGGTCCTCTTAATGTCTTATGAGTTGTAGATGTAACTACATCAGCATAAGGAATTGGTGACTCATGTAATCCTGCAGCAACAAGACCTGCAATATGAGCCATATCTACCATTAATACTGCACCTACTTCATCACAAATTTCTCTAAATTTTTTAAAATCTATCTTTCTTGCATAAGCAGATGCACCTGCTAAAATTAATTTAGGTTTACATTCTTTTGCAATTTTTAAAACTTCATCATAATCTATGAATCCATTTTCATCTACTCCATATGGAACTGGATGATATATACTACCTGAATAGTTAATAGGGTTTCCATGTGTTAAATGTCCACCATGATTTAAGTTCATACCCATATAAGTATCGCCAGGCTTTAAAATAGCGAAAAATGCAGCAAAGTTAGCTTGAGAACCTGAATGTGGTTGAACGTTTGCATATTCGCAACCATAAAGTTCTTTAACTCTTTCAATAGCTAATCTTTCCGCTTCATCTACAACTTCACAACCACCATAATATCTCTTCCCAGGATATCCTTCAGCATATTTATTAGTTAATATACTTCCTGCTGCTTCTAAAATCGCATCATTTACCCAGTTTTCAGAAGCTATCAATTCAATATGGCTGTTTTGTCTTTCTAATTCTTTATCCAACACTTCAGCTATAGCTGGATCAACTTTTTTTATATTCTCATTTGAAAACATTTCTAATACCCCCTAACAATGTTATATTATCACATTTTAATTATTAAGTCAACACGTTTCCTAAAAAAGTTAAAATATAAAGCATAAACGTTGAATTTATAATGATTTTCAATAAAACTCTATGATTTATATTATTTAATTAATATTTACTTTTTGTTAAAAAAATGTTATAATATAAAAAAATATATAAAATTTACATTAAGGAGGATTTTATGGACTTTAAACAATTAGAAACTTTTATTACCATTGTAAAAACAAAATCTTTTACAAAAACCGCTGATGTTTTATACATAACTCAGCCGTCTGTAACAAATCATATACAAGCACTTGAATCAGAGCTAAATACTTCGCTTTTTGTAAGAACAAGAAGAAGTGTTACTCTTACACAAGCTGGAAGTATAGTATATAAACATGCTCTTAATATACTTGCTTCTTATGATGAAATTATAAGAGATTTGGATATATATTCTCAAAATTTAAAAGGAACTTTGAATATCTGTGTTTCTTCAGTTCCCAGAAAGATTATCTTGCCAAATTTGATTGAAAAATTTTCAAAGTTATTTCCAGATATATCATTCAATATCAGTAATGACGATTCAAGAACTGTAATTGATAGTATTTTAGTAGGAGAGACAGACTTTGGAATTGTAGGATTAAAAATCTCTAATCCAAAATTGATTTACACTCAAATTATGGATGATCATATTGTGTATGTAGTTAATAAAGATGCTTATCCTGATTTAAAAAATTATTCAGTCATTAATATTGAAGATTTGAGTAATGACAAAATTATATTGAGAGAAATAGGCTCTGGAACTAGACAGATAGTAGAAGATGAATTAAAAAGAAATAATTCTTTAAATGTCATCTCTAATAGCGTTGCTACTATTCATGATACCAATACTATTTTAGACCTTATAACTAAAGGTGTTGGTAGTGGATTTATATCTCAAAGAATGTTAAATCTATCCGATTTTAAGGATAAGGTTAAGATTTTAAATATAAAGAATCTTTATTTAAACAGAAAATTTTATTTTGTTTACAATAAAAATTTACAGTTTTCCAATATTAATAAAATATTTAAAGATTTTATGATGGATGAAATTAACGAATTAAAAAAAGGACTAGACATAAATTCAATATAATGAAAAAATCTCTATGTATTACATGGAGATTTTTTACATTGATCAATTAATTTGTTTTATTTTTAAGAATTCTGTGTATGTCAACTCACTGCTGATTGAATTTATCCATTGAAAAGTAACGACTTCTCTTCTATTTTTTAAACTCGTTGTAAAAATAGGTAGTGTCCCTATTTCTTGATTTTTTATTTCATACATTGAGATATCATCAGCAGTTAAAATCACAATCATACTCTCATCCGGAGAGACGAAATAATCAAGTACATTTTGTACTTTTTCCTTAACTTTCAATTTTGAAATTTTACTGGATTTATTAGAGAAAATGTCAACATTTGGAATCAAATCTAAATCAATCTCACTTGAAACAAAATTATCACGAGAATAATTACTTAATATTCCTTTAAAAATCCAATTAAAATTATTTCTTTTAACTCCAAAATTTTTCATATCATATATATTGATATTTTCACTTGAATATCCAAGTTTTCTTATATTATTAAAATATGCTTTTTCCCCTTTATCTCCTGCAATATCTTTAATAGACATTTGGTTCTCATCTGATAATTCTCCAATTTTATAAATAGAATAATTTTTTTTGTTAGTTTCTGCATTATAAGACTCAAGACTAATATAATTTTTACTCAAAAAATTTATAGTGGAATTCTTTACATCAAAATTAACTTTATTTGAATTATTTATATAATCATTAGTCATATAAATATTGTCTCCAATTGCATTAACAAGGAAAAATTTATTTTTATTATTTACTAAAAGCCCTTCTATTTTATTTACTGTCGGCTTTTCATCACCATTTTTTCTAATTAAAAATGTTTCATAATCAATATCTTTTGTTCCTACACTTTTTACTCCTATTAAAAATGATGTATCTTTTGAGTTTTTAAAGTTCTCATTCAAATTTAATTCTCCAATTAAATTTTCATCAACATTATCAGAAATTTTTTCAAAAATATAATATTTTTTATTATGAATTGTAGCTATTTTATTTTTATCTAAAACTATAAATTCCTTATAAAAATTCCTCTCATCTCTTATAGAAACTACAATAACTTCATCAGAATCAATACTAATCTTATCAGTTATAACTCCATTATATAACAAATAGTTTTTAAAATTAACCTGTCTAAATTTGAATTTAGGATTGGATGTCCCGGTCTTTTCAAAATAAACAAATTTTTCACTAATATACAATTTATCATCTGAACTTTTTGCCTCACTACCATCACTTAATGAAGTTACAGAAGTTAATTTCCATGTTCCAGAAACTAACAGAGAATTCGTTTTAGGTTCTGAAATCATAGAATTTATATCTGTATATCTAAAAAAATTACCTCTTAAAACAAAAAACAGCAAAATTATTAAACCTATCAAACTTATTCCAATACTACTAAATATTAATTTTTTATGCCTCATTTTGAATGTCTCCCTTTTCAAGTGGTAACTCTACTCTAACTACTGTTCCTTTTTCTAAAACACTTCTTATAATTAGATTACCATTATGAGCTTTCACAATTTCTTCACAAATAGACAATCCAAGACCTGTATGTGAATTACTGTTAGTTCCCTTATAAAATTTACCAGTAACCAAAGAAATTTCATCTTCAGAAATTCCACAACCATTATCTATAACTTCAATAATAGCTTTATCCTCTTCAATTTTTATATCAGTTAAAACAACTCCACCTTCATCCGTGAATTTTAAAGCATTGTCCAAAATATTGATAAAAACTTGTTTAATCCTATCTCTATCTGCCATTACCATAACTCTTTTAGTTTCATCATAATTTAAAATCATATCTATTTTTTTAGAACTTGATTTTGGCATTAATTGTTTATTTATAAAAATTCCAAGTTCATTGAGATCAAATAGTTCCTTATTCATTATGAGTCTTCCACTGCTAATTTCTGAAAAATCTAAAAGTTCAGTAACCATATTCCCCAATCTGTCACTTTCTTTTTCAATAATACTTAACCCATCCTCTAAAAGCTTATTACCTTTTGCTTCCGGTTGTAAAGTAAAAGCCCATCCTTTTATTACAGTAAGTGGTGTCCTTAATTCATGAGAAACACTGGAAATAAAATCCTTCTTTAATTGTTCTTTTTTTACCAAATTTTCACTCATCAAATTCATTGTACTACCAAGCTTAGAAATTTCATAATCTCCGACTTCATCAGCTTTCTCGTTTAACTGCCCATCAGCCAATTTTAAAGCAACATTTGTAAGCTTTTCTATAGGATTAACAATCTTAGTACTCATAAAAATACTTATACTCACTCCTATAATTATTACAAAAAAGCCAAAAAGGAAAAATACAAGATATCTTTGTGCAATCATACTATCTATATTTTCCATAGATATAATAAATCTTGCAATTCCAACTTGTTCATTACCATTATTAAGAGGAATTGATACAGCTAGTTCATTTTTATTTGAAATAGAATTTTTATATATATTTGATCCATTACTTCCATTTTTAGCTGAAATAACATCACTTGTAGATAAAATGCTTCCTACTTGATTTCCATTTACGGTATCTAATAATACTTTTCCTGAATTATTTAAAATTTGTACTTGTGCATTTACTTCACTATAAAATTCTTCAATATCGTCTAAAACAAGTTCTGATAAACTTGAATTGGCTAAATGAATTTCATAAAGTTTTGCACTATACTTAGCCTGACTTTGAATTATTCCGGTAACTCCTGAATAGTAATAATTTTTTATTGTAAATATCAAAAAAATTTCAAAGAAAATAACTATTAAAACAATAACCATAAAAAACTGTGTCATTATTCTAGTTCTTAAAGACTTTTTCAACATGAAATCTTTGATATTATTAAAATTTTCAACTAATTTGTCATATTTTAGTTTGAATTCCATCTATATCCGGTCCCCCAAACTGTTTCAATATACTTTGGTTTACTTGAATTATCCTCAATTTTTGCTCTAAGTCGTCTTATATTGACATCTACTATTTTTATATCTCCTTCAAATTCTTCACCCCATGTCATATTCAAAAGTTCGTTTCTGGAAAATGCTTTTCCAGGATTAGACATAAAAATAGTGATAATAGTAAGCTCAGTCGGTGTAAGTTCAATTTCTTTTCCATCTTTATAAAAACTTTTAGAGTATAAATCCAACCTAAAAGGATATATATTTATCAAATCACTACTATTTTGAATTGAATCAAGACGTCTAATTAAAGATTTTATTCTTAAAATAAGTTCTACCGGATTAAACGGTTTACTTAAATAATCATCCGTTCCGCTTTCAAGACCGTTAATTCTATCAACATCTTGAGTTTTTGCAGTTAGCATTATTATTCCAATCTTGGGAAGTTTTTCTCTAAGAATTTTACAAACTTCAAAACCATCTATTCCCGGCAACATAACATCCAAAATAACAACTTGTGGATTATATTTTAAAGCAAGCTCTACACCAATTTCTCCACTTTCTGCTTCTAAAACTTCAAAACCTTCTCTTTCAAGATTTATTTTTGTAAACAATCTTATATTTTCTTCATCTTCAACCAGTAATATTTTACTCATTATTTCCTCCTTAAAACTAAATAAATAGACTACTAATAGTATATATTAAATTACAACAAGTTTCAATAATAAACTTTATAATAAATATAAAAAAATTGGGAAGTATTATACTCCCCAATTTATATTATCAATTAATTTTTCTTTTGACTATTTAACTAAACTATTTCATCAACCAACTCATTTAAGTTAATAAATTTTTCGCTTTCCAAACCCTTATCAAGTTTATTAACTTTCTTAATATTTACAGCTGTTACTTTATATTCAGCTGTTTTTGTTATAGGGTCATAATGAGCACTTGTCAATTGGTTAACTGGTGTTTCAGCAAAGTGGAATGTCATATAAATTAATCCCGGTTTTACTTTTTCAGTAATCTTAGCTCTACCAACTACACTACCTCTTCTAGAAGTAACTCTCATAAAGTCTCCGTCTTCTATGCCATATTTTTGAGCATCTTCTGCACAAATTTCTATTAATTCGTGTGGAAGAATTCCATCAAGTGCGTCAGAGTATCTTGTCATTACATTATAATGATACAAAGTTCTACCTGTTGATAAAATTATTGGATATTCTTCATTTTCTAATTCCTTTGGTCCCTCATACTCAACAGGTACCATAAGAGCTTTATCGCCTCTTGTAAATTTACCTTCATGAAGATATTTTGTTCCCGGGTGTTCTGCTGTAGGACATGGCCACTGAACTCCATTTAATTTATCAATCTTATCATAAGTAATTCCTCTATAAGTTGGCATACATTTTCTGATTTCATCGAAAACATCTTCTGATTTTTCCCAATCAAAGCCTTTACCACCAAGTCTTCTTGAAACATCTGCCAATATAGTCCAATCCAATCTCGCTTGTCCTGGTGCTTCAACAGCTTTTCTAACTCTTTGAACCCTTCTTTCAGATGCTGTAAATGTACCATCTTTTTCAGCATAACAAGTAGCAGGTAAGACTACATCTGCAAGTTTCGCAGTTTCAGTTAAATTAATATCTTGTACAACTAAGAAATCTAAATTACTTAAAGCATGTTTTACATGGTTTGCATCAGGGTCTGAAAGCACAGGATCTTCTCCCATAATATACATAGCCTTAACTGAACCTTCTGCTGCTCCATCAAGCATTTCTGGAATTCTTAGTCCCATTTTTCTATTTAATTTACAATCCCAATGTTCTTCAAAAAGTTTAACATTATCATCATCTAGTACATTATAATATCCAGGGAAATAGTTAGGTAATGCAGCCATATCACATGCACCTTGTACATTATTTTGTCCACGAAGCGGATTAATTCCTCCACCTTTAATACCAATATTTCCACATAGTAACGCTAAATTTGAAAGATTCATTACATTTGATGTACCTGTTGTATGTTCTGTTATACCTAATGTGTAAAATATCCCTGCTCTCTCAGCTGAAGCATACATTCTCGCAGCTTTGTAAATTTTTTCAACAGGAACTGTAGTAATTTTACTAACAAGTTCTGGAGTATATTTTGATACAAGTTCCTTAACATCTTCAAATCTTTCCACTTTATTTTCAACATATTCTTTATCATACAATCCTTCTGTAATTATTATATTCATAATACCATCTATTAGAGCAGCATCAGTTCCGGATTTTAATGAAAGATGTAAATCGGCTTCTCTTGCAATTTCAGTTTTTCTAGGGTCCACTACTATTAATTTTTTCCCTTGTCTATGAGCTTGTTGCATTTTATTACCAATTATTGGATGTGCTTCTGTTGTATTCGAACCTATAACAAACATCAAATCTGTATCAAAAACTTCATTAACAGAATTTGTCATAGCTCCTGAACCTAATGTTGTTGCAAGACCTGCAACTGTAGGAGCATGTCAGGTTCTAGCACAGTGATCCACATTATTTGTACCTATAGCAACACGCATCATTTTTTGAAATGCAAAATTGTCTTCATTACAAGTTCTTGCAGAGCTTAGTCCGGCAATAGAATCAGGACCATAATTTTCTTTTATATTATTAATCTTAGATACAACCAAATCTAATGCTTCTTCCCAAGTAGCTTTTTCAAATACACCATTTTTCTTAATCAATGGATCTGTAAGTCTATCCGGACTGTTAATTAAATCAGTATGAAATCGCCCTTTTACACAAAGTTGAGTGCCATTAATTGGAGAATCTTCATTTGGTGTAACTCCAATAACTTTACCGGTTTTAACATTTACATTCAAATCAAAATTACAACCTGTACCACAGAATGGGCAAGTAGTTCTGACCTTTTTTATTTCCCAAGGTCTAGTTCCCATTAATTGTTTATTAAGTAATGCTCCTGTTGGGCAAACACTAATACATTGTCCACAGAATCTACAATTTTCAGTACTCAAATCTAGATTTTTATGAGTGCCGATATAGGCATTAAATCCTCTCTCCACAAAATCAATAGCACCAGTAACTTGAACATCTTGACAAACTCTAACACATTTTCCACATAAAATACATTTGTTTTGATTTCTAATCATAACAGGATTATTTGCATCAATTTTATGATTTTGAACTTCACCAATCCAAGTGCCTTTTTTCATTCCATATCTATAACAATATTCTTGTAATTTACAATTACCAACCATATCACAAGTCAAACAATCACTTGGATGATTTGAAAACAATAAATCCAAAATATTTCTTCTTATTCTAGTTAATTTTTCACTTTCAGTATTTACAACCATACCTTCTTTAACAAGTGTAGAACATGCAGTTTCCAATTTTCTACTTCCTTCTATTTCAACAACACACATTCTGCAACCGGCAAAAGCAGTAAGGCTTTTTTCGTAACATAAATTAGGAATATCAATTCCAATTTTTTTAGCGGCTTCAATTATAGTGGTTCCTTTTTCAACACTAACATTTTTGCCATTTATAGTTAAATTAATCATATTAGCCATAATATACCTCCGGAACCTATCTTCTAATTATAGCATTAACCGGACATGCAGCTTCGCAAGATCCACATTTAATACATTTAGATGGGTCAATAACATGTAATTCCTTTTGAACTCCGGTAATACAATCAACCGGACAAGCTTTAGCACATTTAGTACAACCAACACATTTGTCTGTAATAAAAAATTCTAAAAGTGCTTGGCAGACACCGGCAGGACACTTCTTATCATAAATATGAGCTTCATATTCATTTCTAAAATAATGAAGCGTACTTACTACTGGATTAGCAGCAGTTTGTCCAAGACCGCAAAGAGATGCAACAGTAATAGTTTCTGAAAGATCTTCGAGTCTTTCAATATCACCATCTTCACCTTTACCAGAAGTTATCTTTTCTAATAACTCTAACATTCTCTTCGTACCTTCTCTACAAGGAACACATTTACCACAAGATTCCTCAACAGTAAAATCCAAGAAAAATCTTGCAATATCAACCATACAGTCAGTTTCATCCATAACAACCATTCCGCCTGAACCCATAATAGATCCAATTTTAGCAAGAGAACCAAAATCTACAGGAGTGTCAAAATAATCAGTAGGAATACATCCACCTGATGGGCCACCTGTTTGAACGGCTTTTACTTTTTTATCATTACCGGTACCACCACCAATATCATATACTATTTCATTAATAGTAGTACCCATTGGAACTTCAACAAGTCCAGCATTTGCAACCTTTCCTACAAGAGCAAATACTTTAGTTCCAGAACTATCTTCAGTACCAATAGATCTATACCAATCTGATCCTTTATACATAATTTGAGGAACATTTGCAAAAGTTTCAACATTATTTAAAACTGTAGGCTTTTGAAAAAGTCCTTTAACAGTTGTTCTATAAACTTTAGTTCTTGGCATACCACGCTTACCTTCAATAGATTCTATAAGAGCAGTACCTTCTCCACAAACAAATGCTCCTGCACCAAGTCTTAATTCAACATGAAAACTAAAATCTGTTCCCATAATATTATCACCTAAAAGATTTTCATCTTCTGCTTTTTTAATTGCTTCTCTTAGGTTTATGACAGCCTTAGGATATTCAGCTCTAACATAAATAAATCCTCTATCAGCACCTATTGCATATCCACAGATTGCCATTCCTTCCAACACAGAATGTGGATCTCCTTCAAGTATAGATCTATCCATAAATGCACCCGGGTCTCCTTCATCTGCATTACATACAACATACTTTTGTCCGGGTGGTTGTTGCATAGCACCTTCCCATTTTCTACCTGTTGGAAATCCGGCACCTCCACGCCCTCTAAGTCCTGAATTTTTCATTTCATTAACTACTTCTTCAGGAGTGTAACTACTAATAACTTTAGCTAAGGCATAGTAACCTCCTAAAGCTACGTATTCCTTAACACTATGTTCATCAACAATACCAAAATTTTTCAATGCAATTCTGGTTTGTTTTTCAAAAAACTCTCCTTTTAGACGAATACCATTTTCGTCAATTATGTACTTATCAGGTTCTTGCTTTAACCTTTCAATTAATAGAGGATAGTTTTCTTCTTTGATAGAATCCAGTATTCTAATATCAACTTCAGTCTTTATCATAAAATCACCCCTATTTATATTTTCTCATTATTCTTCTGATATCCGCTTTTTTTATATGAGCATAGACATCCTCATTTATTGTAACAACAGGTGCCAAATTACATTCGCCTATACAACGAGTTTGAGCAACCGAAAATTTTAAATCTTCACTGGTTCCTCCAACTTCTACACCTATTCTATCACAAAACTCATTCAAAATCTCTTGAGCTCCTTTTACATAGCAAGCAGTTCCCATACAAACAGAAACTTGATACTTACCCTTAGGAATAAATGAAAATTGTGAATAAAAAGTCGCAACACCAAAGACTTTAGCAGGAAATATTTTCATTCTTTTAGCTATCAAATCCATTATTTCTTCCGGCAGATATCCAAAAATACTTTGTGCTTCTTGTAAAACCGGCATCAAAGCTCCTGGAATGTCTTTTTTCTTATCAATAAACTCACAAAGCTCATCTATTTTGTCTTGATTTTCTTCAACATTAAAAACAAAAGCCATAATTTGCCTCCTTTTTATAAAGTTTTAGAAAAACCTCATACAATTATATAGCAAAAAATAAATAGTATATATTTTAAAACACTAATATTAAATTGTACCCTATAAAAAATATCAATATGTACTCATTTTAGTATATAACTAGTATGCAGTTGTTCTATCTAAAATATAGCGAAAAACTCTGCTATACTATACTTAAAGTATAGCAAAAACCACAAAATTTTTCAAGCATTTTAGCTTTTAAGCGTTAAAAATTTTGATATATTTTTCAAAAAAATATTTTATCCAATACCTAATTTTGCCAAATAAATTAACAATATTATTTATCGTTTTTGTTCGGTTTTAATTTGCTTACTAAATTAATTGTAAGAATATTTATCCTAAAAAAATCTCTTAAAAGAGATTTTTCAAAAAATAGCTTTATTTCCATTAAATTGTATAAAATTCTCTTAAATCTTGCTTAAAAAATAAAGTTAAACATTCCATAGCTTGTTTTTCATCATCTCCAGTTATTTCTATTTCTATTTCTTCGCCATTTGCCACTTGCATTGATAAAATACTCAAAATACTCTTTCCGTTATATCTGTTATTATCCTTAATCAATATTATATCAGAACCAAATTTTACTGAATTCCTCAAAAACATAGAAGCTACTCTGGCATTAAGTCCAATTTCAGACTTAACTACAACCTTTTCCTTTAACATAATTACCTCCTTTATTTTCACTGCTTTTCCTAAATTATATCAAAAAAATACATAAAAGTCCATATAAAAAATAACATCTTAAATTATTTTAATGATATTATACCAATATATTAAATAATGTTTTCATTATTATAGATAAAAAGGTTCAGTAACTAAAGTTGGAGAGTAAAAAATCCTCAGCCTTTTAATTTGTAAAAAAAAAAACCGATTAATTAAAAAATCAATCAGTTTTTATATTTAAACTATATATTTTTCCCTTCT